>Ga0209048_10004894_pt1 | contig 12737 bp, 9 predicted proteins | sample FrelakmetCRP12CR_FD_187146 | JGI IMG/M metagenome (GOLD analysis project Ga0209048, IMG submission 187146) | Freshwater lake sediment microbial communities from the University of Notre Dame, USA, for methane emissions studies - CRP12 CR (SPAdes)... | ecosystem: Environmental > Aquatic >... | reverse complement strand
CTGACTTGCGCACCAACACCCCGCTCAAACCATAGGGTGTGTAGCGCACGCGGGCGGGATCAAACCCCGGCATGTCGGCGAGATCGCGTGCAACGGTCTCCGACGGACACAGATAAATGTCCGAGATGCGAGTCAGCCAACTCATCCGGCGGCGGTACCGATCCAATACAGACTGCGGCGTGGTCTCAACCTCCCAGCCAGGCCAGCGCACGCGCTCGGACTGCTCGATCTCAAGGTGCTTGGGGGTGATGACAAAATCCGTCACGATGCGCGCGCCTCGCGACTTGGCGTAGCCGAGAAACGAGCCGCCATTGCCGTGATAATTGACAACGATGTCCGCGCCGTTGAGCCCGCGCAGGCGACTGCGCCACGCCAGCGCCTCGTCCATGAGCGCAAAGCGCTGCTCGGGGTGAAGCCTCGATAGCAGCGAGCAGCAAATGTTCGGCCAAAAGCTCGCCTTGAGCCGCTCCGGCGGCACACCGCGCACGGTTCGACGTCCAACCGGCCCAAGCAGCCGGGGAAAGACACGCGCCGCTAGCCGCGTCAGCCCCTCCCTGCCTGGCGTCCATGCAGCATCGGTGACGAGGGAATGCAGTAAAGCGGCGCGTTCGAGTTGCTCGGCATAGACGTAGTTGCGCCGCGCTCCCTGCTGAATAAAGATCACACGCCGGGTGACCATGTGATGCTCCTGTCTGCGCCTCAGATCAAGTGGCCAAGAACAGCAACCGACGGAGCCGTTTTCAGCCGCTCTTCTACGAATTCCAGATCCCTGATATACAGCGTGTTATTCGTCCGAACCGCCTCGCAGCCCGGCTGCAAGCGGCGCGTCCACGGATCATAGCCGGCCTGGAAAAATCCTTGGTCCTGTAGCAGCGTCCTGACCTTTTCCGTCACAGTTTCGATTTCGATGGCTTTGAGTGACGGCTTGGCGAGCAACACATGAGCTCCATCCAGGGCCGCCTCTTCGTAGCCTTCGATGTCGATCTTCACCATGATGGGGTTGTCGGCAGACGCCACATCATCAAGGCGGCATTGCCGTACCATTCGAGTGCCAGTTACACCCGGTTCGGCGACCTTATTGACCGTGTCCAGTCCGACGGTGAAGGGGACCATGCTCTCGACGTTGCCGACTGCTGCCTCATAAACCGTAACGAGTTCGTCGAGATGATTGATCGAAACGTTGCGCCGCAACGCCGTTGCGGTGATCGGGTCGGGCTCGAAAGCGATAGTCCTGGCGCGGCAAACGCCCGAGGCCAGCACGACATAGCTGCCGACGTTCGCACCGACATCGAGAAACAAGTCGCCGGGCCGCAGCAGATGAAGCAGCAGCGCCATCTCAGGAAACTCATGCAGACCCGCGTAGATGTTGCCGGTTGCCCCCGCCATGCCACGCCTGACGAGCAGTCGCTGGCCGCCTATCCAGGGCACGATTAGTTCCTTCTGCAAACGGCTGCGAAACTGCCAGGACGCAAACCGTATCCACGCACCGAGCCGATCGTCGCGAGTGAGTTCGTGTCTCGCGAAAAAGTCACCGATATCGCGCAAGCTCATAGTTGGTCACACCGTCTTGATTGCACTTGAAGAGTTTCGTTGTTGCTGGAACTATGTTCAATACTGCGCAGAGCAGCTGCTGCGTCATATCCCCAGCCGCATAGACAGATGCAGAGCCCTGCATAGCGTTCTTGTGCGCTACGCACCGGAGCTCATAGTGTTTATGCAGCGGGGAGTCTTGGCACGACTGATACAGTCGAGGTGATCGGGAAGTTGAGTGTCATAAAAGCCCTCATCGAGAAAGCTTGGATGCACATGACCCACTACATGCGGGTAGTGGTGCTTTTGGGTAAGCCAGCAGCGTTATCTTGCTGGCTTAACGGGTTAGGACGAGGAACGAATAGCCGCCAAATAATCGCGCCGACAAAGAGGGGTTGAATGATCCGACAATCATCCTCGGCAAATTCGCTGCGGCCCTCTTGATCGAGGGATGCATTCTGAACAGCTCAATTGCGCCCGGCGTGAGCATTATGTCGATGATTTCGTGACCCGTATCGGTCAGAGTGGCGAGCGCCGTTTTCTGGCTGAAATAATGCAGGTGCCCGACCGATAACCGAGCGTTCATAAAACTGTCCCGCAAGGCAGATGAGACGTGCAGGTCTAGCGGGATGTGGTAGATTTTGTAACGCGCCTTTTGCCTGCATTTCTGCACAAAACCCATGTAATCAGGAACATGCTCGAACACATCGATAACTAATAAGACATCGAAATATTCATCAGTCTCAAGCAAGTCCTTATGAAAGAACTGCATACTTATATTATTTTTATCTCGTTGTGCAATTGCTATTGCATCGCCAGCGATATCGAAGCCCTTCCATTCTGCATCATCATTGTCATAAAATTTATGAACGGTTTTGAGTACTGCACCGGTTCTGCAACCGATTTCCGCAATGCTCTGGAAAGAAATCGAGTTCTTCTTTAATAACTGAGAGATGTACTTTGCCTTGAAGGGCGCATCCTCTTCGTGCCAAGTGGGGTTGTTGGTAAGGTAGGAGCCATCCTCGTATATATTGTGTCTTAGAGAGTCCATATCCAAATATCCTCGTCTCTCTTATTAGCGCCGCTTGCCTATTGCTCATGCGGCAATGGTAAGTTGCGTTCTGCGATTGCGGATCGGCCTGGGAAATCCGTTGGCCGCGCAGTAACGTCCCGACCTTTTCCCGTCACCGATATCGCGCAAGCGGAGCAAGCACCGACGACATCGGCTAAGCCTCTCCAAGTTTGTTGATAAGAGCAGCGACCTCATGACTGAAACGGTCGGGGCCGAATTGCGCGGCGAGCCGCTGGGACTCCTCTTCGGCAGCAGTCAGCCGCGCTTCGTCGAACGCGGCTGCCTCCGTAAGGGCACGGACTAGGTCGTATTTCCGGCCCGCCTTGAAGCGCACGCCGTTCGCCGGTGTGCACAGGTCTTCTGCACTCCCTATGCGGTCGCTCAGCACAAGTCCGCATCCGCTGAGCGCAGCCTCATGAGCAACGACACCCCATGCTTCGAAACCCGAGGGAAGAACGAAAAAGCGAGCCCCACGGAAGCGCCGGGCCAGATCTTCCGGCTGCACAAATGCCTCAACGCTGATGCGCGGATCTACTGGAATAAAATCTTGCTGCTCGCCGCCACCGACGAGATGGAGGCGCCAGTCGGGGTGATCTTTTGCAAATTCCAGGAATGCGTCGGCCAGCCCGAGTACATCCTTTCGGGCTACGAACTGGCCCACGAACAAGAACGTCCTCGACCGTGTTGCCAGGGGCGGGCCACCGTGAAACAGAGCCGGATCGGCACCAAGCATGCCGGCCCTGATTCGATCAGCGGGCATGCCGAACCAGCGCATCAATCGAACGCCCTCGCGGCCAGGGACGAGCATAGCATCGAAGTGCGCGCGGTACTTGAGGCGGAATCCCACAGGCGCGAGCACGAGCTGGCGCAGATCGCCGCGCCAGTTCGCATCACTAAGCCCGATCACTTTGCCGCCAGCTGCCTTGACTTCGCTGCCCAGCGCAGAAAGGCTGGGATATGCCCATCCCGATTGCACAAATATGCGAGGCACATCCAGACCGATGTCCCTCCATCGTATGGGGCGCCTACCGTCGACCCAATGGATCGGCATGCCGAGCGCGCGCTCCATCCCCTCAACCGGCACGAAAGGCCGCGAGCCGACGACAACACATGGCTCGTCCAAAACCTCACTTGTGCGGCGGAATAGCCGCGAGGCAAATTGCGGGAGGCCATACCACGAAAGTCCGATGGTCATCAGGAGGCTCCGGTATGGAACGCGGCAGGCTTAAACGGGCGCGCCAGGGCCGGTCCCCGGTGAGCATACCTGCGTAGCCTGTTTGCAGGACCGGAGGCCGCAGATCCGATTTCGCGACACCGCGCATGGCGGCATTCCCGATGAAAAAATTCGGCCATTTGACTTGCTAAGTCTTGTCTCTTGCCAAACCCGATCAAGCGGCGAATGTGCTTGTTCGTTCGTCAAGAGGCGCTGCCGCCCCGCGTTCGCCCTCTGAGCCATCTGCAAAGGCGCTCATCATGACGCTCGAGCCCACCCTGAGGCACTCCTCAATCGCAAACGTAGCCCTTGTTACCGCCTCCAGTTCTATAAGGGGGAGCGGGACTTCACCGTCACCGCGTGCGGCAGCGAGGAACGCTGCAACGAGCGCGGCCTGCCCCTTGTCCTGAACACCCTTGGTCACCGATGATCTGCCTTCCCTTGTCACCGTCAACCGCCGGAAGTCGTCAAGCTGGACGACCCGGCCCGCCGCAAAAACCTCGATGTACTCCTTCGGCACGCTCGGGTCGCCCAGCGACGAATAAATGATCGTGCCCGTCGAGCCATCTGCGAAGCGGATCAGGGCCGAGACAGCGTCCGCGTGACCGCTGGCCGCGACCGCCTGCACTTCCACCGGTAGAGCGCCCGCTAGAAACATCAGCGCGTCGACGAAGTGGCAGACCTCGCCTATGATGCGGCCGCCGCCTTCCTCACGCTGGATCCAGTTATCGGCCGGAACGCTGCCCGCGTTGATGCGGTAGAGCATGACGAGCGGGCCTGAACGCGGCTCCAGCGCGGCCTTCGCCTTGACGAGGAGCGGAGCGAAGCGCCGGTTGAAGCCGACTGTAAGAACCCCGGACGAACTCTCTGCAGCGATCATCACGGCTTCGAGCCCGGCCGCGTCGACTGCCAGCGGCTTCTCGCAGAACACGTTCTTGCCGGCCTGCAATGCTTCCGTCGTCAGGGCAGCATGAGTATCATGGCGCGTAGCGATGACTACGGTATCAGTTGCCGGGTCCTCGAATGCCGCGGAAGGCTCAGTTGCGATTGTCCGGAAGCCGAACTTTTCGCTCGCATGCCCGGCGCTGATGCCGGTCGAGGTAACAACCGTGGTTAACTGAATTCCACTCGCCTTGCGGAAAGCCGGCAGCAACACGCCCCTGGCGTAGTTCCCGAGGCCCACAAAAGCGACGCCGCTGGCCCTGCGAGCCGGCAACGGCCTGGCTCGTTCGATACGCCGCTCCATTGCCGGAGCGCCAGAATAGGTTAGCAGCATCGCCAGATGCGGCTTCCCTGCTTCCATAATCTGATATGCGTTCTCGGCCTCGGCAATGTCGAACCGGTGGGTGACGAGGGCCTGCGGTGTTACCTTTCCTTCAGCGACGAGATCGAGGAAGGCCGCCATGTTGCGTTGCTCGGTCCACCGGACATATGGGAGAGGATAATCATTGCCGGAGAGCTCGTAAGAGGGATCGTTCCGGCCAGGCCCATAGGACAACGATAGCCTGAGATCCAGCTCGCGTTTGTAGAATGCTTCGCGATCGATGCTCATTCCCACAACGCCAACGACGACGATGCGGCCCTTGACGCGGCTGATCTCGGCGGACTGGTTCAAGGGCTGACTGGACTTGGTCGCGGCAGTCAGGATGACCGCGTCAGCGCCATGTCCACCCGTGAAGCCCAACACGGCCTCGAGAAGCCCGTCCGAAACGGTAATGTCGGCCCCGAGGCCGGCGGCAAGTTTGGCGCGCTCCGGATTGGGGTCAAAGCCGAGCACGCGGCAGCCGCTCGCTTTAAGGAGCTGTACGGTCAGCAGACCAACAAGCCCGAGGCCCATAACGACGACGCGCTCCCCGAGCGTCAGCTTAGCTTGCCGAACCCCTTGCAATGCAATCGCGCCAAGGGTTACGAAACTCGCTTCCTGGTTGCCAACTGCGGCCGGAATTGGCACACATAGGTTCTTCGGAACGGCATTGATCTCGGCGTGGTTCGCCATACCGGCACCCGCGCAGGCCACCCGGTCGCCGACCGCGTACCCCTGCACACGGCGGCCTACTTCAATCACGGTGCCGGCGATCGAGTAGCCGAGAGGGATAGGCGTATCGAGTTTGGCAAACACCTTCTCGATCGTCGGCCTCACGCCATCGCGGCGCACTATATCCACAACGCGGCGCACGAGGTCGGGCCGGGCCGCTGCCTTGCCGACGAGTGAGGCCTTAGCAAGGTCAATCGCCTGCTTCTCCGTGCCGGAGGAGATGAGGGATACACAGGTAGCGACGAGGACCGCACCGTCACCAGTTCGCGGCGCCGGAACCTCTGCGACCTTGAGCTGACCCGTGCGGTAGTTTTGAGTTATCTGCTTCACTGCGCGAAAGCCTCTTCCCCTTCAACGGCGATGATCGTATCGACAGCCAGCGCGCCGGTGGGGGGGGGCGATCACAAGGCGGCATGTCTTCCGCTCGTCCCCCATGTCCGGCCACCAGACGGCGTCCTCGATCGCGAGCTGTTGCGACGTCTGCATGATGATTGACGCACCCGGCCACGAAAGACGCGCCACGTTCCCCTCCGTGTCCACAGCTACGTCCGGATGCAACAGAAAGCCGACGCGGGCGGGTTGGTCGGTCCACCCCTCGACTCGATCGAGAATGCGGAGCCTCTTCGGGGTCGCCTCGAAGCGGCGCACATGGCGCGGTCGGCCTGGCAAATGGCAGAAGCCATCGTGGGCGCCTTCGAGCACGAAGCCGCCGCTGCGGGCTTCGAAGCTGCGTACTTCCACGTTTGGCCGGTGGCCGCAACGGAACGCGCCGAAGAAGTCAGCTTGATCGGCGCCTGCAAGGCATAGTGTATTGTGGCTGGCAGCACGACGCGCGGCCTGCCGCCTTTCACCGGGAATATATTCGAAGACGCCCTGGTCGACGAAAACCCTTTGCGTTCCGACCGACCATTCGAACGAAAGCACGTCCCCATGGCCATGCGCAGGGAGATCGTCGGGCGCGATGCGGCCGCAGTCGACGACGAGATAGCTTGTGGCGCTGCGCATTCCGAAATAGCCAGCATCTGCAAAGGCAAAAAACTCCCGCGCTGCAGGCCGACAACCGAAAAGCCGCTCGTAAACATCCAGGCACTCGGCCGGGGCATAGGCCATGGCGAGGCCCGCGTCGTTAAAAAGGGCGACGCCGCCATCGGGATGAGCCAAGTCAGCCGCTACCGCCGCCATGCGATGGAGCGCGCAATCGAGCTTGCCACCCAATGGATCGGCGCCGAGCGCGTGGCGACATTCGAGGAGGTCGGCAAACACTTGGCTGTGATAGGACGGCGACCGCTCGTAATGCATGCCATCGGGGAGGATCTGGCAGTCGAGTTCGCGGGTAAGAAGCCTCAACCCGATCCGGCGAGCGTCACGCCCATCGAAATAGGCCGAAGCCCAGATGAGCGCCTTGATATTCTTGATCAGGTGATTGCCCCCGAGATCCGTCTCGAGATTGTGCTCGAGAAAATAGAGCTGTTGTGCAATCGACCTGTGAATGTCATCGAAGATCTGGCCGCGTGTCGCCATTTGCTGCATGAGAACGACGACGCGGATTGAGAGCGCATAGCTGTTCCAGCTATCGCGCCACGCCTTGGGCCGCGCAGGGAGATTGCCCCCTATCCAGTCGCGGACGACATCGGTGAGGTCAGCATCGGAAGCTGCCTCAAGGTACTCCATATAGTGAAGGTTCATGCGCCAGAGTTGGTCGCTGTCACTGTCTCCCGGTTGCGTCCAGTCAACGCGCGTCCCAGGCATGACCAACTCACGGCCCAGAAACGTCAGCGCTAGACCGTACTCGGTCTTCGCAAGTGCGTTTACGCGCGGAGCAAAAACCGGAAGTGGTGGAGCTTTGGCAAGCGGAGGCGACGGCGGTAGCACAATATCGCCAATATTGAGCCGATCCCGCAGCCGTCTCCGCATGTCTAACTCGACGCGACGGGCGAGTTTGCGCGGCGGCATGTGCTTGGCGAAGGCGATAGCCCGTCTGGCATTGGCAATGACGCGATGCAGAGTCATGATGCAAGCGGGGTAGCGAAGCCAGGGACGGTCTCCTGTTCCAATGGCTTTTGCACAGTCGAAAGGATCCCGGCATACCGCTCCGCGAGCTTGGAACGGTCGAAATGCTGGCGCACGTAAGCCTCGCCGCTGTCGCCAAATTTCCTTGCGAGCGCAGGTTCCGACGCTAAACCACAAATGGCCGCAGCGAGCTCCGTGGCGCTCTCAGGTGTGATCGCTATTCCGGCCCCAGCTGCCTCCAGCAATTCCTGCGCCTCGCCCTCGACGCCAAGCACGATCGGACACGCCATGCCCATTGCCTCGAACATCTTGGAGGGCAGCACCTTCGTGAACGTGTCGCTTTTCCGGAGGAGGATCATGCTGACATCAGTAGCCGCCCAAATCCTTGGCATCTCTGTTTTGGGGCGCTGACCGAGAATGCGGACGTTCTCAAGGCCCAGATCCTCGACCCGCCGGACGAGACGCGCACGCTCGGCGCCGTCGCCAACCAAAAGATAGAGGATACGAGAATCGCCTGCCGTTAGCCGGGCTGCCTCGATCACTGTGTCGAGCCCGTGCGCCATGCCGTGCGTGCCGACATAGGCGGCGACGAATTTCCCGTCGAGGCCGAACTCGCGCTTGGCCTCCTGCGGCTCGATAGTGCGCTGAAACAGCGTCACGTCCACGCCATTTTTTACGACTTCAATCTTGGCCGGGTTGCCGCAGCGTTCGGCGATGTGGGGAACGAACGAAGCCGTTACTGAGACAATGCGGTCGGCGCGGCGATAGGCCAGGCACTCGAGCCATTCGAGGAAGCGGACAACCAGCCCTTTGCGCATGGCCCCGACTGCCAGAATGCTCTCCGGCCATAGGTCGCGTATCTCAAGCACCCAAGGTGCCCGCAGCGCGATCTTGGCGACAAACCCTGTCAAGCCACAGAAAAATTGGGGCGACGTGGAGACGATGACGTCCGGCCGCTTCAACAGCGGCAGGGCCAACATGGCTCCCGCCATGTAGGAGATGTAGTTGAGCGTCCGGCCAAGAAAGCCTTCATTGGCGGCCAGATAGGTCCAGACACGCACGACGTCGACGCCGTCAACGGTCTGGCGTTGGAACGCACGGTTGCGATAGCCGGGAAAGAGCTTGCCCGTCGGATGATTGGGCGCGCAGGTCACGACGGTAATATAGTGGCCAGCCGCGGCCCAGGCGCGGCAATGCTCGGAGGTACGCGACGCCGGGGCATTGACCTCCGGCGGATAATAGTGGCTGAAAAATAGGATATGCATTTCTGTCAATACTCTCAGTCAATCGCGGCACGCGTGACCCAGCTCATGCCGCCAACTGTTGATCGAGAAAGTCGAGCACGTGTCGAACGATGCGCCCGGCAGCCTTGCCGTCCCAGAGCTCTGGGACGCGGCCGCGTTTCCCGCCCGAACCGTTTATCTCGCCAACCGCAGTCAGAAGCGCGTTTGGCGAACTGCCCACGAGCGTATTGGTGCCTTCGCTGATTGTGATCGGACGCTCAGTGTTATCGCGCACGGTAAGGCAGGGCACACCGAGCGCCGTAGTCTCTTCCTGGATGCCGCCACTGTCGGTTATGACAACGCGGGCACCCTTCATCAGGCCAATCATGTCGAGGTATCCGAGCGGCGATGTCAGGAGGATTCGGGGCTCGGCAAGCTTACCGTCGAGGCCGTCGGCCACCAATCGCGCGCGCGTGCGGGGATGCACGGCGAACAGCAACGGCAGATTTATGGAAATCTCGGCCAGTGCATTAACAATACCGGCCAGCTTGGCCGAGTCGTCTACATTGGATGGCCGGTGCAGCGTGACGAGACCAAAGCCGTCGCGCATTGCTTGGGAAGCGAATGTCGTGCCATTTGCAAGCAGCGCGATGGTGTCGTTGGCCGGCCGCGCCCTGGACAGATTGTGATACAAAGTGTCTATCATAACATTGCCAACGAAGTGCACCCTCTCCGCGGCGATACCCTCTCGTACAAGCCGACTGAGGGATTCACGCTCAGTCGTAAGGAGAAGATCCGAGAGCTGATCAGTTACGAGCCGGTTGATCTCCTCGGGCATTGTGCGGTCCCTGGAGCGCAGGCCGGCCTCCACGTGAGCCAGTGGAATCAACAGCTTGGTCGCGACGAGAGCCGCCGCTACCGTCGAGTTGACGTCCCCCACAACAAGCAATATGTCCGGCCGATCCGCTACAAGCAGCGGCTCCAGCCCAAGCATGACGCGGGCAGTCTGCTCCGTATTGGTTCCCGAACCGACCTCGAGATTAATGTCTGGTGCCGGAATGCCGAGTTCGTCAAAAAATACCGCACTCATGGACTCGTCATAATGCTGACCCGTGTGGATCAGCCGGATGGTGCAGCGCTTAGTGTCGCCGAAAGCTCGTAGGATTGGCGCGATCTTCATGAAGTTCGGACGCGCACCAACGATGCAATCGATCCGGCGCGTTTTGCTGTATCGGGGCATGGCTTTAGTCATTTTCAACGCATCCTGGATCTATAAGTGTGAGCCCTGCGCCAAATGCCTTAGCAGTTACCAAGCCTGGCGTATTGATGGCCAACGATCGTCTCCAGCGCCATCCACTGATAAATTAAACGATATTGTATTATTTCTAACTATACATGTCATTTAGATCATATGTTATATATCTATTACTAATTATTACAAAGTTTGCATTATTAAGAGCTAATGCAAAAGCATGAGTGAGCATTAAATACTTTTTATAACCACTTCTTATTTCTGTCTTTTGCTTTCCTGGAGAGGAAGGTCATAGGGGCATGGAGGCAAGTCACCACTCAAGATGCCTATCTACCTCAGCTTTACACGCCGACTTTTGCACCCTGCCGACGGCTGCATCTGCTTAAGAAGCAGTCCTAGTAGCAGTTGAATCAAGGGAACCTTAGAACTGGCATCCAGCAACGAGAAGCATGAAATTTTTAAAAAAGGACGCCGCAACATTAGGCAGCTGGAACAGCAAGCGGAAGGCGCCGACGACGCGAAGGCGTCATCGACTATCGGATGCGATTCCGCCTTGCCGGCATCACAGCAAAGGCCAGTAAATGGGTTGAAATTTAGGGTAAGCGTAAGGCGCGCTAAATGCCGTAATAGGCGCGGTACCAGCTCACAAACCGCGCGATGCCTTCCTTAACCGGCGTATTCGGGCGGTAGCCCATCTCCCGCTCCAGATCGGAAACATCGGCCCAAGTGTCGGGAACGTCGCCCGGCTGCATCGGCACATAGTCGCGAATGCTCTTAAGGCCGGTGGCTTCTTCGATCGCCGCAACATATTCCAGAAGCTCGATCGGCCGGTTGTTGCCGATATTGTAGATGCGGAAGGGCGCGTTCGATGTGGCCGGATCGGGGGTATCGCCTGACCAGCCCGGATTGGGCGCGGCTGGGCGATCGGACACGCGCACGACACACTCGACAATATCGTCCACATAGGTGAAGTCGCGCGTGTGCCGGCCGTGATTGAAGAGCGTGATGGGCTTTCCTTCAAGGATGTTTTTTGTAAACAGGAATAAGGCCATGTCCGGCCGGCCCCAGGGGCCGTACACCGTGAAAAAGCGTAACCCCGTTGTCGGAAGGCCAAACAGATGACTATAGGCGTGCGCCATCAACTCGTTCGCGCGCTTCGTCGCGGCATAAAACTGCAAAGGATGATCGACCCCGCGATGCTCTGAAAAGGGCATCCGGGTGTTCGCGCCGTAAACGCTCGAAGTCGAGGCGTAGGTGAGATGAGCCGTGCTGTTGTGGCGGCAGGCCTCGATAATATTTGTGAATCCCACGAGATTGGACTGAACGTAGGATTCGGGATGAGAGAGCGAGTATCGCACGCCAGCCTGCGCCGCAAGATGGATCACCCTGTCGAAACGATGCTCGGAAAACACGCGCCTGACGGCTTCGGCGTCGGAAAGATCGGCGCGCACGAAAGTCCAGGCTCCCTGCCCTTTTTCGGCCTGATCGGCAAGAAAGCGAAGGCGCGCTTCTTTCAGGGTTGGATCGTAATAGTCGTTGACGGCGTCGAGCCCCACCACCTCGTCGCCGCGGGCGAGCAGATACTGTGCCGTGTGAAAGCCGATGAAACCTGCGGCACCAGTGACAAGCACCTTCATGTTACAGCCGTCCATCGCTCTCGTCCTTCGGAAAAATACCCTTGACGTCGAATGTCACCGCGCCCGGTTTGCCGAGCGCGCAAATGGCGCCAGCGCCGAACTCTATGAATTCCCGGTGTGCCACAGCCAGAATGATGGCCTCGTACGCGCCAGGCTTCGGCCACGTCTTCAGAAGATCGAGGCCATATTCATGTTTGGCCTCTTTAGGATCAGCCCAGGGATCCAAGACATCGACCTTGGCGTTGCATTGTTCAAGGGCAGCAATCACATCGACAATCTTGGAGTTACGAAGATCGGGGCAGTTTTCTTTGAAGGTCAGCCCCATGACCAGCACACGGCTTCCCACCACCGGAAACCCGCGCTTCATCATAAGCCGGGCCACGCGGTCTGCAACATGCGCGCCCATACTATCGTTAATGCGTCGGCCCGCGAGAATGACCTCCGGGTGGTAGCCAACCTCCTGAGCACGATGCGTCAGATAGTAGGGGTCAATTCCGATGCAGTGCCCGCCGACCAAGCCTGGAACGAAGTTGAGAAAGTTCCATTTGGTGCTCGCAGCCCCAGCACCTCCTTTGCGTCGAGGCCCAGCCTATGGAAGATGATCGCAAGTTCGTTCATCAGTGCAATGTTCAAATCTCGCTGGGTATTTTCGATCACCTTGGCTGCCTCTGCGACTTCGATCGAGGCGGCCTTAGTGTCGGTCCGAAGACATGTTGCGTGGTATGAATCAGTTGTGATTCCATGGCGTCGATCCGATTCGCGGGG
>Ga0209048_10004893_pt1 | contig 12738 bp, 14 predicted proteins | sample FrelakmetCRP12CR_FD_187146 | JGI IMG/M metagenome (GOLD analysis project Ga0209048, IMG submission 187146) | Freshwater lake sediment microbial communities from the University of Notre Dame, USA, for methane emissions studies - CRP12 CR (SPAdes)... | ecosystem: Environmental > Aquatic >... | reverse complement strand
CGCCCTCGGCGTGGCCCAGGCCATCGAGGCCGAAGCCGACCGGTTGTGGCGCTGGTTCCGTGACGACCACCGGGTCTGCCCCGAGCTGAGCGTCCCGGGCCACCCTGCGGGTGTTGGCGCTGGCCGAGCTGTGCCGCCGCGCCCAAACCGGTCGCAGCCCCGGCGGTCCCGACGACTCCGATCTCGACGACTCCGACCCTGGTGCGACCGGTTCGGGCGGGGCGGGGTCGGCCCCGGCGGTCGATCTGACCGTGGTGGTCGAAGCCGCCGACCCGACGATGGTGCGCACCCACGCCGGCCTCGCCTTGCGGGCCGAGCGTTGCGGGCACCTGTTGTGCGACCCGATCGAGCACTCGATCATCGTCGACCCGCGACCGCAACCCCCTCGCCGCCGGCCGCACCCGACGCTTCGCCACCCCCACCCAACGCCGAGCCCTCGCCGTGCGCGACCGCGGCTGTGTGTTCCCCGGCTGCGACACACCCGCCCGCTGGTGCGACGCCCACCACATCGTGCCCCACGACAACGGCGGGATGACCGATCTGGCCAACCTCGTGTTGTTGTGCCGCCACCACCACGGCATCACCCACCGCCGAGGCTGGACCCTCACCACCACCCCCACCGGCCGGTTCCACTGGACCACCCCCACCGGCACCACCCTGCACGGCCACCACAACCGAGGCTCACCCCACCCCTGAACGGCGGAGTCCGGTCCGGTGGTTGTCTCGACGCGTCCTAGGCGGTGTCGCCGCGCCGAGCCACCAGGGCATCGCGGATCTCGGTGAGCAGCTCGATCTCGGTGGCCTCGGCTTCGGCCTCCTCATGCTCGCGCTTGCGGAAGTTCTGCATGGTGTTGATGGCCTTGACCACTAGGAACATGGCGATCGCCACGATCAGGAAGTTGACCAGGGCAGTGAGGAACTTGCCGTACTCGATAACGCCCTTGCCGAGGGTGAAGGTGAGCGAGTCGAAATTCGGCTTGCCGAACACGGCGGCGACGAGGTTCATCAAGATGCCGTTGGCGAACGACGCGACGACGGCACCGAACGCGGCGCCGATGATGACGGCGACGGCGAGGTCGACGACGTTGCCGCGGGCGATGAACTCCTTGATCACGACGGGCTCCTTTCGGTCGCCGGCGAGACGGCCGGCGGGAACGGTGGGGGATCGGGGATTCTCGCGCGCTCGTCCACGAACTACCGTGCCGGGCCATGACAGACGATGCCCTAGTGCACGTGGAGCGCCGTGATGACGGGGTTGCCGTCGTCCGCCTCGACAACGGTAAGGTCAACCAGCTCTCGACGGCGCTGCTGCGACAGCTCTCCTCAGCGGCCTCCCTGCTGAGCGAGGACCCGCCCGGTGCGGTCGTCGTCACCGGGGGCGAGCGCATCTTCGCCGCGGGTGCCGACATCACCGAGTTCGGCGGGCCCGACGAGGCCCGCGTGGTCGGCGCCGCGTTCCTCGATGCGCTCAACGCCATGGCCGACGTGCCCAGGGCGACCATCGCCGCGGTCGCCGGCTACGCCCTCGGCGGGGGGTGTGAGCTCGCGCTGGCGTGCGACTTCCGGTTCGCGGCCGACACCGCTCGCTTCGGCCAGCCGGAGATCCTGCTCGGCATCATCCCCGGCGGCGGCGGCACCCAGCGACTCGCCCGCCTGATCGGCCCGGCCCGGGCCAAGGACCTGGTGCTCACCGGACGTCAGGTGCGGGCCGACGAGGCGCTGGCCATCGGTTTGGTCGACCGGGTGGTGCACGCCGACGAGCTGTTGGCCGAGGCGTCGGCCTTCGCGGCCGAGCTGGCCGGCGGCGCGGTGGTTGCCCAGGGCATGGCCAAGCGGGCCATCGATCGCGGCCTCGACATCACCCTGAACGGTGGACTCGATCTCGAGCAGCAGCTCTTCGCCGAGGTCTTCGCCACCGACGACGCCGCCATCGGGGTGGCCAGCTTCCTCGAGCACGGTCCTGGCAAGGCCGAGTTCACCGGTCGCTAGGGTCCTGGCGACCGGCCGCGGTGCGGGCTCCGCCGGGGCCCGACCGCGACGGCCCGTCACGCCACGAGCCGGGTAGCGTCGATGCCGTGGCGACCGAGATCACGACCTGCTACCGGCACCACGACCGGCGCGCCGGAGTGGCCTGCCAGCGGTGCGGTCGCCCGATCTGTCCCAGCTGCATGACCCAGGCCTCGGTCGGCTTCCACTGCCCCGAGTGCACGCGTCAGGGCGCCAACAAGGTCGTCACCGCCCGCACCGGCGCGTTCTCCGGCACCCAGCCGATCGTGACCCAGGTGCTCATCGCCCTGAACGCCATCGCGTTCGTTGCGACCGTGGTCAGTGGCGGCGGCATCTGGGGCGGCGGGAACAGCGAGGTCTTCGACCGAGGGGTGCTCGTTGGCTTGGCCCGATCCGGCACGGGGCTCGTGGGCGTTTCGACGGGAGAGTGGTGGCGGATCTTCACCGGCGGGTTCCTGCACGAAGGCATCCTCCACCTGGGCATGAACATGTTCGTGCTGTGGATCATCGGCACCCAGATCGAGCGGGCCATCGGCAAGAGCCGTTACCTGGCCCTCTACCTCACCTGCCTGGTGGCCGGGTCGTTCGCGGTTTTGCTCGTGAATCCCCGGCAACTGACGTTGGGGGCTTCGGGCGCGATCTTCGGCCTGCTCGGCGCGGCGGTGGCCCTGCAGCGGTCGCGGGGCATCAACCCCTGGCAGTCGGGCATCGCGGGACTGATCGTGTTGAACCTCGTGATCACGTTCACCATCCCGGGCATCTCGGTGGCCGGCCACATCGGCGGGCTCGTCGGCGGTTTGGTGACCGGCTACGTGATGTTCGAGTTCGAGAAGCGGTCGGTGTCGAACGCGGTCGCCGTCGGCACCTGCTTGGTAATCGGCGCCGCGCTCTTCGTCGGCTGCCTGTGGGCCGCCGACCAGTGGCCGGCCGTCCTGTCGTTCTGACCCGGAAGGCCGACCCGCCCGCGCCTCAACCCTCGACGACCGCCTTGAGGTTGCGGAGGTTCTTCTTCCAGATGAGCCGCAGGGCCTCGCCACCCACGACCGCACCGAACCGTCCGCCCATCCACCACGGGAACCGCAGGCGCTCACGCCAGGTGAACCGCGTGCGGCCGCCGGGCAGGCGGCGGAGGGTGAACTCGCCGCTGCCGGTCACCAGTCCGACGTGGCGAACACCCATGGCCTTGCGCCGCTTCCAACGGGTGATCTCCATCTTGTCGGTGAGTCGGAACGGCCCGACCTTCGTGTCGCAGTCGAAGGTGGTGCCCACCCCCGAGTGGCGAGCCGACGTGAACCGGATGGCCTCGGCGTCCTGCATCCACTTGACGTGCGACGCTATGTCCTCGACCGAGGCCCATACGCGCGCCGGCGGGGCGCCGATCGTGATGCCGACCCGTATGCCGCTCACCTCAGCATGCTAGGAGGGGGAGATGAGCGACGCCGCGTCCAAAGCCGAGCAGCCGGCCCCGGCCGGCGATCTGACCGATCTGGCGGCCGCGCTGGCCGAGGTCGGGCGGGCGGTGCGCGACGCCGTGCGCGCCGTCGCGCCGGCGGCCGACCACGCGGTCGTGCGCACTGAGGGGGGTGACGACGTGTTCGGGGTGGATGCCCGGGCAGAACAGGCCCTGCAGGCCGGCCTGGCCACGTTGGGTGACCGCTGGCCCGGGCGGGCGGTGGTGGAGGGTCACGACGATCCGTTGGCGGTCGGCGACCCGACCGGGCCGTGGGTGTACCTCGTCGACCCGGTCGACGGTACCCGCCCCTATCTCGTGGGCAAGCGCAGCGCCTGGGTGCTGCTGGGCGCGGGGCGCGACGCGGCGACCCTCGAGGACCTCGAGGTGGGCGCCATGGTCGAGATCGCTACCCCGCGGGCCGCGCTCGGGATGGTCGCCCACGCGGTGCGGGGCGGCCCGGTGCACGCCGAGGACGACGACCTCGTGGGCGACTCACCGCCGCGCCCGGTCGTGCTGACTCCCCGACCCGGTGCCGGGCTCGACCGCACCTTCGTGACCGTCGTGCGCTTCGCCCCCGGTGATCACGAGCCGATCGGCGCCTGGGCCGACCGGCACCTGGCCGGGCTCGAGGTGTACGACGACTTGGCGCCGTGCAGCGCGGCGTACTTCGCTGGACTGGCGTCGGGCGCCGACGCGGCCGTGTTCGACCCCCGTCCGCTCCTCGCTCCGGGAGGCACCTGCGCCCATCCCTACGACCTGGCCGGCCTGGTCGTCGTCCGCTCGGCGGGTGCGATCGTGGAGGCGTTGCCGCCCGGCCCCCTAGCGGTGCCGGTCGACACCTCGACACCCGTTGCCTGGGCCGGCTACGCCAACGAGGCGATCGCGACCCGATTACGGCCCACGAAACCTTTCCCGACGCCTCGCTCTGCCGATCGGTAAACTCCACGATCTGCGGGACAAGGAGTTAGCGATGGCGAAGCCCATCGACCTGGCGGCGTTGGTAGACCCCCGGCTGGTACCGGGGGAGGAGGCCATCGCCGCGGTGCGGGTCAACTGGAACGGCATGATGGCTCCCGACCCGATCGCCCAGGGGCAAGGCCTGAGCGGTCTCGCGGCACCGGCGCCTGAGGCGCCCGACCCCGACGCGTTGGTCGAGTTCCCCTCGGCCCGTCAGATGCTGCTCGTGCTGACCGGTGGGCGGCTGCTCGCATGGGGCCTGGGCTTCTCAGGCCGCCCCAAGGACTTCATCGGTGAGGTCCCGCTCACCGCGGTGGCCGACGTGAGCTACGACGAGTCGCGATTCGGCGGCCTCCTGCACATCACCATGAAGTCGACCGCCTCGGTCGACCTGGAGGTCATGCGGGGCGAGCCGGGGGAGCCGTTCTACGTCGAGGTCTCGGCCCTCATCGCCTCGTAGGCGTCGCCGACGCGGCGCGGTACTCGGACACGTGCACGGTGCTCGCATCGTCGAACGGTTCGTCGCGCCACCCGGACCAACGGCCGACCAGGGCCAGTCCGGCGTCGGCCGCCAGGGCGTCGATCTGATCGGGCCGCAGGTAGCGCACCAGCCAGGGGCGCAGCCGGACTCCGGCCTCGGTCACCTCGATGTGTTGGCCCCGGACGAGTTGCCCGAGCGGGTCGTGGCGGCTGGCGCTGAGCACCACACGATCCCCCTCGACGGAGCGGACCTCGAGTGCGCCGCCGGCCGATGCTTCGTCGTCGGGCACGAAGGCCTCGAGCACCAGTGAGCCACCGGGCGCGAGCAGCGCGGCGACCCGCCCTAGACACCGCTGTTGGTCGGCGGGGTCGGCGAGGTTGAAGAACGTGTTGTAGGCCACGACGACCAGACCGAAGCCGTCACTGCCCGGGGGCGGATCGACGCGGAGATCGGCCATGTCCCCGAGCACGAGGTGCACCTGCTCGGCCCCCGGTTTGGCCCGGAGCCGGTCGAGCATCGCCGTGGACGCGTCGATGCCGGTGACGTTCAGACCGCGGGCGGCGAGCGGCAGCGCCAGGCGGCCGGTGCCGACCCCGAGCTCGAGCACGGGTGCGCCCGAAGCCATCGTGGCTAGTCGCTCGACGCAGGACGCGGTGTCGGTCGGCTCGGCGTACCAATCGTCGTACACGTCGGCGAAGCCGTCGCCGTAGTTCGCGGGTCCGAAGCCGTCCATCACGTCAGTCTGCCCACTCCGACGGACTGTCTCCGGTAAGAATGAGGCGCTCGGCCGACGTGTGAGGAGACGAGGGCGTGGAGGTGGGCGACGGCGCCTGGGTCGCGCCGGACACGGAGGCAGACGGGTCGTCGGCACCGGCGCCGTCCGCGGTCGGTCCCGGCGGCACCGGCACCGACCGTCGGCCCGGCTCCCTCCCGCCGCCACCGTTGCCGTTCGGCCCCATGACGACCGGGGCCATCCTCGACGGCGCCTTTACCGTGCTGAAGCGGCGGCCCCGCACCGTGCTCGCCATCACGGCCGTGATCGAGGTGCCAGTGCAGGTCGTCGCGGTGTTCCTCCAACGGAACGCGACCGTGTCGTTGACGTCCAGCTCGACCACGACGACCACGTCGGGGTCCGACGTCGGTGCCTTCTACGCCGGCATCGGCGCTGGCGTGCTGTTGTCCACGCTCGCGCTGTTCTTCCTCGGCGCCGCGTTGGCCCACCTCGTGGCCGGCTGGTACCGGGGTGTCGACGTGCGGGCCGGGGAGGCATTGAAGGTCGCCGGGTCGCACTGGTGGGCGCTCGTGCTGGCCTGGCTCGTGCTGTTGCCCGTGAAGGCGGCGGGGCTGCTCACGTGCGGGATCGGTCTGGTGTTCATCGTGCCGCTCTTCGTGGTGACGGCCCCGGCGATCGCGCTCGAGGGGCTCGGCCCCCTCGCCGGCGCAAAGCGGTCGATGTCGCTCGTCGGCCGGAGGTACTTCCCAGTGATGGGCGTCGTGTTGCTGGCGACGCTCGTCGAGTACGTGCTGCGCCAGGTCCTCGTGATCATTCCGACGCTCATCGGCTCCGCCCTGCCCGAGCCGTTCACCTGGATCGTCGTGGCCGCAGGCACCGCCGGTGTCTCTCTGATCACGGTGGCGCCGCTGTCCACCGCCTGCGTGCTCGTGTACCTCGACCTGCGGGTGCGCACCGAGGGCCTCGACCTGGATCTCGCCGCGCGCACCGCGTTCCCCGAGCCGACCGTTCCCGAGGTGGCCCCCGCTCATGCGGCCTCCCCTCATGCGGCCTCCCCTGATGTGGACTGACTCGGTTCCCCCCGACGAGGCCCGGGCCCGGGCGACCGAGATCCTGTCGCGGCCCGAGTTCCGCCCACCCGAGCAGTCGTGGTTCGACCGGGCGCGCGAGTGGGTGGGCAACGCCATCGGGCGATTGTTGTCGGCGCTGTTCGAGGGCGGTGCGGGATCGGCCGTGACCTGGGCGCTGCTCGCAGTGGCCGTGGCGGTGATCGTGCTCATCGCGATCCGGATCGGTCGCACGGTGCAGCGCGACCCGGTCCGCCGCGTGCGGGTCGAGGTCGAACGTCACCGCGATCCGGCCGACTGGCGGGCCGAGGCGGCGCGCCTCGAGGCCGAAGGCCGGTGGAAGGCCGCCCTCCGCTGCCGCTATCGGGCGCTGGTGGCCGATCTGGTGCGGCGCGACGTGGTGCGTGACGTGCCCGGGCGCACCACGGGTGAGTACCGCGCCGAGGTGGCCGCGGCCGCGCCCACGGTCGCGGGGGACTTCGCCGGGGCCTCGGAGTTGTTCGAACGGGCGTGGTACGGCGACCTGCCGACCGGCGCCGACGAGAGCGATCGCTTCCGTGAACTGGCCGACCGCGTTGTCGGCGGAGTGGGTCGGTGACGGCGACGGCCGTCGCGCCGCCGGCCGTGGGCGACCGTCTGCGCCGCTGGGGGCCGTGGGCCGCGCTCGCGCTGGTCCTGGTGGTCCTGGCGGTGCTCGGGGGCGCGCCGCGGCACGAGGGGAACCCCCTCGACCCCGACGGCACCGGCTCGGGCGGTGCCAAGGCGGCCCGGCTCCTGGCTGAATCCTACGGCGCCGACGTGCACGTGATCTCGACCGCTCCTGGACGAACCGACACCGTGGCGCTCCTCCTCGAGGACGCGGTGGACGACGATCAGGTGGCTGTGCTCGAGCGTTGGGTGCAGGCCGGCGGCACCCTCGTCGTGGCCGATCCACAGAGTCGCTTCACGCCCGAGGCCGTCGCCGGCGGTGCCCTCGGCGCCGTGATCGACGGCGGCATCCCCCGCGGCGACTGCGCCATCGCCGAGCTCACCGGCCTCGCTCGGCTGACACCGGGTTTCGGTGCCGCTCGATATCGGGTCCAAGACGGGTCCACGGGCTGCTTCACCGACGACTCGGGCGACGCGTTCGTGGTCCGCACGCCCCGCGGTCGGGGCGCGGTGATCGCGGTGGGCGGTACGGGCCCGTTCACCAACGACCTCCTCGACGACACAGACAACGCCGCGCTCGTGGCCGACCTGCTCGCCCCTGCCGAGTCGACCCGGGTGGCCTGGCTCGTCGCCGGGAGCGGGCACCGCACCACCGGGCTCGCCGACGCCATCGCGCCGGGAGTGCGGCTGGCCTTCGCTCAGCTGTTCGTGGCCTTCCTCGTGTACGCCTGGTTCCGCGCTCGCCGGCTCGGCTCCCCCGTCGTGGAATCCCAGCCGGTGCCGATCGAGGGTTCGGAGCTGGTCGCCGCGGTGGGGCGGCTCCAACAGCAGCGGCGCGTCCCCGACGAATCGGCGCGGCTGCTCCGCGCCGACCTGCGTCGCCGGCTCGCCGATCGTCTCGGGGTGGTGCCCCACACGCCGGCCCCGGTTCTCGCCGATGCCGTCGCCGCCCGCACGGGCGTCGATCGCGATCGACTCCTGGCGGTCCTCGACGACCGTCCCATCACCACCGACGCCGAACTGGTGGCCTTCGCCGCCGCGCTCGACGCCATCCGCACGGAGGTGCTCCATGGCCCTACCCCCTGAACCGCCGCCGGGCGGGATGCCCGCGACGCCACCTCCGGGCGCGTCGATCCCGCCGGGGTCGCCGCCACCGATGCCCCCGGTCCCGCCGTCGTCAACGCGCCCGTCCCCAGCGTCCGGGGCGGGAGACCCTCGTGCCGCCGTGCTCGCCCTGCGTGACGAGGTCGGCAAGGTCATCGTCGGCCAGGACGGCACGCTCAGTGGTATCGTCGCCGCGCTCTTGGTGCGGGGCCACGTGCTGCTCGAGGGCGTGCCCGGCACGGCCAAGACGCTACTGGTGAAGGCCCTCGCCGCGGCCCTCGACCTCGACGTGAAGCGCGTGCAGTTCACCCCTGATCTGATGCCCTCCGACGTGCTCGGTCAGACCATCTTCGACGCACGCGAGGGCACGTTCCGCTTCCGTGAGGGCCCGGTGTTCACCAACCTGCTCCTCGCCGACGAGATCAACCGCACACCCCCCAAGACCCAGGCCGCGCTGTTGGAGGCCATGGAGGAGCGGCAGGTGTCGGTCGAGGGTGCGGCGCTCGCGCTGCCCGACCCCTTCGTCGTGGTCGCCACCCAGAACCCGGTCGAGTACGAGGGCACCTATCCGCTGCCCGAGGCGCAGCTCGACCGGTTCCTGTTCAAGCTCCACGTCGGCTACCCGTCGGCCGACCAGGAGCAGGAGGTGCTCGCCCGTCACGATCGGGGTCTCGATCCGCACGACATCGCCGGCGCCGGTGTGCGCCCGGTCGCCGGCCCCGACGACCTCCGCGCGGGTCGCGACGCCATCTCCCGTATCCGGGTCGAGCCGCCCGTGCTCGGGTACATCGTCTCCCTCGTGCGGGCCACCCGCGAGTCCCCGTCGCTGGCACTCGGGGTGTCGCCCCGTGGCGCCACCGCGCTCCTGCACGCGTCGAAAGCCTGGGCCTGGCTGGCCGGCCGCGACTACGTCACTCCCGACGAGGTGAAGGCGGTGGTGAAGCCGGCGCTGCGGCACCGGCTGACGCTCCGTCCCGAGCTCGAGCTCGAGGGCTCGACCCCCGACGGCGTGCTCGACGGCATCCTCGCTGTTGTCCCCGTACCTCGTTAGCCACCTCACGACTATCTGAGCGAATCGACCTTCGACCATGCCCATCCCGACCCGACGTCTCGCCCTGGTCGTTGCGCTGTCGTCCCTGGCCATGGTTGCGCTCGGCTCGGGTTGGGGCTTCCTCGCGGTGAACGCGGCCATCCTCGTGGTGGCTGGGGTCGACGCGTTCGTCGGACCCCGCCCCGACTCGGTGGGGTTCGAGCGCAAGCTCCCGGGCGTGGTGTCGCTGGGAGGCTCGGGTGATGTGGTGTGGAGTGTCGCGAACCCCTCGGGCCGGTCGGTTCGGGTCGGGGTCGCCGACGATCTCGCTCCATCGCTCGAGGCGGGTCGCCGCCGGTTCGAGGTCGTGCTTCCCGCCCACGGCCGGGCCGAGGTGCGCACCACCCTGACGCCCACCCGCCGCGGCCGCTTCGAACCCACCACCGTCGTCGTGCGGGTGCAGGGACCGCTGGGTCTGGCCGGGCGCCAGCGCCGTCGCTCGGTGCCCGGGGTGCTCCGGGTGTACCCGCCGTTCCGGTCGCGGGACGAGGCCGAGCTGCGCATCGACAAGGCGCGCATCCTCGAGGTCGGCCTGCGCTCGGCCAAGGGTCGCGGGGGCGGTACCGAGTTCGACCAACTGCGCGAGTACACCGTCGACGACGAGTTCCGGCGCATGGACTGGGCGGCCACCGCCCGCACCGGCAAGCCGATCGTGCGCACCTACCGCGCCGAGCGGAACCAGACGGTGATCACGCTGCTCGACAACGGCCGGGTGATGGCGGGGCGCGTCGACGGTGTGCCCCGCGTCGAGCACGCCATGGATGCCGCCATGATGCTCACCGCGGTCGCGACCCGCCTCGGCGACCGGGCCGGCCTGGTCGCGTTCGACCGGACCGTCCGGGCCGTGGTGGCCCCCGCGCACGGCCGGGGCCAGCTGAGCCGGGTCACCGAGGCGATGTACGAGCTCGAGCCCGCGTTGGCCGAGAGCGACTACCGGGGGGCGTTCACCGAGACTCTGGCGAGGTTCCGGCGGCGGGCCATGCTCGTGATCTGCACCGACCTGGTCGAGCAGGCCGTGGGCGAGACCTTGTTGCCGGCCCTGCCACTCATCGCTCGCAGCCACCTCGTGGTCGTGGCCGGCGTGCAGGATCCCGACGTCGTCCGCTGGGCCACGGCCACCCCGACCGACGCATCGGAGGTCTACCGCAAGGCGGCCGCGGTGGCCGCGCTCGACGAGCGGCGCCGAACCGTGGCCCGCCTGCGCGGCCTCGGCGCGACCGTCGTCGATGCGCCTCCGGGTCGGGTCGCTCCACTGCTCGCCGACGCCTATCTCAAGGTGAAGGCCACGGGCCGGCTCTGAGGCCTGGCGGGTCAACCGGCGGTGAGGAGCTCGGGGGAACGGGTCCGTCGCTCGCGTTCGCCCATCGCCCCGGTGAGCCCTCTGGCCGCCGCAGCCCGGCCCTGCACGGCGAGGTAGCCGACGAAGGCCAGCCACACCAGCAATCCGACGGCCACCCGAACGCCCGCCGGGAGCCCGCTGCCGGTGACGAACCCCTCGATCGTGCCCGCGGCGGTGAACGTGGCCATGAGACCGAGCACCACGACCACGGCCCGGCGCCCCTGTGCGGCGAGGGCGTCGGTGCGGCGCTGGTCGCCCGGGGCGATGATGGCCCAACCGAGCGCGAGACCTGATCCACCCGCGATGACGATCGCGGTCAGCTCGAGGGCGCCGTGGGGCAGGATGAGGCCGAGGAAACGCCCGAACTCACCGCTGGTCGCCATCCAGGCCGACACCACGCCCAGGTTGAGGCCGTTGACCGCCAGGATGAGTGCGCCGGGCAGGCACAGCAGCGCCCCCAGCGCGAAGGCGACGAACGATACCCGGATGTTGTTCGTCGTCACCTCGGTGAAGAACTGGGCCGAGGGCTGTTCGGAGTAGTACTGCTCGAACTGGTTGTCGACGTATTCGGCCCGGCGGGCGGGCGTGCCCGACGCGTCGAGGGCGGCGGGGTCGTTGATCAGCCACAGCGCCACGACGATCGTCGGGACGAACGTGACCAGCGCGGCCACGCCGACGAAACGACGGAGGTGCCACACCGCGGCGGGGAACGTCTCGGCGAAGAACCCGCCCACCGCGCGCAGCGTGCGGGGCCTCGTGCCGTAGATGACGCCGGAGGCGGCGGCGACCAGCCGGGTCAGGCGGGTTGTGAGCGCCTGGTCGTCGTAGTAGGTGCGGGCGTAGGAGAGCTGCGCAGATGTGCGCTGGTAGAGCTGGATCAACTCGTCCAGCTCGTCGGGGCCGAGTGACCTAACCCGTCGGCGGGCGCGCCGGGTGAGGTCGTCGAGTCGCTCCCACGCCGCCTGGTTGCGGGCGATGTACCGGTCGATGTCCACGCCGTTGGGTACGGTAGCGCCGATGGGTGGCCAGGAACCGGGCGGCATCGTCACCCCCGAAGCCGTCGTGCTCGACTTCGACACGGCGGGGGTCGGCACCCGGGTCGTGGCCGAGCTGCTCGACCTGATGGTGCAGGGGACGGTGCTCGTCGTGGTGTTCGTCGCCCTCGGCTTCGCGTCCGGCGCGACCGGCTCTGCGGGTTCGACGATCATCGTGATCGCCCTGTTCGTGCTCTCGTTCCTGGTGCTGGTCGGCTACCCGATAGCGTTCGAAACCCTGTGGAACGGCCGCACGCTCGGCAAGGCCGCTTTGGGCCTACGGGTCGTCACCCGGGAGGGCGCGCCCATCCGGTTCCGCCACGCGGCCATCCGGGGGATCTTCCTGCTCGTCGAGCTCTGGCTGTTCCTGGGCTCGCTGGCGCTGGCGTCCATCCTCCTCTCGAAGCGCAACCAGCGCATCGGCGATCTCGTGGCCGGCACGGTCGTGCTTCGCGAGCGGGTCGCGGCCAAGGCCCCGGTCGCCGTGAGCTTCACCGCGCCCTGGGGCTACGAGACCTACGTGGCCTCCCTCGACGTGTCGGCGCTCACCGACGCCCAGTACGGGCTCATCCGTTCGTTCCTGATGCGAGTCAGTGACCTCACTGCCGAGGCCCGGGCCTCCCTAGCGCTGCGCCTCGCCAACCCGACGGCCCTGCGAGCCCACCACGCGCCGCCGCCGGGAATGGGCCCCGAGTTGTTCCTGGTCTGCGTGGCCGCGGCCTACCAACTGCGCCACGGCGGCCCAGCCCTGGCGCCGCCGCCCCCCTCGGCCCCGTCGGCCACGTATGCGCCGGCCGCGCCCGGGCGACCGACCTACCCGCCGGA
>Ga0209048_10004892_pt1 | contig 12739 bp, 9 predicted proteins | sample FrelakmetCRP12CR_FD_187146 | JGI IMG/M metagenome (GOLD analysis project Ga0209048, IMG submission 187146) | Freshwater lake sediment microbial communities from the University of Notre Dame, USA, for methane emissions studies - CRP12 CR (SPAdes)... | ecosystem: Environmental > Aquatic >... | reverse complement strand
GAGCCGAACCCGGCCACGAGAGCATCGGCCTCCTTGGGACCCCATGAGCCCTTCGCGTAGGAGTGCACGGGCGGGGGGGCGTCGAGCAGCGGCTGGAAGATCCGCCAGGTCTCTTCGACGCTGTCCTGGCGGGTGAAGCGTGTGCTGTCGCCGCGCATCGCGTCGAGCAGGAGGACCTCGTAGGGCGTCGGGGCCTCGCCGCCCTCGTCGGCGAACTCCATGTCGAGAGTGATCGCCTGCGGTCCGCCCTTGTCGGCCCGGTGCGCGTCGAGGATCAGCCTCGTGCCGGTCGTGGGGTCGAGCTTGACGACGAGCTGGTCCTGTTCCGGGCGGCGGTGCCCGCGCTCCATGAACCCGAGACGCGGCGGGTGGCGGAACACGACGCGCAGCTCGGTCTGCGTTTCGGGCAGGCACTTTCCGGTGCGGATGAACCACGGCACCCCCGACCAGCGCCAGTTGTCGATCTGAAGTCGCATGGCCGCGTAGGTCTCGGTCGTGGAGTCCTTGGCGACGCCGTCGATGTCGAGGTACCCCTCGTACTGCCCTCGCACGTAGTGCGCGGGGTCGGCCTGCTCGGTGGAGCGGAACACGGCGAACTTGGCGTCCTTCAGCGTGCCCGCGTCGCTGCCCGCCGGCGCCTCCATCGCCGCGACGGCGACGAGCTGCATCAGGTGGTTGACGACCACGTCGCGCAGCGCCCCGACGGGATCGTAGAAGTGGCCGCGGTCCTCGACGCCGAAGCTCTCGGCCATCGTGATCTCCACCAGCGCGATGTGGTTGCGGTTCCACACCGACTCGACCATCGTGTTGCCGAAGCGCAGGTAGAGCAGCTCGTCGGTCCCCATCTTGCCGAGGAAGTGGTCGATCCGGTAGAGCTGGGACTCGTCGAGATGTTCGTGGATCTGCTCGTTGAGCAGGCGCGCTGAGGCCGTGTCGTGGCCGAATGGCTTCTCGACCACCACACGCCCGTTGCTCGTCAGGTCGGCGTCTGAGAGACCCTTGACCACCATCCCGAACAGCGACGGCGGGATCTCGAGGTAGAAGACGGGGCAGTGCGCGTCCTTGATCGCCGCCGCGACCTTCGCGTAGGTGTCAACGCTCGAGAAGTCGCCCGACAAGTAGGACAGCCGGCCGGCAAGGCGAGCGAACACCTCCTCGTCGATCCCCGTGCCGCATTCCACGATGGAGGTGCGTGCCCGCTCGCGCATGTCCTCGACCGTCCAGTCGTCGCCGGCCACGCCCACGATCGGGCAATCCAGCAGGCCGCGCTCCTCGAGGCGGTAGAGCGAGTTGAACGTCATCACCTTCGCGAGGTCTCCGGTGATCCCGAAGACGACGAACACGTCTGCGGCCCGCGGGGCGTCTGAATCCTGACCGCGATCTGCCCGTCTCTGCACTCCCACCGCTGCGCTCATGGTCCCGGCCCCTCTGGTCGCGTGGCAGTCGTCTGGATCGCGCGTACTTCTATCACTCCGGAGGGTTCTCACGATCTGTCGCGGGATCTGTCCCGTGCGCCCGGGTCTGAGATCCTCAGGGAAAGCTCATGGCTCAGCGGCGAACATCCCGTCAACCGGCCGCCTGATGGCTGACGCGACCGTGCAGTTGCTCGACGAGACGGCGCCGCTCGCGGCGACGTTCGCACCCCGCGCCGGCATGATCTGCTCGTCGCTGCGCCATCGCGGCGATGAGCTGCTCGCTCAGAACGCCGGCGTCGCCGCCTATGCCGAGCGCGGCGCGACGATGGGGATCCCGCTGCTTTACCCGTGGGCGAACCGCCTGGCGGGATTCGACTACACGGTCGCCGGGCGCGCCGTGGCGATCCCGCACGACCGGACCCTCGTGGCCCACGACGGCAACGGCCTGCCGATCCACGGCGTGATCGGCGGCCGGCTGGCGTGGGAGGTCACGCGAGAGCCCGGTCCCGGCGCCACGTCGCTCGCCGCCCGGCTGAGCTGGAGCGCAGCGGAGCCCGAGCTGTTCGAGGTCTTCCCGTTCCGCCACGATCTCGAGTACCACGCCCGCCTCGGCGGCGGCCGCCTCGAAGTGGCGATAACCGTGCATGCGTGCGCCGCGGACCCGGTCCCGGTCGCGTTCGGTCTGCACCCCTATCTCTCGCTGCCGGAGGTCCCGCGTGAGCGCTGGCTCGTGGAGCTCCCGGCGATGCGCCGGCTGGGCCTCGACGCTCAGCAGATCCCGATCGGGGCCGAGCAGCCCTCACCGGCCCAGCGCTTCGAGTTGGCCGGCCGGGAGTTCGACGACGGGTTCGACTCGGTTGCCGTTACCGCCCGCTTCAGCGTGGCATGCGCCGGTCGGCAGATCGAGCTCGAGCTCCTCGAGGGCTACCCTTGCGCGCAGGTGTTCGCTCCCCGCGACGCGCAGTTCATCTGCTTCGAGCCGATGACGGCACGGGCCAATGCCCTGCGCAGCGGCGTCGGCCTGCGGGTGCTAGCTCCGGGCGAGCGCTACCGCGCGCGATTCTCGGTGCGCGTTGCGGATTCACCCTCCTAGCGATTCGCGTTGCGGAGTCATCCCACCAGCGCATCCGGGGTTTTCCCCGATCCTGGCCGGCGAGGCCTCTTGTATGCTCGCCCCGGGGTCGAGATCACGACCCTTGCGAGTCACGGTAGACGGGCCGTCCACCGAGCGGGAGCAGGATGACCAACGACCTTGCGCGCTGGCAGTTCGCGACGACGAGCATCTACCACTTCCTGTTCGTTCCGGTGACGATCGGGCTGGCGTTCCTCGTCGCTCTGCTGCAGACCGCCTGGTACCGCAACGAAAAGCCCGAGTACAAGCGCCTGACGCGCTTCTTCGGGACGCTCCTGTTGATCAACGTCGCCGTCGGGGTCGTCACGGGACTGGTGCAGGAGTTCGAGTTCGGCATGAACTGGTCGGCCTACTCGCGCTTCGTGGGCGACGTCTTCGGCGCCCCGCTGGCGATGGAGGGTCTTGCCGCGTTCTTCCTGGAGTCCACGTTCCTCGGGCTGTGGCTGTTCGGTTGGGACCGGCTTCCGAAGGCCGTTCATCTCGCTTGCATCTGGCTGGTCGCCGCCGGAACGATGCTCTCGGCGATGTTCATCATGGTCGCCAACTCGTGGATGCAGCACCCGGTCGGCTACACCCTGAACAGCCATGGCCAGCCGCAGCTGAACAACGTCGGGGCGCTGTTCACCAACCCGACGTTCCTCTGGGGCTACGTGCACGTGATCCTGGCTGCGCTGATCACCGGTTCGCTGATCATGCTTGCGGTGTCCGCATGGCAGATTCGAAAGCGGCGCGAGGTCGACTCCTTCCTGCACGCGGCCAGGATCTCGGTGATCGTCCTATTGCCAACGATCCTGCTGACGATGTTCGTGGGCAGCGAGCTCGGCGTGGTCGAGGCGAAATACCAGCCGGCCAAGATCGCGGCAGCGGAGGCGCAGTGGACTACCTGCAAGCCGTGCTCCTTCTCGGTGTTCCAGATCGGCGGTGGCCAGAACGACAAGACGCCGTCGCAGATCATCGAAATACCGCACCTCCTGTCGCTGCTGGCGACTAACTCGGTGAATGGCGAAGTGGTGGGTCTGAACGAACTGCAGAAGCAGGATGAAGCGAAGTACGGGCCCGGCAACTACGTGCCGGACGTGTTCGTCCAGTACTGGTCGATGCGCATCATGGCCTACCTGGCGACGCTGATCGTTCTGCTGGCACTGTGGGGCGGCTGGCTGCTGCACCGCGGCAGGCTCGCCGAGTCGAAGTGGTTCCTGCGCCTGTCGATCTGGGCAGTGGTGACGCCCTTCCTGATGAACACGGCCGGATGGATGCTCACCGAGAGCGGCCGGCAGCCATGGATCGTGCAGGGTCTCATGAAGACCGTAAACGCGAACTCGCCCTCGGTCACCTCCACCGACATCTGGATCAGCCTCGTCGTCTTCGTGCTCATCTACCTGGGGCTCGGCGCCGCCGACATCCTGCTGATGACGCGCTACGCGCGCAAAGAGCTCGGCCACGAGGACGCCGGGAGCGCCGAGTCCGGCGCGGCTGGAGCAGGCGCCACCCCGATCCCCGCGCTGACCTACTAGGAGACCATGCACCTTCACACTCTCTGGTTCATCGTTCTGGCGATCCTCTGGGTCGGCTTCTTCGTGCTGGAGGGCTTCGACTTCGGCGTCGGCATGCTGCACACGCTGGTGGGCAGGACCGACACCGAGCGGCGGGTCGCGATCAACACGATCGGGCCATGGTGGGACGGGAACGAGGTTTGGCTGATCGTGGCCGGAGCGGGCACGTTCGCGGCGTTCCCCAGCTGGTACGCGACGATGTTCTCGGCCCTCTACATCCCCCTGCTGCTCGTGCTCGCGGCCTTGATCGCGCGCGGGGTGGCGTTCGAGTTCAAGGGCCGCAGCGAGGATGAGCGCTGGCGAGCGACGTGGACGTGGTGCATGACGATCGGCAGCCTGCTGATCCCGCTGCTGCTCGGCGTCGGCCTCGGCGATCTGCTCGTCGGACTGCCCATCAACTCGAGCCATGACTTCACCGGCAACTTCCTGGACCTGCTCACCCCGTATGGCCTGTGGACCGGTCTGACGATGGTCGCCCTGTGCCTGCTTCACGGCGCCACGTTCCTGATGCTGCGCACGACCGACCCGGTGCGGGCGCGCGCCCGCGCACTGGCGACGCCGCTGGGATGGGCCGCGAGCGTCCTCGTCGTCGTATACGTGATCTGGACGCTCAGCGTCGCCGGCAACGCCGACGTGCCCGGGCCGGTGCAGATCCTGGCCGTGATCGCCGTGATATTCGCCGCCCGGCTCGCGAGCACGGAAAGCAACGGCTGGGCCTTCACCTGCTCGTCGGTGGCGATCGCGGCGACCGTCGGCTCGCTGTTCATCGAGCTCTACCCCAACGTGATGATCTCAAGCACGAAGGCCGCCTACAACCTCACGGTCAACAATGCGGCCTCGGGGGGATACGCGCTGAAAGTCATGACGATCGTCACGGTGCTGCTGCTCCCGGCGGTGCTGGTCTACCAGGGCTGGTCCTTCTACGTCTTTCGCGGCCGCGTCAAGGCTCCGCCCGCGCGGGACGATCGGCCGTCGGTACCTTCAGCGTCGCCGGGCACGCCGCCCGCGCCGGCCGCGCCGGCCGCGCCGCAGGCCTAGCGCCCTTCCTGCGCCCACAACGCCGCGTAGCGCCCGCCGCGGGCGAGGAGCTCCGAATGGGCCCCGCGCTCGAGCACGCGGCCCCGGTCGAGCACGATCACCTCGTCGAGGTCCTGCAGCCCGAGGAGTCGATGGGTGATCAAGAGGGTCGAGCGGTCCTGCGTCACTGCGAGCAGGTCGGCGAGCATCGCGTCTGCCGTGGCCGTGTCGAGGTGCTCGCCCGGCTCGTCGAGCACGAGCACGGGAAAGTCGGCGAGCAGGGCGCGGGCGATGGCCAGGCGTTGTCGCTGGCCGCCCGACATGCGCTCGCCGCGCTCGCCGACCTCCGTCTGAAGCCCGGCGGGCAACTGCTCGGTCCAGTCGAGCAGCCGGGCCCCGGCGAGAGCGGCGCGCAGCTGATCCGCGGTGGCGTCGCGGCGCGCCAGGCGGAGGTTCTCCTCGAGCGTGCTGTCGAAGATGTGGGCGTCCTGGGCGACCAGCCCGACCACGCGCCGCCAGTCGTCGCTCTGAACGGCGGCGATCTGCACGCCGTTGAGCGTGACCGACCCACCCTGGTAGGGCAGGAACCTCAGAAGCACACCCGCGAGCGTTGACTTTCCGGCGCCGCTCTGGCCCACGATGGCCACCCGCCGTCCTTCAGTCAGATCGAGGTCCAGTCCGTCAAGTGCCCATCGCGTCGCCCCTCGGTAGCTGCAGCGCAGGCCACGCACCTGCAACACGTAGGGCGAGGCGGGGAGCGGGAGGGCATTCGCCGGCTCTGCCACCGGCGGCGGGGTGTCGAGAACCTCGAACACGCGTGCGGCCGAACGGCGCACCCGCTGCAGCGTCCGGGTCGCCGAGGGCAGGCCCACGACCAGCTCGACTGCCACGAGCGGGATCAATGCGATCCCCGCGAGCAGGACGCCGTCCAGCCGTCCGGCGCGAACCGCGGAGACGCCGACCAGCAGGCCCCCCCACATCGCGAGGCCGGCGCACAGGCTGGTGAGGCCCTGGCCTATGCCGGCCGTGCGAGCCCCCGAGCGGGCGATCCGCGTCAGATCGGCGTCCGCCGCGGTGGCGCGCGCGAGATACTCGGCGCCGGCTCCGTTGACCATCAGCTCGGGCCCGCCCTCTATGAGGTCGACCACCGACGAGGTCAACGCCCCGCGTGCCGCGGCCTGGCGTGCCTCCGCGCGGGCGGCGAGCGCCCCGGCGAGCCACGGAACGAGGATCCCACCGAGGAGCAGAGCGCCGAGCAGGATCAGTCCGGCGGCCGGAAGCATCAGCCACACGAGGCCGACGGTCGCGGCCCCCACGACGAGCGCGATCGCAAATGCGGGCACCACCCTGAGCAGGAGGTCCTGCAGGGAATCCACGTCGTCGATCAGTCGCGCGAGCAGATCGCCGCTGCGGAACGCGGGAAGACCGAGCGGCGCGAGCCGCTCCAACCGCTCGTACACGCTCACCCTCAGCTCGGAGAGGACCCTGAAGGCCGCGTCATGGCCCACCAGCCGCTCGCCGTAACGGCAGAGGCCGCGCGACAGCGCGAAGAACTGCACGCCCACGATCGCGAGCGCCACGGCGGACTCTTCAGGGCGCTGCGCCGATCGCGAGATCAGCCACGCCGAGGTGGCGATCAGCCCGATGGCCGCCGCGATCGCTCCCGCGCCGAGCAGCGTGGCAAGCGCCAGGCGTCCTGCGGCCGGACGGGCGATCGCCAGCGTTCGCGTCAGTGATGCCTGCGGTCCGCGCTCGTCGTCGAGCACTGATGCGGGGGCCGGGGGTCCGAGCTCGTCCTCGAGCGCCGACGCGGCGGCGGGGGGGCCGAGCGGCGTCACGCGGCAACCTGAAGGGTGGCGAGCGGGAGCACTCGGTCGGCGAGTGCCAGCAGCGCGGGACGGTGCGCCACGAGCACCACGGTGCGCCCCTCGGCGAGGCGCCTGACGCTGTCCAGAACATCTGCCTCGGTCCGACCGTCGAGGTTGGCGGTCGGCTCGTCGAGCAGCAGCAGCGGCGCGTCGCGCAGAAACGCCCGGGCCAGCGCAACCCGCTGGCGCTCGCCCGCCGAAAGCCCGTGGCCCCGCTCGCCGAGCACCGTGCGCACCCCGTCCGGCAGGCTCGCGACCGTATCGGCGAGCCCGGCGGCGGCGATCGCCCGCCGGACCTCATCCGCCGACGCGTCTGGGCTCCCCAGGCGCACGTTCTCGTCGATCGACGCCGCGAACAGATGCGGTCGCTGGGGCACCCAGGCGAGCCTGGCCCACCAGGCGCCGAGCTCTAGGTCGGAGAGCTCGGCCTCCCCGACACGCACCGATCCGCGCTCCGGTGCAACCAGCCCGAGAAGCACGCCCAGCAGGGTCGACTTGCCACAGCCGCTCGGACCGACGATCGCCAGGGTCTCACCGGCGCCAACGGTCAGCGAGAGGCCGTCGAGCGCCGGCTCGCTGCGTCCGGGGTAGCAGACGCGCAGCCCCTCCACCTCGAGGCCGGCGACCGCCGGGTCGGGAAACCCGGTCCGCGTTCCCCGGGGGATCGACGGCTCTTCGAGAACCGCGAAGACCTGCTCGGCCGCAGCCATGCCCTCGGCGCTCGCGTGGTAGTTGGCCCCGAGCGCCCGGAGCGGTAGGTAGGCCTCGGGAGCGAGCACGAGCACGAACAGGCCACTGCGCAGGTCCATGTGCCCGTTCAACAGCCGCAGCCCGATCGCAACGGCCACGAGCGCTACGGAGATGGTGGCCACGAGCTCGAGGATCAGCGAGGACAGGAAGGTGACGCGAAGCGTTGAGATCGCGGTCCGCCGGTAGCGTTCGGTGATCTCCCGGATGACCGCCGCCTGCGCCTTGGCCCGGCCGAACACCTTGAGCGTGGGAAGCCCGGCGACGACATCCACGAAGTGACCGGCGAGCCGTTCGAGCGTGTTGAACTGGCGGTCCATGCGTTCGCGGGTGGTGGCGCCCACGAGCGCCATGAACAGCGGGATGAGCGGGACCGTGAGGGCGATGATCGCCGCCGCGATCCAGTCCTTCCAGAGCACCGCGGCAAGCACGACCAGCGGCACGATGGCCGCGAGGAAGAGCTGCGGCAGATACAGCGAGAAGTAGCCGTCGAGCGCGTCGATTCCCCGGCTGGCGAGGATCGCGAGCCCGCCGGTGCCCTGCGTGCCCAAGGCGTGCCGCCCAGGGACGAGGATGCGCCGCAGCAGCGCTGCGCGCAGCTCGGACTTGGCGCGGGCGGAGGATCGAGCAGCCGCGAGCTCGGCCCCCCACGCGACCGCTGCGCGTGCGACGACGACGAGCAGCAGCACGAGGAGCGGGGTTCGCAGCGCATGGATGCTCTGCCCGCCGAGGAACGCCCTCGCCACGACGTCGGCCAGCAGCCACGCCTGCGCCACGATCAACAGGGCGCTGAGAACTCCGAGGCCGATCGAGATCAGCAGGAACGTCCGAGTGGCGCGCGCATACTCAAGCAGTCTCGGGTCGAGCGCCCTCACCGCGCAATCATGACCGACCACCCCGTCCGGCGGCCGGGATGCGCCTACGCAGCGGTGCTCAGGAGAGAACCTGGATCTGAACCAGGCTCGTGGTGCCCGGCCGGCCGGAGGGCAGCCCGGCGGTTATCCCCACGCGCTGGCCCGGCTTGCACCAGCCGAGCTCGACCACGCGTCGCGCCGCGTCGGCGATCAGTGCCTCTGTCGTCTCGTGACGGCGCATCGACTCGGCCCTCACGCCCCACATGAGACCGCAGCGCCTGACGGTCTCTTTGCCCGGAGAGAGAGCGTAGATCGGTGCGGTCGGCCGGTGCGCGGAGACCAGCCGCGCTGAACGCCCGGAGAGGGTGGGGACGATCAGCGCGTCGAGGTGCAGCTCTCGCGCGGCAACGCACAGGTTGTGAGCGATCGTGTAGGCGGGGTCGGACTCCGTGCGCCGGACGCGGGAGGCGTTCCACCGCTCGTACGGTGCGATCGACTCCGCCTGGACCGCGACGGCGGCCATCATCGCGACGGACTCGACCGGGTAGGCGCCAACGGCGGTCTCCTGGGAGAGCATCACGGCGTCGGTGCCGTCGAGGATCGCGTTCGCCACGTCGGCGACCTCGGCGCGGGTGGGACGCGAGGAGGCGACCATCGAGTCGAGCATCTGCGTCGCGGTGATCGAGGGCCGGGCGGTCCACCCGGCCAGCTCGAGCAGCTGCTTCTGCACTATCGGCACGCGCTCGATCGGCAGCTCGATCCCGAGGTCGCCGCGGGCGACCATCACGCAGTCGGCCGCTTTCAGGATCTCCGCCGCCCGTTCCACCGCCTGGCGCTTCTCCATCTTGGCGATCAGCGGCAGGCGGGTGTGCTCGCGCACCGATTCGACATCCTCCGGGCGCTGGACGAACGACAGCGCGACCATGTCCACCCCGATGGACTCTCCGTGGTGCAGCAGCTCGAGGTCCTCCGCCGGGAGCGACGGCAGGGTCTCCACCGGGCCGGGGATGTTCAGGCCCTGCCGCGAGGCCACGGCGCCGCCGACCTCGATCTCGACTTCGATCTCGCGGCTCGCGGACCGCACGTCCACGGCGCGCAAGCGCACGGACCCGTCCGCGAGGTAGAGGATCGCGTCCTTCTCGATCGCGTCCGCGAGGCCCGGCCAGGCGATGCTCATGTGGCGGGCGTCGCCCTGATGCTCCTCCCCGCCGCAGGTGAAGGTGAGCCGCTCGCCCGCCGTGAGCTCGACGATGTCCTCGCGCAGCGGACCGATGCGCAGCTTCGGGCCGGGGAGGTCCTGGAGGATCGCGACCGGCCGCCCAGCCCGCTCGGCCGCGTCGCGCACGCGGCGGACCGTCTCCGCGTGCTCGTCGAGCGTCCCGTGGGAATAGTTCAGCCGCGCGACGTCCATCCCGGCCGCGACCATGCGCAGCAGCGTCTGCGGCTCTCGCGAGGCTGGTCCGATCGTGGCGACGATCTTGGTGCGGCGCATGGGGCGCAAGCTATCGCTCCCCGAGGTCGGTGGCGTTAGCATCGATGGCGTGCTCGGTCCGTCCCGACCCGTCCCGCGCGTCGGCGCTCGGGCGCGCATCGCCCATTTCGGGGGCGGTTTCGAGTCGGGGACCGTGCTCGCCGTGCACGAGGAGGGCCGGCGGTTGGAGGTTCGAGGCGAGGGCGGGGAGGTGCTCGAGTTCGTGCTCAATCCGGCCACCGCGCGGTTCGTCTCGGCCGGGAGCGCCCACGGCCCGAGACTGGAGCTGCTGGCGCCGGGTTGAGGCCCGGCCCCCGCCGACGCCCCGACGATCAGGGCGCCTGCACGTCGGGGAAATGCTCGGCGCAGTGCTCGCGCAGCGCATCGCGCACCCACGCCCGCTCGTCGGCGCTCGCCGCCCGGAAGCGTGCGAGCAGCGCCCGCTGGTCGCCGATCGGGGCTCCGGCGATCTCCCAGCGCACGGCCAGCTGCTCGAACAGGAGCTCCACGGCCCGCTGCCAGGCGTCCTCGCGCGAGAGGGGGTTGCCGGCGAGCGCCTGCGCGTACTGGCGCCGCGCACCCGGCGTGAGCGCACCGCGCAGGGTGAGGACGTTGCCCTGCGGGTCGCTGTAGTCGCTGTCGGGGGCCTTCAGCCGCTGCTCTTTGCGCGCTCGCCTACCCACGGCGCGGTCACCGCCGCCCGGGCGCTCGCGCATGCCGCGCGCGCGCCCGCGCCAGGAGGCGGGTCAAAGATCGGCGGCGCGTTCGAGCTGGGAGCGTACGTCGCCGGTCACCGGCTTGGCGTGGCCGGGCCACGCCGCCGCGGGCTCGAGCGCCGCGAGCTTGCGCATGCTCGCCCGCGCCTGGTCGGTGTCGAAGTTGTACGTCGCCTCGGGGAGATGCGGTGAACAGCTGCGGCCCCACATGTCCAGCGTGTAGAAGCAGTCGCTGCTCAGCGCCAAGCGGTCGGACTCGCGCCACAGCCCGATCTGTCCGGGCGCGTGGCCGGGGAGGTCAACGACCCGGAACCCTGCCACCTCGTCCCCTTCGGACACCGTTCCGGAGATCTTGACCGGTCCTGCGTCCCACGCGTAGCGGTGCATCAGGCGATGGACCTGGCGCAGGGGTGTCGGCAGCCCGACCAGGCCGGTCGGCCAGTAGCGGAAGCCGCCGCTGCCTTCGGCGTCCTGCACCTCCTCGGGGTGGCAGAGCACCGGCACGCCCAGCGCCGGCGCCACGCCGCGGTGGTCGGTGTGCCCGTGGCCCAGCACGATCCGCCGGATGCCCCCGAGCTTCGCGCCGGCGCTCGCGACGGCGCGCACCATCGTGCGCGCGCCCGCGTCGAACAGGGTCACTCCCCCATCGTCCTCGATCAGGTACACGTTGCAGCGGCCGGGCTGTCCCTGCACCACCCAGACGCCCTCCGCGACCAGTCCGGCCTCGCTCGCCGTCAGGCGCGAGGTGACGCGCGTCTTGGCGTTGAACGCGCCCATCAGCCGCCTGTCGGCGGCCGAGCCCTGCGGCGGCATCATCCCGATCTGGCGCGGCAGTGCGATCGAGTCGGGGAACGCGTCGTTCGACTGGATGAGGCCGTCGCGCACCGTGAGCAGGTCGATGCCCTCCATAGTTATCGGATGGCCCGTCGCGGCAAGACCGCCAAGGGTCCCGGGTCCGGCGAACGTGCCGGTGAGCCGCCACTGCACCGCGCAGCGCTCGTCCTCGGCGGTCGTCGAGACGATCTCGAAATGCAGGTCGGGCACCGCGTCGAGCAACTCCCCGATGAACGCCCGCACGCCGTCCGGTGCGGTCACGTCCACCTGCCCGCGCACGTTCTCGCGGCCGCCGTCGGCCCACATCCCAACCGCCGAGTCGAGGTCGCGCGCGCCGATCGCCTCGAAGTAGCGGAGCGCGACCGCATCGGGCGTGTCCTTGGCAATGCGCCTTCTGCGCGTCGCCGCCTGCTGCACGTTCGCTGCGGCCTCCTGCACCTTCGTGGCTACCGTGCTCCCATTCTCCTGATCAGCCATGCCCTCTCCTTTGCGCCGCTCCTTGAGATCCGTAGTCTAGTCTCCGCCGGGTGGCCGAGGCGACCGATCGAAGATCGCCGTGGAGGCGCGAGCTGGGGCGGGGCGAGCGCGTGCTCCCGGGGGTGTTTCGGCTGCGCCTGCCCCTCCCGTGGCCGGGTGTGCCGCACTGCAACGCCTGGGCGGTTGCGTCCGCCGGTGGCTTCGTGCTGTTCGACACCGGCATGCACCAGCCCGACTCGATGGCCCATCTGGAACGGGCGCTCGAGATGTGCAACCTGCGCGTCGAGGACGCTCGGCTGGTCGTCTGCACGCACGCCCACTCCGACCACTACGGCCAGGCGGCTTCGGTCGTGCAGCGCGCGGGCTGCGAGCTGTGGATGCACCCCAACCACGAGCACATGATCCGGATGGCCGAGAATCCCGACGCCGTGCTCGCGCGGCGGGTGGAGGTCGCCCGCCAGAGCGGTGTCCCGGCAGAGCCGCTGCGGCGCTATGCCGAGCGCCGCTCGCGGGACTCGGGCATCGCCGGGGTGATCGAGCCGGACCGCGACCTGATCGGCGGGGTCACCGTCCAGACCGACGTGGGGGCGTGGACGGTGTATGAGACGCCTGGCCATGCTCCCTCGCACGTCTGCCTGTTCCAGCCCGAGCGCCG
>Ga0209048_10004891_pt1 | contig 12742 bp, 9 predicted proteins | sample FrelakmetCRP12CR_FD_187146 | JGI IMG/M metagenome (GOLD analysis project Ga0209048, IMG submission 187146) | Freshwater lake sediment microbial communities from the University of Notre Dame, USA, for methane emissions studies - CRP12 CR (SPAdes)... | ecosystem: Environmental > Aquatic >... | reverse complement strand
GAACCGCCAGGGGGTAACGCCCTTAAGACCCCACGGCGCTCCGCCCGAGGTTTTCCATCCCGGAGCGCTGAACGCTCGTCTAAATGAATTCAGGTAACTGTTTACAATCAAATTGGAGACATGGCTTCCATCCACGAAGAAGAAGTTCTAGGCAAGGCCTATGACAGCCGGCTGATGAAGCGTCTGTTGACCTATCTGCGCCCCTATCGGGTGCAGGTTGTCATTGCGCTTATCGCGATAGTGCTGAAGGCCGGGGCGGACGTGCTGGGGCCATACCTCACTAAGGTCGCGATCGATAAGTATCTGGCCAACCACACGGAATCGCATTCTCTGCTGGATCGTTTCCTGAGTTCGCGGCCCCTCACCGGCATTGCCCAGATCGCCGGAATCTACGTGGGCATTCTGCTGTTTAGCTTCTTGCTCGAGTTCACCCAGACGTACGTCATGCAGTGGACCGGGCAGAAGGTGATGTTCGATCTCCGCAGCCAGATTTTTCGCCACCTGCAAGGCCTGCACATCGGGTTCTTCGACAAGAATCCTGTAGGGCGGCTCGTCACGCGCGTCACCAGCGACGTGGATGCCCTGAACGAGATGTTCACGGCAGGTGTGGTGTCGATCTTCGAAGACATCTTTGTGCTGCTGGGCATCCTGGTGATCATGCTCAACATGAGCTGGCGGCTGGCGCTGATTACCTTTGCCGTGCTGCCGCTCATCTTTTACGCGACCTCGATCTTCCGCCGCAAGGTGCGCGACAGTTACCGCCGCATCCGCGTCGCTATCGCCCGGATCAACGCCTATCTTCAGGAGCACGTTACCGGCATCGTGGTTTTACAACTCTTCAACCGCGAGAAGAAGGCCTACGAGTGCTTTGAGAGAATCAATCGCACGCACATGGACGCCTTCAAGGACGCCATCATGGCGCACGCGGTTTACTACCCAGTGGTTGAGGTTCTGTCGGCCACGGCAATTGCCTGCGTGGTGTGGTTTGGCGGCGGGCAGGTGATGAAGAACATGGTGACGCTCGGCGTGCTGGTGGCTTTCATGCAGTACGCCCAGCGGTTCTTCCGGCCCATCCAGGACCTGAGCGAGAAATACAACATATTGCAGTCCGCCATGGCGTCCAGCGAACGCGTGTTCAACCTGCTCGACACGCCGGCTGAAATCGTTACGCCGGTGGTGGCAAAAGTGCCGCAAGGGCTCGGACGCATTGAGTTTGATCACGTTTGGTTTGCCTATCGCACCCTGGCACAAGCGGCGGAAGACGCAGCCAGCAAAGGAGAAAAACTCAAAGGCGTCGTAGGTAGCAATGGGGACCCTGCTCTGGAATACGACTGGGTGCTGCGCGATGTCTCGTTCAGCATGGAGCCGGGAGAGACGGTCGCGATTGTTGGTCACACGGGTGCGGGCAAGACCACCATCATCTCGCTGCTGCTGCGTTTTTACGATGTGCAGAAGGGAGCCATTCGCATTGATGGCGTGGACGTCCGTGACATGGATCTGCTGGACCTGCGCCGCCGTTATGGCGTCGTGCTCCAGGATCCGTTCCTCTTTTCGGGCACGGTGGCTGACAACATCCGCCTGGGTACGCGCTGGATTGAGGACGACATGATTGAAGACGCCGCCGAGCAGGTGAATGTCGCCGACTTCATTCGCTCATTGCCCGCGGGTTTCGCCGAAGAAGTGCGCGAACGCGGCAGCACGCTGTCGACCGGGCAGAAACAGCTCATCTCATTCGCCCGGGCGCTGGCGCACAATCCCAAGATCCTCATCCTCGATGAGGCCACTTCCAGTGTGGACACGGAGACCGAATTCCGGGTGCGCGACGCGCTGACGCGAATGGTCGAAGGCCGGACCTCGATCATCATCGCCCATCGCTTGAGCACGATTCAGCGGGCGAACAAGATTGTCGTGATGCACAAAGGTAAGGTGCGCGAAATCGGCTCGCACCAGCAACTGCTGGCCAATCGCGGAATCTACTGGAAGCTCTACCAACTGCAATACAAGGAGCAGGAAATTCCCATCATTCCTGCCGGAGAACTGACCGCGCCGACCGTTGGCGTCTCAGCCGACGACTAAAGCTCTTTGGATCCCCTTTTGCCGAGCAGGAAGCCTCGGCGTAGTCAACCGGATCCCCGAACTGTGGTAGTTGAAACATACCTTTGTGCTATCGACACTTGGTGCGCGCTACTCGTTGGTTTAGTATGTTGTCCCTGTGGCGTGGGCACGTCGGGGAGGCGGCCGAATGGCGTTTCAAGTTGATCGCAGTCCCTTCGATCCTGAGTCGGGGTTTGAGTATTACATCTGTTTCAAGCCCGAATCCCAGGTCGAAGGCGACGAGGTGCTGTCGCGCATTTCTGTCGAAGCGGCGCTGTCCATCTCCGAAACCGGAGACATAGCCGACCTCAGTTTCATGCTGCCGAAAATCTGCCGCAATGACCATGCCCTGTCGTATTTGAAGCGCGACCCTGCGGCGGCGTGCGTCGAAAACCGGGTCTTTGTCGCGTTGCCCGGTCTAAGTGGCGACTCCGTGTTTAACGCTCCCGCAACCCTCGAACTGGATCAGGCCGGTCGCATCGTGGCCATCGAAATCAATGGCTGCATCCCCAAGACCAGCACCTTCCGTCCCGCACGCGCCTAGCCTTGCCAAGTTCCTCAGGGCTGCGTCAGGTATGATGTCCGCGTGGAAAATGTAACTGCGTTCATTCTGGCAGGCGGCCGTGGCTCACGCATGGGCTCGGATAAAGCTCTGCTCTCGTTTGGCGGCCAGACCCTGCTGGCGCGGGCGCAACAGGTCGCACAGACGGTTGCCGCCAAGACCTACATTGTTGGCCCACGCGAAAAATACGCGGCACAGGGCGAGGTAGTGGAGGACATTTATACCGGTTGCGGTCCGCTCGCCGGGATCCAGGCCGCCCTCAAGGCGACCACAACCGACTTGAACCTCGTCCTCTCTGTGGACATGCCACTGATGACCGCGGACTTTCTGTCATGGCTTTTGGGGCAGGCTGGCGACAAGGAGTCGCTGATCGTTGTTCCTGATGCTTTGGGCGGGCCACAGCCTCTGTGCGCCGTCTACCGCCGGCAAGTAGCCGCGTCTGCTGAGGCAGCCCTGAAGGCGGGTGACTATAAGATCAGCCACCTTTTCGACAAACTGCCTACACGGTTCCTGTCAGAAGCCGAAATCCGCGACGCGGGATTCTCGCCAGAGATTTTCCGCAACGTGAATACCGCCGAGGGGTACCAGTCGCTGGTTCGCGCGCAAACCACTCCCGAAGCTAAGGGAAAGGGCAACAACCAGCAACGTCAGCCCTATATTGAGTTTCAGCGTGTGCACAAGGCATTCGGCAGCAAAGTCATCCTCGATGACGTCAGCTTCGATGTCCTGCCCGGCGAGACCGTTTGCATTCTGGGCCGCAGCGGGGTCGGCAAGTCAGTCTCACTGCACCAGATCATGGGCTTTCTCAAGCCCGACTCGGGACGAATCTGGGTCGCTTATGAGGACATCACGCACTATGGCGAGGAAGACATGCAGCGCATCCGGAAGAAAGTCACCATGGTGTTTCAAAACGGAGCGTTGTTCGACTCGTTGACCGTGGGGGAGAATGTTGCGTTTCCCTTGCGCGAGCGCGGGGGGCTCGAAGAAGAACAGATTTACCAGATTGTCGACGGGCTGCTGGACATGGTGGGGGTACGCGAGTTTCGCGACCTTATACCGTCGGACCTCTCCACCGGCATGAAGCGGTCGGTGGCGATCGCCCGCGCGCTGGCAGCACAGCCCGATGCCGTGCTTTACGACGAACCTACAACCATGGTCGATCCGCTGATGGCGCACCTGTTGGGCGACTTAATCAAGAAACTCAAGCAGCAATTGAAACTCACCAGCATTGTCGTGACGCACGACATGGCACTCGCTAAGAAGCTGGCCGATCGCCTGCTATTCCTGCATGAGGCGCGCGCCATCTTCTTTGGAACGTTTGCGGAGATGGCAAAGTCCAACGAACCGATCGTGCAGGAGTTCCTCCAACTCGACTCCTTGGACTTCGAACACTATTTCGGAGCGCAGCGCCCCGCCCACGAACCACGAATATGAAGCAGCTCTAGAACCCCCGTGCCACCAGCCCGTCAATCGTCAAAGCACCGCTCAGTTCGTCCCGTCGCGTCCACTTTTCCAAATACTTGGCGACGATGTCTGTCTCAATGTTGAGGGGATCGCCCGGCTGCAGCGAATCGAGGTTCGTCATCTTGATGGTGTGCGGAATGATGGCAATCGTCAGCCGTAAGCCCTCGAGTTTGGCGACGGTCAGACTAATGCCTTCGATAGCAATCGACCCCTTGAACACGACATATTTCTCAAGGTCCTCGGGGATGTCGATGTGCATCCAGAAATCGTCGGCGTTGGGGATGGGTTCGAGGCCGATGAGGCGGCCGGTGCCGTCCACATGCCCCTGTACGATGTGGCCTCCCATGCGGCCGTCGGCTTTCAGCGGCAGCTCCAGATTCACTTTTGCACCGTCGGTAATGCGCGATAGGGAAGTACGCGCCCAGGTTTCCGCCGCCAAGTCAGCACAGAAGGCTTGCGGTTTGATGTCCAGTGCGGTCAGGCATACACCGCTGACAGCCACACTGTTGCCTTCCCGCAGTTCCTTGGCCGTGTTTGGAGCGTTGATGGTGATGCGATGGTTTCCACCACGTTCCACGATGCTGGCGATGGTTCCCACTTCTTCGACAAGCCCAGTAAACATGATGACCTCATTTTCGAATTCCGCAAATCTATCCCGGCGGTGAGACCAGACGTATCTCTTCCGCATAGGGGTCGCGCAAGTAGCCTTCGACCGCAAAATCTTCTCCGAAGCGGTGCACGACGAGAGACTTGACGTACGCTGCCTCGCTGATGCGGCGGTATCCCGCGCCCAAGGCAAAGGGAACCGACCCCCTGCCCGCCAGGATCTTCGGCGCGTAATAAAAGAAAATCTTGTCCACGATGCCGGCGGACAGCGCGGCCCAGTTGACCATGGAGCCGCCTTCAATGATCAGGCTGGCAATCTCGCGCCCGCCTAGCCTGGCCATCACGCGTTCCAGGTCCGGACGGCCATCGGGCGTGGTGCTGCTCCCGGGGAACAGAATAGTGCCGTCGTCGGGAGGACGCTGCATCGGGACCTGCTCAACCAGGACGCCTCGCGACTCCAACTCGCGGCGCTTATTCTCCTCGGCAAAGCAGCAGAAGACGATAAGGTCCTCGCGCGCCGTTTTCACCACGCGTGAATCCAACGGCAGGCGGAGGCGGGAATCCAGGACCACCCGCAGCAGCGGCCTGCGTCGCGGGAGCCCGGTGCGGTCGGTGAGCAGCGGATCATCGGCGATAATCGTGCCCACGCCGACCATGATCGCATCGTTGGCATGACGCATCTGATGCACGTGAGCCCGCGCTTCTTCGCTGGTAATCCAGCCGCCAGTGGCCGCCAGCGAACCCGGCTCCATAGGTTCTCCCGGCGGTGGAGCGATTTTGCCGTCCAGGGTCATCGCCGCCTTGAGCGTCACGAATGGCGTCTTGTGTCGGACGTACTTGGCGAATGCCTCGTTGAGCTTCCTGGCTTCGTCGCGCAAAAGGTCTTCTTCGACGTGGATTCCCGCGGCAGACAATCTCGCTATGCCCCGGCCTCCCACTAACGGATTGGGATCGCGCATAGCCACGAATACCCGCTTCACGCCGGCGGCGGTCAGTGCGTCCGTACAGGGTCCGGTGCGGCCGAGGTGTACGCAGGGTTCCAGGGTTACATACAGCGTGGCGCCACGCGCCCGCTGACCGGCTTCCTCCAGCGCGAGTACCTCGGCGTGCTTGCGGCCTTCGTAGGTATGCGCACCGCGACCGACAATCTTGCCACCTTTGCCTACCAGCACCGCGCCGACGCAAGGGTTCGGCGAGGCGAGCGCGACGCCGCGCCGCGCCAATTCCAGCGCCTGCTGCATGAACTGCTCGTCAGTCGCGTGGTTGCTCATGTCAGTCAAACAGGGAATTCACGAAGTCCTGCGGGTTGAAGGGCAATAGGTCGCCGGCCTTCTCGCCCACGCCGACGTAGCGCACGGGCAGGCCCAGTTCCTTGCAGATCGCAACCACCACGCCGCCTTTGGCGGTGCCATCCAGTTTGGTCAGCACAATTCCGGTGACGCCGGCCGACTGCGTGAACAGCCGCGCCTGCTGCAGGCCGTTCTGGCCCGTGGTGGCGTCCATGACGAGCAGCGTCTCGTGCGGCGCGGTGGCGCTGAAACGCTGCGCCGTCCGGCGCATTTTTGCCAGTTCGTCCATCAGGCTTGCCTTGGTGTGCAGGCGTCCGGCGGTGTCCACGATGACGTAATCGATTTTGCGCGCTTTGGCGGCCTGCAGCGCGTCGAACAGCACCGCTGCCGGATCGCCGCCTGGTTTGTTCTTGATGACCTCGGTCCCGGTGCGGTCGCCCCAGACTTCCAGTTGCTCGATGGCGGCAGCGCGAAAGGTGTCGGCAGCGGCTAGCAGGACAGTCTTACCTTGACCTCGCAGCACGTACGCCAGCTTTCCGATAGTCGTTGTCTTGCCGGTGCCATTCACGCCAACCACCAGAATGACTTCCGGCTCGCCGTCGACCTTCTGCACCGGTCTCTTCTCGGCAGTGTTGAGGATGGCTAGCAGTTCTTCCTTCAGCACCTTCTGCAGCTCTTCGACATTGTCAATCTGCTTGCGGTCGACCTTCTCCCGCAAAGCTTCGAGCACGGCGGATGTGGTCGCGATCCCCAAGTCGGCGGCGAGCAGCGTGGCTTCCAACTCGTCGAGGGTGTCGCGGTCAATCTCTTTGCCAATCGCAACGATGTCCTCGATACGCTCGCTCAGGCTCTCACGCGTTCGCGTGACCGCCTCTTTCATGCGTTGCAGAAAACTGGGTGTTTCTTCGGTACTGCCAAATAAGGTTTGAATCATGAGGAATCCGTCGCGAGAGCGTGATCGCCAGGAAGAGCGAATTTCCTTCCGGCAATGACCGTTCTGTCGCGAGTTTTCATTATAGACAGACCATCGAGCGCCTGTTGTGATGAACGACCATCGCTCGCGTTCCATTTGCATGCGAATCCGTTGCGTTGCAGAAGTCATCAAACGTGTTTGTTGTTATAAGGAGGGTGGATGGCAAAGTGTGAACACGCAAAGCAAGTGAAAGAGGTCCCGCCGGCCGGAGAAGTTTGCCAGGGATGCGTGGCGGCTGGATTGCGGCCGGTCGAGTTGCGCCAATGTCTGACCTGCGGACACATCGGCTGCTGCGATTCCTCGCCCGGACGTCACGCCAGGCAGCACTTCAAAGAGACCGGCCACCCGGTGATGAAAGCCTTCAAGGCCGGTGACTGGAAATGGTGCTATGTCCACGAGGAATACGCCTAGTTCTTCCTGGGCAGTCTTCGTGCCGGACCTCAGCCCGTCACTTCGTACCCTCATCTCGCACGGGACGCCGCGTTTGTGTACTCTGTAGCGAGGCTTGAAAAACTCTCATCGCCGACGAATGCCTGCCTCTAGATCGATAGTCCGCCTGCAACCTCGACTCGCAACCATCGCCGCTTTGTGGGTGTTGCTTTCTGTCCTGTGGACGGCGGCGCCGGCTCAAGTGCCTTCGCCGTGGGTCGACACCAAGCCCCTGGCGGTCGATACGGGCGCAACCGGCCTGAAGTTAATGTTGCGCCGCCTGCGCACCACGGCTCGCTTGATGCACACCGTCGCCCATCCTGATGACGAAGACGGCGGCATGCTCACGCTGCAATCGCGTGGGCGCGGCGTCAGCGTGCTGCAGTTGACGCTGAATCGCGGCGAAGGCGGACAGAACAAGGTCGGCAGCAATCTGTTCGATGAACTCGGCATCGTTCGCACGCTGGAGTTGCTCGCCGCCGACCGCTACTACGGCGTGGAGCAGCGCTTCACGCGCGTCGCCGACTTCGGTTTCTCCAAGACACCGGAGGAGACCTTCCAGATGTGGCGCGGCCACGACGTCGCACTCGGCGACATGGTGCGAGTGATTCGCACCTTCCGGCCTGAAGTCATCTGCACGCGCTTTCAGGGCAATTCGCGGGACGGCCATGGCAATCACCAGGCGTCAGGAATCCTGACGCGCGAAGCGTTTCGCGCCGCCGCCGATCCCACGCGTTTTCCCGAGCAGATCCGCGAGGGCCTGCAACCCTGGCAGGCGAAGAAGCTTTACATGGACAATGTCCGGGCGAACGAGGACTGGACCATCCAGTTGGAGACGTCACAACTCGATCCGCTGCTCGGCGAGACTTATGTGCAGTTCGGGTGGAAGGGCCTGAGGCACCAGCTGTCTCAAGGTGCAGGTGCGTGGACCGCTCCCGAGGGCAAGCGCTACAGCTATTACAAGTTGATCGACTCCGTACTTCCAAACCCTCCGGCCACAGGCGCCCACGAGAACGATTTCTTCGATGGCATTGATACGACGGTGCCGGGTTTGGCGTCACGGCTAGGTGCAGACGAGCAGAAGGTGCCTTGGCTGCGTCCGCAACTCCAGGCAATTGCGAAGACAGTCGACGAAGCCACTGCGGCGGCGAACAAGAGCGACCAGGCGGCCGCAAAGCCCCTGCTGCGCGGACTCGATTTGACGCGCGCACTGATCAGCAAAGTCGAGCAGTCGCAACTCTCAGCCGGTGAGAAGGCCGATCTTCTCGCCGACCTTCGCACCAAGCAGGAGCAGTTCGAGCAGGCCGCCAACTTAGCTCTCTCGCTCAATTTTGCGATTGGTCCAGGCACGCCCGACGGCCGGCCCATGGCCGAGACCTTCACCACGGGAGACGGCGACGTGCTGGCGGCCGTCATCACCGCCGGCAAACCATTTCTGCTGATGGCGCAATTTCACAACGGCAGCAGTGCTCCGCTAGACGTCAAGCAATTGGCGCTGGACGTTCCGCAGGGCTGGAGGTCCGAGCTTTTCATGGACCATGTGCCGAAACGAATCGCGCCGGGCGACGGTTGCGCCGTGACGTTCCGTGTCACTCCGCCGGCTGACGCGCAGCTTACGAAGGCATACTTTCATCGTGACAATCCGGAGGTCGACACGACTTACCAGATCGACAACCCGGAGTATGTCACGCTGGCTTTGCCGCCGCCACCAGTGTCGGCCCATGTGGTTTACGGTGTCGACGGGGAAGAGGGCGTCATCCGGAGTGTGGCGCGCACTCCGATGCACGACACCAAGCACGATGCCTGGTCGATGCCGCTCTCGGTCGTGCCGCCGTTCTCCGTCGAGACTTCACCGACCACCCAGATTATTCCCGCCGGAGCTGATCCCGCGGCGGAGTTGAGCGTGGTAGTGCGCTCCACCAGCGACCGTTCGGCCGCAAGTGTGCATCCGGAAGTTCCGTCGGGCTGGAAGGTCGAGCCGCAATCGGCGACCGTCGAATTCCCCAAGAGCGGAGAACACGCTTCCGAATTCAAGGTGCTGCCCGATGGCGCGAAGGAAGCGCGTTATCACGTACGCGCCCAGCTCAACGCCAGTGGACGCGACTACAGCGAAGGCTACAGCCTGGTTGCGCGTCCCGACATCGGCGGCTTCTTCTATTACCAGCCAGCCGTGCAGCGGGCCAGTGTGGTCGAGGTGAAAGTACCGCCCGGTCTCAAGGTTGGCTACATCATGGGCGCAGGCGACGACATTCCTTCGGTGCTGCGCCAAGTCGGCCTCGACGTGAACCTGCTGACGCCTGGCGATTTGGAGCATGGCGATCTCAGCCGCTTCGGCACGATCATCCTGGGCATCCGCGCCTACGACACCCGCGAGGACGTCAAGAAGTACAATCAGCGGCTGCTCGACTACGTGAAGAACGGCGGCACGCTGCTGGTGCAATACAACACCTCGCCCAGCGATTTCAACGCCGGGCACTTCACGCCCTTTCCTGCACAGCTCAGCCGCGAACGCGTGACGGTGGAAGCCGCGCCGGTGACCGTGCTCGACCCGCACAACGCAGCCTGCAATTATCCCAACCAGATCACCATGCATGACTTCGATGGCTGGGTACAGGAGCGCGGGCTGTATTTCATGGACCAGTGGGACCCGCACTACACGCCGCTACTGGCGTCGAATGATCCCGGCCAGGAGCCGCAGAAGGGCGGCTTGTTGATCGCGCAGTACGGCAAGGGCTACTACATCTACACGGGATACGCGTTCTTCCGCCAGCTTCCGTTCGGAGTTCCGGGCGCCATTCGCCTCTACGTAAATCTGCTGAGCGTGGGCCATGAGCCGAAGTAGTCCGGCGGAGCAGCCGGAGTTGGTTCGCGGCATCGGCCTCGCAGGCGCGACTACGCTGAACATGATTGACATGATCGGCGTGGGCCCGTTCATCACCATCCCGCTGATCGTGAGCGCCGCCGGCGGCCCGCAAGCCATGCTGGGCTGGATCGTCGGGGCAATCCTAGCGCTTTGCGACGGGCTGGTCTGGGCAGAGTTGGGCGCGGCCATGCCGAGCGCCGGCGGCTCGTACGAGTATCTGAAGGAAAGCTACGGGCCGAAAACGCTTGGCCGCCTGCTGTCGTTCCTCTTCATCTGGCAGTTGTCGTTCAGCGCGCCATTGTCGGTGGCTTCCGGCTGCATCGGCCTGGCGCATTATGCCGGCTACTTGAGCCCCGGATTGGAACGCGTTCTTGCTGCACATACCTTGCATCTGGGCGTGCCGCTGGTGGGCCCGCTGGAAGCGCGAGTGGTCGTGATGCCGGCAACGTTTGTCGCCATCGCCACCTGCGCCTGCGTGGTGTTCCTGCTGTATCGCCGGATCACGGCGATCGCCAAGCTCGCCGAGTTGCTGTGGGTTGTGGTCATCGGCTCGGTGCTGTGGGTGATCTTCGCTGGACTGACGCACTTCAACGCGGCGCTCGCCTTCGACTTTCCTCCCGGCGCCTTTCATCTCTCTCGCCAGTTCTTCACCGGCATGGGTGCGGCCATGTTGATTGCCACCTACGATTACTGGGGCTACTACAACGTCTGCTTCATCGGCGGGGAAGTGAAAGACCCGGGCCGCAACATCCCGCGCGCGCTCATCATTTCCATCTTCGCGGTCGCAGCGCTGTATATCGTGATGAACATCAGCGTGCTGGGTGTGGTGCCGTGGCGCGACATGGCGGCGCTCTCCAACGACCGGAACAACTACGTCATCTCGGTATTCATGCACCAGATTTACGGCAGTTGGGCGGGCCGCATCGCCGCCGGACTCATCATGTGGACGGCGTTCGCCTCCGTCTTCTCGCTGCTGCTGGGCTACTCGCGCGTGCCTTATGCGGCCGCGCTCGACGGCAACTATTTCCGCGCCTTTGCGCGCGTTCATCCGATGCATCGCTTTCCCACGGTTTCGCTGCTTGCCCTCGGCGGAGTGGCCATGCTGTTCTGCTTCCTGCGCCTGGCCGACGTGATTGCCGCGCTGGTGGTAATCCGTATCATGCTGCAGTTCATCGTGCAGGCCATCGGCGTCATGGTGTTACGCAAGCGCCGGCCCGATCTGCCTCGGCCGTTCCGCATGTGGCTTTATCCGTTGCCAGCGTTGCTGGCGATCGCCGGCTTCACATTCATCCTGCTGGCGCGGCAACATTTCCTCCGCGAAATCCGCTACGCCGTCGTCATCCTCATCGCCGGGCTGCTCATCTACTTCGTGCGCTCATGGCGGCGCCGCGAATGGCCATTTGCCGCCGCTGCGGGAAGTGCCGGATGACGCGGCTGGTCACGCATTGGCAGCGGCTCGCAACGTCCCGTGCCGAGCTGTGCAAAAATCGCCGTTACTTTTGCCGTGCTCGCCAGTCTCATTCTCCATGGCCACGAGCGGAGCATGGCATGACGGACTTACGCCTGCTGTCGCCAACCCGGCGACAGACTTTGGAACTGAGCCCGTGTCGGAGCTAGGCTCACTACCGGAGCTACCGATTGCGCCGCCGCGCCGCCGCAGCGTGATTGGCCCGCTGCACGAACCGCTCTTCCGCACGCTCTGGATTGCCGCCGTCGTCAGCTACACCGGCACCTGGATGCAGAACGTTGGCGCCGCCTGGTTGATGACCTCGCTTACCATGTCGCCGCTGATGGTCGGCCTGGTGCAGGCAGCGGGCAGCATCGCGGTCTTCCTGGTCGTGCTGCCCGCAGGCGCTATCGCCGACGTGGTAGACCGCCGCAAGCTGCTGCTCTTCACCCAGTCCTGGATGGTGCTGGCGGCAGTGGGACTCGGCGTACTCACGCTGGCAGGCAAGGTCACGCCAGGGCTGCTCCTGCTGTTCACCTTCCTGATGGGCTTTGGCGCGGTACTGAACGATCCTGCTTGGCAGGCCATCACGCCGGAAATCGTCTCGCACCAGAACTTCACTGCCGGCATAGCGCTGAACTCGGCGGGATTCAACGTGGCGCGCGCCATCGGCCCGGCGCTGGGCGGACTGGTCATCGCCGCCACTAGCTCCGGCATCGCGTTTCTGCTGAATGCGGTCTCGTTCTTCGGCGTCATCTATTTCCTTTACCAGTGGAAGCGCCGTCCGGGCCGGACTTCGTGGCGACTGAGCCACATGACGAGCGCGATGTTTGCCGGCTTCCGCCACATGCGGCAATCGTCCGAGGTGAAAGCCGTGCTGGTACGCAGCGCGGTGTTCAGTATCTCCGCCAGCGCGCTGCCTGCATTATTGCCGCTGCTGGCGCATCCATTCGGCTCGCAGGGATACGGCCTGCTGCTCGGCTTCTTCGGCGTGGGCGCGCTGCTGGGCGCGACA
>Ga0209048_10004890_pt1 | contig 12744 bp, 9 predicted proteins | sample FrelakmetCRP12CR_FD_187146 | JGI IMG/M metagenome (GOLD analysis project Ga0209048, IMG submission 187146) | Freshwater lake sediment microbial communities from the University of Notre Dame, USA, for methane emissions studies - CRP12 CR (SPAdes)... | ecosystem: Environmental > Aquatic >... | reverse complement strand
CGGGCGACATGTAGCCCGCGGTGCCGAGGATCACGCCGGGGCTCGTCTCGGTCATGGTGGGGGAGTGCGGGCCCTCGCCGCTGCCGGATTTCCAGGCGGTCGGCTTGGCCACGCCGAAGTCCAGGATCTTGACGAGGCCTTCCTTCGTGACCATGAGGTTCTCGGGCTTGAGATCCCGATGCACGATGCCGGCCTCGTGCGCCCTGGCGAGTCCCTCGGCGACCTGGGCTCCGATCTGCAGCAGCTTCTTCGTGGTCATGGGACCGCGCAGCAGCGTCGTCCGCAGCGTCTCGCCACCTACGAGCTCCATCGCGATGTAGGTGACGTCGCCGGCGGTGCCGATCTCGTAGATCGTGACGATGTTCGGATGGCTCAGGGCCGAGGCCGAGCGCGCCTCCTTCTCGAAGCGCCGCAGGCGCTCGCGATCGGACGACAGCTCCGCCGGCAGCACCTTGACTGCCACTTCGCGCGCCAGGCGCGTGTCCCGCGCGCGGTAGACCTCGCCCATCCCGCCCGCGCCGAGCGGCGCCAGGATCTCGTAGGGTCCGAGCCGATTTCCGACGGCGAGTGTCATGGGATCTGCCCGAATTCTACACAGGGGCTCGCGGGCAGGCCGGACCGGGCCGATCCGTCAGTGGGTTCCCTGCTCCGTCCGCGTGGTTCCGAGCGGCAACATCGAGCGGAACACCATCGTTTGCGGGCCGATCCGGATCTGGTCGCCGTCCGAGAGCTGGCGGGGCCGCTCGATCCTCTCTCCGTTCAGGAAGGTCCCGTTCTTGCTGCCCTTGTCGGCGATCGTGACCTTCTCGCCCGCGATGACGATCCCCGCGTGGTGCCGCGACACGGCGGCATGATCGATCCAGAGCGCGGCATCCGGATCGCGCCCGATGATGTTCTCGCCCTCGACGAGCGGGACTTCTCCGGACTTCAAGAGCAGGAGCCTGCGCCGGGGCGGTTCCCCGCTTCCGGCGCCGGCAGCGGCGGGCCGGACGGGGCGATGCGCCTCGGCGCGAACCGGCTCCTCCCATCGATACCCTTCGCTGCGGACCGTGCGAATGAACGCTTCGCCGCCGGGCCCGAACGCCTTGCGCAGCTCCGCGACCTGGAAACGCACGGCGTCGTCGGTGATCGCGGCGTCCGCCCACACGCGCTCGGTGATCTCCTCGCGCGTCAGCAGGCGTCCGGGGTTCTGGAGGAAGAGGCTCAGGAGTTCGCGGCTCTTGTGGGTGAGCGGCACTTCCACACCCTCGCGCAGCAGGCCGGAGCTGACGGGGTCGTAGAGGAAGGCGCCGAATCGGTATGCCATATCGGGCGTCGAGATCTCGGACAGATCTTATATCCCGCTCCGGATCCGAAGGGCCCCGCGGCGGCACAGTGGGCGCCGAAAAGGAGGTTCCCATGCACAAGCGTCCAGGAATCGTTGCCGCCGCCCTCGTCGGTCTCGTCGCGCTCGCCGCCGCTCCGGCCGGCGCCCAGGAAAGAGCCCAGGGCCAGGATCAACCCCGGTTTGCGGAGAGCGCCCGCGCCGTGGCCAACGGCGCCTACGTCCCGTACTTCCAGGTCGCGACCGTTCGCGCCGGCGGACAGGACAACTACCTGGTCGACGAGCCCTACGGCTCGAACGACCCGGCCTGGAACCCGAGCGGGTCGAGGATCTACTACAACACCTTCGATGGCACGATCGACGTGATCCGCTGGGTCTCTCCGGACGGCGGCACACCGACGACGCTCGACCTCGGCTGCTCGGCCGATCCCGATTGCCTCGGCGACGGCCACCCGGCCATTTCGCCGAACGGCCGCCACCTGCTCACCGAGCGCGCTTTTCTTCCCATCAACCCGGATGGCAACGCGTCGAACGCCTCGATCTGGAGGATTAAGATCGACGGCTCGGACGCGACGCAGATCACGGTTCCGGGGACGGGGGCCGAGGATCACGCGCCCGCATGGTCGCCCGACGGCCGGCACTTTGCCTTTTCGCGTCTCTTCTACGACACCGGGATGTGGACCATCTACATCGCGAAGAGCGACGGGTCCGACCTGCACGCCCTGACCGCCCCGGACTTCGACGCGGGCGACCCGGACTGGTCGCCGGACGGAAAGAGCATCGTGTTCCAGTCGCCGGCCGAGCCCGCCGACCCCTCGACGCCGATGCAGATTTTCAAGGTTCGCCCGGACGGAACCCACCTCGTTCAGCTGACGCACTACGCGCCCGATCCGAGCCTGACGATCAAGACCTTCCGCGCCCGCTGGTCGCCCGATGGGGAGCGGATCGCCTTCACGCACGTGGACCCGACGACGACGAAAGGCCCGGACGGAATTCCGCACGGCGACATCTTCATCATGAAGCCCAACGGCAGCGACGTCGTCCAGGCGACGCACACGCAGGAAGCCGAGAACGGGGCCGCCTGGGATCCGCGCGGCTGCCATGAGCGCGTCGAGCTCGACACGGAGTGAGGCTTTTGCGAGGGGGTGGGCACGCTCGTGCCCGCCCCTTTTCCATTCGATCTCGGAAAGATCTCGTGCGCGCCTCCGGATCCGGGCAGGCCGGAAGCGGGAGAGTGGGCGGCGAAGACAGGAGGCATCCATGAACAAGCGTCTGGCAACCCTCGTCATCGGTCTCGCGCTCGTTTTGGGAACGACCGGCGCCATGCGCTCTTCCGGCGCGGCTCGGGCTACCTTTCTCACGCCGCCCACGGCAGTCGCGGTCGACTGCACCACCGATGCGACGCTGTGCCTCCAGGACGGCCGGTTCCTGGTCGAGGCGACGTGGAAGAAGTCCGACGGGACCTCGGGCGCGGGGCATCCCGTGAACCTCGGTTCGGACTCGGGCTACTTCTGGTTCCTCGATCCCGACAACGTCGAGCTCGTCGTCAAGGCGCTCGATGGCTGCGCGGTGAACGGCCACGGGTGGTTCTTTTCCGGCGGCCTGACCAACCTCGAGGTCGCGATCACCGTGACCGATACCCTGACGGGCGAGATCAGGAACTACGCGAACCCCCAGGGGGTTGCCTTCCTGCCGATCGCCGACGCGGCCGCCTTCGGTTGTCCGGCCGGCGCCGCGGCCTTGTTCGCCCGCAATCCCGAGGAGCCGCGGGAAGACGATCCGGCGATCGTGTCCGGCCCCGCGGTCGCCGAGCGGCGCGCCGCCGCCCTGGGATGCACGGAAGGCGACACGGTCCTCTGCATCGATGGCCGCTTCCGGGTCGAGGCGTCGTGGCAGGCCGCGTCGGGCCTGACGGGCGCCGCACACGCCGTACCCACTACCTCCGGCTCGGGCTACTTCTGGTTCTTCGATCAAGACAACGTCGAGCTCGTCGTCAAGGCCCTCGACGCCTGCGGCATCGGGAAAGGTCAGTGGTTCTTTGCGGCCGGCCTCACGACCGTCGGGGTGCAACTCCGGGTGACCGACACGTTCACCGGCGAGATGCGGAACTACGCCAGCCCGCTCGGATCTTCCTTCCTGCCCATCCAGGACACGGCGGCCTTCGCGTTCTGCCCGACGCCAACGCCGACTCCGACACCGACTCCGAGCCCGACGCCGACGGTGACCCCGAGTGAACGGCCGACGCGCAGTCGAACGCCAAGACACACGCCGACGCCCACGCCGGGGCCCCGAGTCTTGACCGTACCGTTGGGCTGCACGGTCACACTGGTCCGCTGCGGGCCCCCGTTCCCCCGGCACTTCAGCACCAGCTGTGAGTTTTCGCCGAGGCCGATCCACATCCGCGTCGGGGACACGATCAACTGGGTTTGGACGAGCGGAGTCCACTCGACCACGTCGGCCGCGCCGTCGACTTCAAGCGACTGGGACTCAGGAGTTCAGACCGGGCCGTTCACGTTCTCCAAGACGTTCACGCAGGTTGGCAGCTTCCCCTACTTCTGTAGCGCGGGCCATTTGCTCTGGCACTCGCAGTCCTGCGGGAACCGCGATTGCTGCGTTTCCCATCTCGCCCATGAAACGAGCGTCATCGTCGTCGATCCATAGGACATGAACGGGAGAGACGGGGTCAACCGTGCGTTCCTGCATTCTCAGAGAGGCCGCAAGCGGATGCACAAGCGCACGGTTGACCCCACGCTTCCCTGGAGAGTGCGGGGAATACCGTACTCTCTCCCGACGGAGAGCGGCTGCTCCTTTCCGCCACCGAGTCGGGCGGCAAACGGCGCCTGTATGTCCGCGATCTTCCCTCCGGCAAGCCTCGCGCGATCACGGACAAGGCCTACGCCGCCCCTCGGCACGGCATTTCGCCGGACGGCCGCTGGGCCGCCGCCTGGGGCGAGTTCACGGAGGGCCTGTTCCTTCTTCCGATCGACGGCGGAGAGCCGCGGACCGTCGGGAACACGAAGGACCTCGACTTCATCCGCTGGAGTGACGGCGGGAAGTTCATCTTCGGCGTCGTCTCGGGAAGCATTCCGGCGAGGGTGGTGCGGATCGAAGCCGCGACCGGCAAGCGTGAGAGCTGGAAGGACCTCGCCCCGCCGGAGCGCTCGGGACTCATCCGCGTCGGTCCCGTTTTTCTGACTCCGGACGGCAAGAACTACGTGTACGGCTGCGGCAGGGCGGCGACATCCGACCTGTACCTGATCGAAGGGCTGAAATGACGCGGCGCTGCCGCGCCGCGCGTAGAATGCCGCGCACGCGATGACTCTCGAGTCGGGAGCCCGGCTCGGACCCTACGAGATCCTGTCGCCGCTGGGCGCGGGCGGGATGGGGGAGGTGTACCGCGCGGACCTTCATGAATAGTCCTGGTTAGCAGGCTGGACGCGTGGAGGGTCCGGGGACGGTCTGGATAGACGATTTAGGCGAGGCTAGACAACCTCTTCGAAACCGATGACATGGCTCGTCTTGTAGGCGACCTTCGCGCCTCAGGCCCTTTGACACACATGAGCCCGCAGACACAATTCACAACGATGGAGGACGTATGAAGACCACTTCCGAGACCGCTCCTTTCAGTCCGACGGATCCCCAGCATCACTTTCGGTTCCACATCCCCCATCTTCATCTCGGGTCGCCCTTCGGGGACAATTGGTTCGCGCTGAAAGCCGAGGCCTTCGCACGGTTCTTCGGCACGCCGCTCTTTCTCGTAGCGCAGAGTTTGATCGTCGCTGTCTGGATAGGACTAAATGCCATTCGAGTGGTCTCGTTCGACCTCTATCCATTCATCCTGCTCAATCTGGCCTTCAGCCTCCAGGCCGCGTACGCCGCACCGCTCATCCTGCTCGCCCAGACTCGACAAGCGGACCGGGATAAGGCGCACGCCGAGGCGGACGCCCAGCATCGGGAAGCCCTCGCGGCGGCCAGCGCGCAGCGCCAGCTTCTCGCCGCGGAGCAAACCGCACAGCTGCTCATTTTGGTCGATCAGAACACGCGTCTGACGGAGCTCACGAAGGAACTGAGCCATCGAATCGAAGCGCTCACTCTCGACCTGCATGGCAAGGTCTGCAAGGGCGAGCCGAACGGGTAGCGATCTGCAACCCATGTCTTGGTCAGCCGTTCGGTTGGTAGGGGCGGGGCTTGCCCCCGCTCGGTTCCAGAAGCTCCTCGCGGGCGGGAAGTGATCTGCGACCAACATCGCGAGCCGATCAGTCAGCGCGATGTTTCGGAAGCGCGCTGCAGACAGTCGGGGGGTCTGGCGCAGACGGTCGGCCACGAAAGGCCTCCACGGTTGGCGAAATTTGGTGGCGGTGCAGGGATTTGAACCCCGGACCTAGCGGATATGAGCCGCGTGCTCTGACCAGCTGAGCTACACCGCCTTTGGGACGGCGGATGATAGCAAAAGCCGGGGGGCGGCTATACTGCTCGAATGGCGCTGAACGACCACTGCAGCCGCTGCAATGGGGAGTTCCCGTACGCCCTGCCCAGGTGCCCGGGCTGCCGCAAGTCGGTTTGCGAGCCCTGCTCGTTCCGGATGGGGGGGAGCGTGTTCTGCAGCTCGGAGTGCGCGAACGCCTTCTTCTTCGGCGGCCAGGAGGACGTCGAGGATGAGAGCGACCTGCACCTGCTCGAAGATGGAGAATGAGCGCCCCTGACGCCGACGATCCGCCGCGGCCCGGACGGTTCGGCCGCTTCTTCTGGCGCGATCCCAACACCCAGTTCCTGATCCTCGCGGCCGCGGCCGGCCTGCTCGGCGGCCTCGGTGCCATCGCCTTCCGCAGCCTGACGCGAGCGCTCACGAGCCTCTTCTTCGGCACCCCCGACATCGTCCGCGGCATCGGCATGGTGCAACCCTTCGTGCGGGTTCTGCTTCCGGCTGCGGGAGGCCTCGTCGGGGGCCTCGTCGCCTCCTTCTTCTTCAGGGACAAGGGGCCAAGCGGGATCTCGCACATGATCGAGGTGGTGTCGCTCGGCCGCCGGACGGTGCGCCTTCGTCCGTCGCTCGCCCGCGGGGTGTCGTCGATCGCCGTGATCTCCTCGGGCGGCTCGGAGGGACGCGAGGGGCCGATCATCCAGATCGGAGCGGCCTTCGCGTCGGCGCTGGCGCGGCGCTGGAAGGTCTCGCCCGAGCGCGTGCGAATCCTGACCGCGTGCGGCATGGCGGCCGGCGTGGCGGGCGCGTACAACACACCGATCGCGGCCACGCTCTTCGTGCTCGAGGTCGTCGTCGGGTCCTTCTCGATGGCGCTTTTCGGCCCCGCTGTCGTCGCGGCCGTCGTCTCGACGCTCTTCGTGCGCTCGGTCCTGGGCGACGAGCCCGTGTACCACGTGGCGCCGTTCTCGGTCGCTTCGGTGTGGGAGTACGTGCCGTTTCTCGTCATCGGCGTGGCCGCGGGCCCGGTGTCCACGCTCTTCGCCCAGGCGCTGTCCCTCGGGAAGAAGCTCTTCCGCGCGATTCCCGCGCCGATCTGGGTGACCATGACGCTCGGCGGCGCGGTCGTCGGCGGGATCGCTGTCGCCCTGCCCGAGGTGGCGGGCAACGGCTTCGAGGCGACCGATCGCATCCTGCACGGGAATCCGACGGCCGCGTTCCTTCTCCTTCTCTTCGCGGGCAAGATGGTGGCCACGTCGTCCACGATCGGCTCGGGCGGAGTCGGGGGCGTCTTCACGCCGTCGCTCCTCCTCGGCGCGACGCTCGGCGGGCTCGTGGCGCAGCTGTGCCACGCGGTCTCTCCCGCCCTCGACGCGCCCGTCGGAGGCTACGCGCTTCTCGGCATGGGAGGCCTGCTCGCGGGAGTGACGCGGGCGCCGCTGCTCGCCGTGATCATGATCTTCGAGCTCACACAGAACACGGCCATCCTGCTGCCGATGATGGTCGTGTCGGTCCTCGCCGTCGCGACGGCGCGCCTGCTTCAGAAGGAGTCGATCTACGTCGAGAGCCTGCGGTCGGCCGGCATCGTCTGGGAGAGGACGCCGGAGGCGACGGGGCTGGCGAGCCTCAAGGTCGCCGACATCATGCGGCGCGACGTCGCTCTCATCCCGCGCTCGACGCCGCTGCCGGAGATCGTGGCCGCGTTTCTCAGGTCACGCAGCCTCTTTCTCTACGTCGGCGACGAGGCGGGGCGTCTCGAGGGCGTCGTGGACATCCACAACATCAAGGAGTCGTTTTCCGATCGCGAGCTTTCGGGGCTCGTCGTGGCCGCGGACCTCCTGACCGAAATTCCGTACGCCACCCCGGAGGAGCCTCTGACCTCGGTCAACGAGAAGCTGTGGTTTCGAGACGTGGGGCAGCTTCCCGTCGTGGACGGCGCCGCAACCCGCCGCTTTCTCGGCATCGTCACGCAACGCGACCTGCTCGGAGCCTTCGACAGCGAGGTCCTGAAGCACAACCGGCTGCTCGCGCGCGTGCGAACGGTCGGCGAGGCAGAAGGCGAGGTGGACTACCTCGAGCTGCCCGAAAAGCACCGGCTCGTCGAGTTGGACGTGCCGGCTGCGATGGAGGGGCGTACGGTCGCCGAGGCGGGTCTGCGGTCCCGATATGGCGTGTCCGTCCTTGCGGTCAAGCGGCTGACGCGGGAGGGAGTCGAGCAGCGCTTCGTGCCGGGGCCCTCCGACCGCTTCGCGCACGGCGACGTGCTCGTTCTGCTCGGCGACGACGAGGCCATCGCGCGGCTGCGCGACGGCGCGCCTCTGCCCGTGCCGACGGGGTCCTGACGCCGGAAGGGCGGTGCTATCCTTGAGGCCAAACTTGGATAAGGAACGTCAGGCCGCGCTGGCCAAGGAAAAGCAAAGCGAGCTTGTTGCCCTGCGCGGCAAGTGGTTCAAGGAGCGCACGCGTCTCTACGACCGGGAGACGGGGCTGCCGACCGTCGCGGTTCTCGTGGATGACCTGCGCGCCCAGCTCGAGGAGCGCGGCAGCATCTCGGTCCTGGTCTTCCGCCCGAGCTCCGAGGGGCACGTCGAGGACGTCTGGGGTTGGGAGGCGTACGACGATCTGCTCCTCGATTTCGTCCGCCGCCTCAAGGCCTTCCAGACCGACGGCATAGTGCCGACCGGGGCGCTCTGCCTCCCGTACGTGCGGTCGGACGAGATCATCCTTTTCGTGAGCCCCGACGGCGGAGGGCTCATCGAGGGACCGACGGCGCTCGGGCAGAAGGCGGCGGAGCTCGACCAGCTCATCCGCGGATACCTCGCCGAGCGCGCGGACGTGTCGGCGCGCTTCCGGTCGTTCGTGGGCTCTTACCGCATCATGAAAGATCCGAAACACCGCGTCGAGAGGCTGCTCTACCGGGGGATCCAGGACGCGCGCGACCAGGTCACGCGCCAGACCGTGCGCGCCGAAATCCGGGGCGGCGAGCTGCTGCAGGACATCATTTCGCGCGGCGACATCCGCCCCGTGTTCCAGCCGGTCTTCGACCTCGCGACCGGAAACATGATCGGGATGGAGGCCCTCTCGCGCGGGCCGCGCGGCAGCGAGTTCGAGAGCGGCGAGACGCTGTTCTCGCTGGCCGACCGCACGGAGCTGCTCGTTCCGCTCGAGCGGGTCTGCCGGCAGCGCTCGCTCGAGGCCGCCGCCGAGGCGAATCCGAAGCGGCAGATCTTCCTGAACCTTTCGCCGGCGGCGGCGTCCGACCCCGAGTTTCTCGGCCCCATCTTCCGCGACCAGGTGCGCGCGCTCGGCCTCGAGCCCGACCGCATCGTCCTCGAGATCACGGAGCGCACGTACGCCGTCTACGAGGGGCTCTTCCGCGAGGTGCTCTCGAAGTTCCGCTCGCAGAATTTCCGCATCGCCGTGGACGACGTCGGCACCGGCTACTCCAACCTCTCGTCGCTCGCCGACATCGAGCCCGACTACCTGAAGTTCGACAACGTCTTCGTGCGTGGCATCGACCGCAAACAGGTCAAGCAGGACCTGCTCGAGGCGCTCATGAGCTTCGCCCGGAAGATGCACACCAAGGTCATCGCGGAGGGCATCGAGACCCGCGAGGAGCTGCGCGTCCTCCAGTCGCTCGGCGTCCCCTACGGGCAGGGCTTCCTGCTCGCGCGCCCGATGCCGGTGTCCGAGATCGAGCGCTTCGCCTCCATCGCCATATAGTCAGGACCGACACGGCGATCTTGACCCGGGCCGGTCGGGTTGGAGGCACGCATGAGGAAGCTGTTGCACGGTCGCTCGCTCCTGATCGTTCTCGGTCTCGTCTGCGCCCGAGCGGGCTTCGCGGTTGCGCTGCCGGCACAGCGGCCGCTCTGCCAGGCGCCCATCCCCGATCTCTACAGGCAGGTTTCGCCGGCCGTCGTTTCGATCTCCGCGATCTCGATCGACGCCTCCGAGGTCACCAACCGGACCGAACGCCGGACGGGATCCGGGGTCGTCGTGGATGCGTCCGGGCTGATCCTGACGAACTCCCACGTCGTGTACGGACAGCCCATCATCGAGGTGACGCTGGACGATCAGACGAGCCTTCCCGGGCGTATCGTCGGGATCGACCCGTTCTTCGACATAGCCCTCGTTCGTGTTGCCCCATCGGCCTCGGGGAAGTTGCCCTCGGCCGAGCTCGGGAGATCGGACAATCTCCTTCCCGGCGACGAGGTCTTTGCCATAGGGAACCCCTTCGGGTTGGAGCAGACTTTCACGCGCGGAATCATCTCGGCGGTCAATCGCATTCTCCCCGGAGTGTCCTGGTCCGCCCGCGAGCCCATGATCCAGACGGACGCGGCGATCAACCCCGGAAGTTCGGGCGGGCCGCTCATCGATCGCTGCGGTGATGTCGTCGGAATCACGACGGCGATTCTGCCGGACGCGCAGGGCATCGGCTTCGCCATCCCCGTGGACGTGATCAAGGCGGAGATGGCCGACTTGATCAAGAACGGCCGGGTCATTCGTCCCTGGCTGGGCATTCAGGGACAACTCGTGACGCCGGAGCTCAAGGAGTTGTTTCGGATCCCTCTGGTGGATGGCCTTCTGATCGAGGTCGTCGAGGCGGAGAGCCCTGCCGCGCGCCTGCATCTGCGCGGCGGCAACCTCGACGTCGTCATCGGCGGGGCTCCGGTCCTTCTGGGGGGCGACATCATCACGGAGGTGGATGGCAGGCCGATCGGCGACCAGAAGAGCCTGAAGGCCGCATTCGAAGCGCTGCAGGTGGGCGCGAAGGCGCGGCTGAGCATCTTCAGGGAGCAGAAGACTCTCGTCGTGGAGCCCGTCATTGCGGAGCGGCCGATGCCGACGTCAACCGGCGCGGCGCGGCGCACGGCGGCTTCCGAGAACAGAGCCGGCCCGCGGGCTGTCGCGAGACTCGCCTTTTAGGGAAAGCGTCGTAACGGGAAATGAATGAGGAGGCCTCCATGCGGTTCGTGATTCCGTCTCGAGAGTCCCGTGGACGCGGGTCGATTGTCTGGACCGTCGTTCCTGTTCTCGTCGCGCTCATGCTCCGTGCCGACGCCAGGGCGGAGGACAAGGCCGTCGCCGACAGGCTCAAGGGCTTCGACGCCTACATGGCGAAGACGCTCAAGGACTGGAACGCGCCGGGCATCGGCGTCGGGATCGTCGTCGGCGACAAGCTCGTCTTCGCGAAAGGCTACGGCTACCGGGACTACGGCAAGAAGCTGCCATTTACGCCGACCACGACCCACCAGATCGCCTCCAACACGAAGCTCTTCACGGCGATCGCCGCCGGCCTTCTCGTGGACGAGGGCAAGCTGACCTGGGACAAGCCGGTCCGCCAGTCCGTCCCGTCGATCCAGTTCTACAACGACGAGTTGAACAACACGATCACGGTGCGCGACATGCTGTCGCACCGGACGGGCATCACGCGCCACGATCTCATCTGGTACCGCTCCGACGACACGCGCAGGCAGCTCTTCGAAAAGCTGCGCTACATGGAGCCGAAGGAAGCGGCGCGGACGATCTTTCTCTACAACAACATGATGTACGCCGCCGTGGGCTTCCTGATCGAGCTCACTTCCGGGAAGACCTGGGAGGAGTTCGTGCGCGAGCAGATCTTCCAGCCGCTCGAGATGACCCACTCGTCGTACTCCGTCGCCGACATGGTCAAGCAGCCCGAGTTCGGCGTCGGCTACACGGAAAAGCGCGATTCCTTCGAGCTGTACGCCATCCCCTACTACGAAGACATCGCGGGCGTCGCGCCCTGCGGCGCGATCGTCTCCACGATCGACGACATGTCCCACTGGCTCATCGCCCTCATGAACGACGGCAAGTACAAGGGCAAGCAGGTGCTGCCCTCCGCCGTGCTGAAGGCGACGCTCGAGCCCGCGATCGCCCAGCCGAACGCGCTCGGCGAGACCCGCGGGTATTGGGAGATCCTGAACCAGGCGTACGGGATGGGCCGCTGGACCGCGTCGTACCGCGGCCACCTGCTCGCATTCCACGGCGGCGATCTCGACGGTTTCCACTCCCAGGTGTCGTTCATGCCGCAGGAGCACATCGGCGTCATCGTGTTCGTGATCGGCGACCACGCGGCGCCGCTCTACAACATCGTCAGCTACAACGTGTATGAGCGTCTTCTCGGGATGAGCCTGACGCCCTGGAGCGAGCGGCGGCTGGCGGACCGCCTGAAGGGAAAGAAGGCGGGCACGGAGGCGCGATCCAGGGCGGGCGCGGACCGCGTCCGGAACACGAATCCGTCGCATCCTCTTTCGGACTACGCCGGCGTCTTCGCGAACCCGGCGTACGGCCTCCTCAAGGTGACGCAGAAGGACGGCGCGCTGCAATTCGACTTTCACAAGATCGTCCTGCCGCTGGCGCACTTCCATTACGACCGCTTCGACACACCCGACGACGAGCAGTTCGGGCTGTGGTCAGTCAATTTCGGCACGAATCCGCAGGGAGACGTGGACCGGGCCGTCATGTCTCTCGACGAGGCCGAGGCGACCTTCACGCGCCAGCCCGAGACCCTGGACCCGCAGACGCTACGCCAGCTCGCCGGCACCTACGAGACCCCGACGGGCGGCAAGTTCGAGGTCGTCACGAAGGACGATGGGCGGCTCCTCCTTGTGTTCGTCGGCCAGCCGGAGCAGAAGCTGGTTCCCTACAAGGGTCTGCAATTCCGGATTCCCGAGTTCTCCGACGTCGTGTTCGAGTTCGTGATGGAGAACGGCCAGGTCAAGGCTCTCAAGCAGAGAGACGGCTCGGGCGAGTACGTGTTCCCGCGGAAGTGACGGGAGGTTAGCTCAGCGGTAGAGCGCCTGCTTTACACGCAGGTGGTCAGAGGTTCGATCCCTCTACCTCCCACCAAACGCAAGTCATTCCGCCCCTGAAAGGGACGCGCACGCCGCTCGCTAGCCCCTGCTCGCCAGGCTCGAGGTTCTATACCAGTCCACCAGGATGACCGGATCGTTGCCGATCACCCACGTGTCGT
>Ga0209048_10004889_pt1 | contig 12745 bp, 11 predicted proteins | sample FrelakmetCRP12CR_FD_187146 | JGI IMG/M metagenome (GOLD analysis project Ga0209048, IMG submission 187146) | Freshwater lake sediment microbial communities from the University of Notre Dame, USA, for methane emissions studies - CRP12 CR (SPAdes)... | ecosystem: Environmental > Aquatic >... | reverse complement strand
CCTGCGACACCCCGGATGACGCAGTTATCAGGGCAGTTGGCGCCGGCGACCCGTCTCTGACGTATCATACCCCCCGAAACGGTCAAGAGTCCCGATGAATTCCGGCGAGGAAACAGTCTCAAAGAGGGCAGCAACGCGTGGATCCGACAGTTGTTCCTCCCTTACAACGATCTCGTACCGTTCGTTGCCCACCGGCACAAATTTCAACCCGAGAGTTTTTGCTGCACTATACACGCACATCCCCGCATCAGCCTCCCCGGTTTTTACTGCAAGCCCTACTGCACTATGCGTGGTAACTTCCCTGTCATACCCTGTAATTAATGCCGGGTCTATCCCATGTTTTTTTAGTTCATAATCAAGCAGGATACGGGTCCCCGACCCTTTCTGACGGTTGATGAACTGCCGGCCTTTCAGATCGTCAATACCAACCCCATCCTTCGAGACGATACCCTGCTCCCTGCCGGCAACGGTCAGGATGACAAGGTCCATTCCAGGAAGATATTTCTCAAGGTACCATGTGTTATAGTCACCTGAATCACTGAGGAGGTGCATCGGTGCGGCATGGCAGTCCCCTTTCATGAGTGCCATCAGGCCTCCCATGCTGCCGGCATGCGTGGAATGGACTTCAATCCCCCGATTCTGCAGCATTTCGGCGAGATAATCAAGGGACGGGTCATGGCTTCCGGTAACAAGGAGCGCCGAATCTGCCTGTCCCCGCGTCACCATCAGGGTTACCGGTACTTCTGACCCTGCCTCGTAACCCTCCAGGTTCCGCGGTACCCTCAGGTACGCGTTCGCCCGTACCGCACTCATCTGCACACCAGCCCCGCGTGACTGGGGAGTGGCAACGTAACCCCCCCCGATTTTCCCGACCGAGAGCAACACGAACTCATCGGTACCCACCTCTGAATGAAGGCTCGTTGTTAACCGGGCATTCAATGTCTCTTTCGCCGGAACAGTAATCCCGTAGTTTGTAAGCAGTGGAATGATAATTTCACGGATTACCGTGAGGGCAGAGAGGGGATACCCCGGCATACCAATGACCGGGGTCCCTTCCACTTTCCCTATGATCACGGGTTTGCCGGGTTTGATTGCCACACCATGGGCGAGGAGGACGCCCATCTCCCTGATAATCTGCGCGGTAAAATCATGCGTCCCGGCAGAAGAACCGGCTGATACAATGACCAGGTCATTCTCGTCTACCCCGCGTTCAATCATCTGCCTTATCCTGTCCGGTTCATCGGATGTGATCGGATAGCGGGTGCAGGTGATCCCCATTGTTTCAAGCCAGGCAGCGGCCATCACCGTGTTACTCTCCACGACCTGTCCAGGTGAAGGGTGTGCACCGTGGAAGACCAGCTCGCTCCCTGTGGGTATAAGCCCGACACGCAGGGATACAACATCAATTGTGGTCACCCCGTATGCAGCAAGCGCCCCGATTTCATGGGGCCGGACCCGGTGCATCGATGGTAGTACCATTTCTGATTCAGCGATATCTTCTCCTGCAGGACGGACATGCTGCCATGGTGCCGCGGCCTTACGGATGGTAAACCGGTCACCATCGATTGTTACATCCTCGATCATAATCACGGCGTCGTACGGGGCCGGGACAACATTCCCGGTATTTACCCGTCTGACATCATCCAGGACAACGGGGTGCTGTTCACTCGCCGTGTGGGTATCGATACTCCGGACAGCAATCCCGTCCATTGCTGATAGGTGAACTTCCGGGACCGAATACTTTGCAAATATCGGTTTTGCCGTTATCCGGCCTGCTGCTTCCTCGAGTGGAATACTTGTATGACTAATCGTATGGGGAAATGACGTCCGTATCAGCGAACGTGCTTCTTCGAGCGTAATGAGTTTCAGGTAGCGTGTTACCATTGAATTACCTCCACCAGGTCCCCTTCCTCGACCCCCTCGCTGCCCGCGGGAACCCTTACCAGTCCATTGCTTCTGACAAGGGTGTTAAGAAGGCCGGACTTTCCAAACAGGGGGACCACACCGTGGTCTGTGACCAGGACCCGGACATATTCCTCGCGCCCTTTCATAGACGGAATATTTTCAAGGGCGGTGTATTTCATTGCCACGTGACCCGCTGACTGGTCACCGGACATCCTGTTCAGGAGATGCCGGACTACCACCTTAAGTACGATAAAAGCCGAAGCGGGATGACCAGGAAGACCGATTACCGGGACACCGCCGGCCTTTCCGATAATAGTCGGTTTTCCAGGGGCAATTGCAATCCCATGGACGAGGACTTCCCCCCGTTCCTGTATCACTGACGCGGTCATATCCCGTTCATCTTTTGAACTGCCGCCCGATATCAGGACAGCGTTACATCCGGCAAGTGCATTCTCAAGCGCTTCCCGAAATGCTTCCCGCTCATCAGGGACAATCCCGTAGAGAACGGGTTCACACCCCAGCTCTTTCACGTATGAACTGCAGAGATAGCTGTTGATATCCCTGACCCGGCTACCGGTTGGGACTTCGGTCACCGGGACGAGCTCATTCCCCGTGGATAAAATACCGATCCTCGGGACACGGTACACCGGTACCGTGTTGCAGCCGACTGCCGCGAGGACCCCGATGTCCCGGGGCCCGAGACGGCACCCTGTTTTCAGCACTGTTTCACCGGCATGGAAGTCATCTCCACGCCGGACAATATTCTCACCATTGGCAAGGGGCCGTTTCACAAGCACCAAATCCCCGATAGGTTCGCAATATTCAATCATCGCGACCGCATCGAACCCCTGGGGCAGTTCACCGCCGGTGGGAACATAGACACAGGTACCGGTGGGGCCTGGATGACTGGCGGCCTTTTCACCCATGTTCATCTTTCCTGCCAGCCTGAGCATTGCAGGGACTGACTCCCCTGCCCCGCTCGTATCGGCAGACTTCACTGCGTACCCGTCGACTACCGAACGATCAAATCCCGGGATATCGATATCCGCCCTGATATCTTCGGAAAGGACTCTACCGGATACAGATTCAAGCGGGGCCAGTTCTTTCCCCGGTACTGGAGCAATGGCTTTTATCCTTGTGATGGCCTCTTCGACGAGGACGGTTTCAAGAAAGACACTCATTTGAAGCAGCCCAGCTGACAACTCCTGATCTTTACACCGTGCGCATTGCAATACGCCGCAATCTCACCCTTGTTTATATTGTATTTTTCTGCAATCGAAAAGGCCTGTGGGCACTGGATCTCGCTACCTATACCTTCTTTTTCAAATGCTGAACTGATCTTATCTTCTTCCATAACGAACAATGGTATATGTACAATTACATAGGGTTTACGGTTATTGTTAACCGGATCCGCTATAGTCAATCACTTTGAAGGAGGAACACCACACCTTGAAGATCACCCTTGTCAGTTCACGGGCGGACCCTGCCGGCCGGAACATCCACCGGCACATCCACGAACTCCTGGAATGCGGATTTCCGGGTGAAGATCAGGGTGCCAAATCACGGCAGCATGTGTACTCTCATATCGAAGTAGAGGGACGACTGATTTTCGAGGACGGTATCGACCGCACTATCGATACTGACCTGGTAATTTTCCTCTCCCGCCATGCTTCCGTTCATCCCACACCGGTGCTCACCGTTCACGTAACGGGAAACCCTGGGAATGCGATGCTCGGTGGAAAACCGGGCTCACTGGCACCGGCAGCCCCGGCCTGGATGCAGGCAGTGCTCAGGAACTTAAAAGAGCGTGCACCACCGGGGTATGGTGCCTGTTACGAAGTGACGCATCATGGACCTACCGAACTGTGTCACCCGTCATTTTTTGCAGAGATCGGGAGCACAGAAAAGGAATGGCTCGATGAAACGGCAGGCCTGGCCGTTGCCGAGAGTGTGCTCCTCGCGGAACCCATACCGGCAATCCCCCTCATCGGGTTTGGCGGGACACATTATGCCCGGCGACAGACTGAAATCGCCCTTTCAACACAGGGGGCGTTTGGTCACATTGCACACACGCGGGAGATGGGGACTATAACAAAGGAGATAGTCAGCCTGATGGCAGCACAAAGCCATGCAGTGGCAGCATACATCGACAGAAAAGCCCTGGACGGGCAAAACCTGTCCCGGATAGAGGGGCTGATCGATGAACTCGGCCTTATCAGGCTCGCAGAGCATGACCTAACCGGTATCGGGACACTTGCGTGGGAAGAGTATCTCCGGATCAGGTCACTGGCTCTGTCAATAGACCCTGATGTAATGGTCCATGTCAATTCGGTGCAGTCAGTTGAAGACCCGGTCGCCATTGAGATCAGTCCCGTGCTCCTCGCGGCGGCCCTTTCTGCAGGCGGGCCGGGGTTTCTCGAAGAGATCCGGAAAATTCCCATAACCCACCTCTCAACAAAAAAATCGCCCGTCCTCCCGGTATTCATCACGGGACAAGACCAGAAGGAAACAAAACTACATGATTTAATAACCTTATGCGTATCAATCATTATTATTAACGAAGAGACTGAAATTGAGGGCGATCACCTGATAATCCTTAAAAATAAATTGGACCCCGGGAAGGCGCGCGAACTCGGTGTTCCAACTGGTCCTTTGTTTGGCCTGCTTATGAAGGGGGAAGCAGTGCATGTCGGGAACAGGGTAATTACACCCGATATGGTCCAGGTCTTCGGCAGGAAAGATATCCACATCCCGGGGTTGGAGAGGTATACATGAGATCTATCGTAGAAGAGGCACTGACAAAAGTGAGGGATGACACACTTGATGTCTCAAAGAACGATTCAGAACTTGACCAGATTCTGGAGGGGTTACGGACAGAGATAGCGGTTATCGGTTGTGGTGGCGGCGGCTCAAATACTATCAGCCGCATGATGGAGGAGGGGATCCGCGGCGCCCGCCTGTACGCAATCAATACTGATGCACAGCACCTTTCAAGGACGAAAGCTGATCACCGGATCCTTATCGGACGACAACGGACACGTGGGCTCGGGGCAGGCTCAATCCCGCAGATCGGCGAAGAGGCTGCGCTGGAAAACGAACAGGAACTCAAGAGTGCTGTTGCCGGGTGCGATATGGTCTTCCTCACGGTTGGTCTTGGTGGCGGGACCGGGACCGGTTGTGCACCAATCGTTGCAAAGGCAGCACGTGAAGAAGGCGCCCTCACCATAGCAGTGGTAACCCTTCCCTTCACTGCAGAAGGTGCAATCAGGATGGAGAATGCCGAGGCAGGACTGGAGCGGCTCCGTGATGTGGCGGACACCGTTATTGTCGTACCAAACGACCGGCTGCTTGAGGTAGTCCCGAAACTACCGCTCTACGCGGCATTCAAAGTCGCCGATGAAGTCCTGATGAGGGCAGTTAAGGGGATCACCGAATTGATCACGATGCCGGGACTCGTGAACCTTGATTTTGCCGATGTGCGCACGGTTATGGAGCGCGGGGGTGTTGCCATGATCGGAATGGGTGAGAGTGACAGCGAAGATAAGGCTGCAGACTCGGTAAAAAAGGCAATAAGGTCACCATTGCTTGACGTTGATATCTCAGGGGCAAACGCCGCGCTTGTCAATGTCATCGGCGGTCCGGACATGACCATGGCAGAAGCAGAGGGTGCGGTGCAGGAAGTTTACAACCGTATTGACCCGAATGCAAGGATTATCTGGGGCGCACAGGTCGATCCGGATATGCAGAACAAGATGCGCACCCTCCTTGTCGTTACCGGTGTACGGTCACCACAAATATATGGAAGGAATGAAAAAAATAACCCAAAAGTTCAGAAGCAATTTGAGATAGACTTCCTGAAGTGATCAACTATGGAATTACCAAAACCCAATATGAAAATTGATTTCCACGAGGAACTGCTGCGTAAGTACCTGCGTGTCCTGAAACTTGCCCGTACACCAACCAGGGAAGAGTTCCAGAAGATTGCGCTCGTCGCTGCAGCAGGTATTGCGCTCGTAGGTCTCATTGGATTCATCATTTACGAACTATTCCTCTTAGTCCCCAGCTGATGAATATGCCTGAACAGACTAACCGTATTTTTGCCATTAAGACGACCTCGAAGCAGGAAAGGACGGTTGCTGACAATATCAAGAAGGTAATCGACAACGGCGACTCGGATGTGAAGGTGCTCGCAATCATCGTTCCTGACGAGCTCAAGGGCTATGTCCTTGTCGAAACTTCCGAACAGATGAACAGGATTGAACAACTGGTCGAGAAAGTCCCACACGCGCGCATCGTTCTTCATGGTGAGACCACGCTCGCCGAAGTCGCACATTTCCTGGTACCAAAACCTGTCGTAAGCGGTATATCCGAAGGGACAATCGTCGAGATGATAGCCGGGCCGTTCAAGGGTGAAAAAGCCGTCGTAAAGCGGATCGACTCAGGAAAAGAGGAGATAACCGTCGAGCTCTACGAGAGTGTGCTGCCCATCCCGATCACAGTCCGGGGCGATAATGTCCGCGTGATTGATAAGGGCGAAGACCGCTGACCAGCCTCCCTTTTTTTCCAGTCTTCCCACATGTTTAAGTCAGTGCAGGGTAACCTTACTTAACCCAGGTTCGTACCCTTACGGGACGGCATGGTGATACTACTATGGCAGAAGTGGTCGAGGTATTGGTACCCGGCGGCAAGGCAACTGCAGGTCCACCTATTGGACCGGCACTGGGACCCCTCGGTATAAATGTGAAGGCAGTAGTCGACGAGATCAACAAGAAGACAGCTTCATTCAACGGAATGCAGGTGCCGGTAACGATCGAGGTTGACGAAAAGAAGAACTTCACAGTCACGGTGGGTATTCCACCGACGACGGCACTCATCAAGAAAGAGGCCAATATCGAGAAAGGTTCTGCCGAACCCAACACAATTGTGGTTGGAAATTTGTCGCTCGAGGCCGCTGTCAGAATCGCCAAGATGAAGCATGACGACATGCTCTCCTATGACATCAAGAATGCAGTCAAGGAAGTTGTCGGTACATGCGTCAGCATGGGAGTCAACGTGGATGGCAAAAAGCCTAAAGAGGTCTTTGCAGCGATTGATTCCGGCGCCTATGACAAGGTTCTCGCTGAATAGATTTGCGAAACCATAGGAGATCGTGGCGGGATAGTTCCGTGCACGGTCGTGGACTATGGAGGAATCAGATGGTAGAAAGGGCCAAAATTATTGAGGCCGTGAAAGCGGCAAAAGAGAAAGCGCCTGAACGTAAGTTCTCTGAGAGTGTAGATATTACCATCAATCTCAAGAATATCGATATGGCGCAGCCGAAAAATCGTATTGATGAGACAATCCTTCTCCCCCACGGCATCGGCAAACCGGTCGGTGTAGTGGTTCTCGGGAAGGGTGACATCACCACGCAGGCAAAAGAGGCAGGCGTGGACCTGATTATCGGCCCTGAAGAGATCGAGCGGCTCGGTGGAGAGCCACGGGAGGCAAGGAGGATCGCCGGTCAGTACCGGTTTTTCCTTGCTGAGACGGCAGTCATGCCACTGGTCGGGCGTTTCTTAGGTCCGCGGCTCGGTCCGCGGGGACGGATGCCGACACCTATTACAATGGGTATGGACATCAAGCCGATCGTGGAGCGACTCCGGAATTCCGTGAAGATCAGGACCAAGGACAAGAAAGTCCTCTCAGTCAAGGTCGGTACGACAAAGATGACCGATGAACAGGTCGCCGAGAATATTGACGCGGTCCTGAAAAGAGTCGAGTCGGTCCTTGACCAGGGAACGATGAATGTCAGATCGGTATACGTGAAGACGACCATGGGCCCGGCAGTGAGGGTGGTATAAATGGCATTGTATACGCACCACCTACCGGCATGGAAGAAGAAAGAAGTCGAGGATATCAAGAAGCACTCAGGGGAATTTTCCCTGGTAGGGCTTGTGGATATGTATGGTATTCCTGCAACGCAGGTCCAGCAGATCCGCAGGAACCTCCGTGGTACCGCGACGATCAAGATGACCAGGAATACACTCATCAAACATGCATTTGAGGAAATCGGGGGCGATAAGGCCGCTGTTTCTAAGTATATATCAGGTCATTCAGCATTGATCTTCACAAACGAAAACCCGTTCAAGCTCTTCAAGACACTCGAAAAGACCAAAACCAAGATGGCGGCAAAACCAGGTGAGATTGCACCCGAGGACATTATCGTTCAGAAAGGTCCGACGAGCTTCAAACCAGGCCCCATTGTGGGTGATCTCCAGCAGGCAGGTATTCCCGCAGCGATCGAGGCCGGTAAGGTCAGGATCCGCGAGACCAAGACCATTGTCAGGAAAGGCCAGGCTGTCACCCGGAAACAGGCAGAGGTCCTTGCAAAACTCGATATCAAGCCGATGGATATCGGCCTGCTCCTCCAGGTAGCATACTTTGAAGGAGACATGTACGAGCCTTCGGTGCTTGCCATTGATGAAGACAAGATCCTCGCACAGATCGCCCTCGCAGGACGGCAGGCATTCAACCTCTCGTTGAACGCAGGTATCCCGACGAAAGAAACGATCGTGCCGATGATCACAAAGGCAGCCCGCGAAGCACGTGCACTTGGAATCGAGGCAAGCATCTACGAGAAAGATGTCATTGATGCGATTATTGGTAAGGCGTACAGAGAAACCGTTGCCCTCAAAGGTATAACTGAGGGAAAATAAATCTAAAGGTGAATTGAGATGGAATATATCTATGCAGCACTTCTCCTGCACAAGGCTGGAAAGCCGGTAAAGGAAGACAGCGTAAAGGCAGTCCTTACTGCCACAGGTATCGCCGTGGACGAATCCCGTGTAAAGGCACTCGTTGCAGCACTTGATGGTGTTAACATCGATGATGCAATCAGCAAGGCAGCTGTAGCACAGGTAGCAGTTGCAGCAGCACCCGCAGCAGCCGGTGCAGCACCTGCAGCAGCAGCAGAAGAGACAAAGGAAGATAAGAAAGAAGAGGAAGAGAGCGGCATGGCAGGGCTCGGTGCCCTGTTCGGCTAATCTTTTTTTCTGTTATTCTTCTGTTCATTTTATTCGTGAATTTTCTATAAACCGGACTTTTCTAAATCCAGTTCTATCCGGAGATTTGCACCGGGTATTGCTTTATCTATGGTAAACTTTGGATCTGTGACATACGGACCAGGATTTACAAACGAAACGGTACTTGATCAAATGGAATATCCTATCGCATTATCATTCGATATTGTCAATCATTGATACAACATAATGATGAAGATCATAAGATCTAATTAACAACATATATGTTCTGGTGTTGACACTTAATTTTTCGACAATCGTTAGCAGGTTGTAGGTACGGGGTGGAGACAAGGGGACTTCATTACCGTGGAAATTCAAAAAACCCCTCAATGCTGCGAATCTTTGGTAAGCATCCGGACGTCGGGGTATGCAGAGCAGGATAAAAATTCTCTTGCTTATGGATCGCCGTCATGGAAGCAAACCTTTGATATCCGGCAATTAACCTGGAATGCGAACGAAGCATTCCGATATGACGAAAAAACAGGGAAATTTCCCAGCATAGCATACGATGGAGAGTCCATATGACAATGAATCAAAAAGTAAATATTTTCACCATAATGGTTATTGCACTTCTCATTATAATCGGGAGTGCAGTACCGGTATTGGCAGGATCAACGGATTATTTCAAAGGCGGTTCTGGTATACTACCCGGAGGTAATACCGGACCAGTGAACCCGCCCGCACCGGTTGACCCGGTCCCGGTCCCTACACCGGCACCAACCCCTGAGCCAACCAGTCCACCACCAGCACCTACGGAAGTCCCAACCCAGGTTCCGACACAGGCACCTACAGAAGTACCTACAATAGCACCAACGCAGGTCCCAACATCGGTTCCAACACAAGATCCTTCTCAAGGACCTACCCCGGTGCCCACTACGGCTCCAACAACAATCCCAACAACAGCTGTTACAACACTACCGACAGGATCAGAACAGGGATCAACTTCTATTACGAATAATAGCCTCCTTTACGGAACCGAGGGAGATGCTAACCTCACAAACAGTTCAGGCAATGCCGGGAATAATTATACATGGTCTGACCCTCCTCTGAATAATACCGGAAGCAACCCCTATTTTACCGGTGCCGGGTGGGTCATCAACCAGTCAGGCCATGTCTGGATAATGGACCTGTTGAATAGTACCCCAAGCGGAAGTGGCGTTTCCTATGATTCCGGAACAAAAACATATTCCGGGTTCGGAAATTTTGCTATCCTCGTCAATGCATCAAATGTCATTTTAGATGGTATGGGTGCAATTTTTAATGGCGGGGGGACCTCACAATATGGTATTCTCGTCAATAACCAGAGTGCAACCAATTACAATACATTCTCTTCATCTCCCTCTGATGGTCTTTTTGGTATTAGTATCTCAAACATTACCCTGATAAACTTCAATATAGCAGGTATTTTGTTTAACGATGTACTAGGCCAGGGTGCTTTAACTACACCTTCAAACATCACCAATGTCCATGCAAACAGCAATACAAATGGGATTGTCCTCCAGAACTCCCAGTATGTCGAAGTGAGCTACAACACTGCTAACAATAACCTGAATACAGGAATTGAACTTATAGGGTCAAGTAATAACAATATTTCATATAATAATGCAAACCAGACCCTGGGAAATCTTGGTATTGATGGGTATGGATTCCTCCTGACAACCGGTTCAAAAAATAATACGTTAGCCCACAACTATGCAATGGACAATTATTATAGCGGGTACAAATTAGAAAGTTCCAGCACAATAAATAACACACTTTACCAGAATTTCGCCGGGAATTCTGTTGGAACCACACCTCAGCAATATGGCTATCACCTTTACCAAGCCGGTAGCAATAACCTGACGGAAAATACGGCCAGAAAAAATCAATATGATGGATTCTATCTGCAAAGGAGCAGTGATAACAACCTTACCGGGAATTTCGCATTAAACAATGCCGAAGATGGTTTCAGAGTAGATAATGCACAAAGAAACAATCTTTCTGGAAATACAGCCAATAATAATGTATATAATGGAATTACGTTGCTGAATGGGGCCTCTAATAACATTTTAACGGGTAACTACGCAAATAGCAATGAAAAAGTGGGTATTTATCTCTCCGGAGCCCTGAACAATAATCTTTCCGGAAATCATGCCGATTATAACGGCCCATATACCGGAACATATCCTCCCCCCGATGGCATGGGTATCTTCCTCACAGGATCGAAAGGGAATATACTGGTAGGCAACTATGCTAATGGTTCTGCAGGTACGCAGGCATTTGGTATTTACCTGGTATCAGGGAGTGATAACAATACCCTGTCAGGTAATAGAGTCCAATCAAATGATGACACAGGTATTTTCCTCAACGGGCTGTTAACTGGCGGGTTGAAGAACAACACTTTGAACAATAATATTGCAACAAATAATGTCAATTATGGAATCCGGTTAAACCAGACCAATTATAACAATCTTTCGGGGAATACAGCAACAGGTAACGGGATTGCAGGGATCTCCCTGGATAATTCACAGTGGAATAACCTTACAGGAAATACCGCGAATGATAACAATCAGATAGGTATCTACCTTAACAACGCACCAAGAACAAACCTGACCGGCAACACAGCAAACGGGCCAAACCAGCAGTATGGTATCTACCTCACGGGTGCAACAGGTAATGTTAATTCAAGCCTGACCGGGAATACGGCTAATTATAACTCTGTCACGGGTATTTATATTCCAGGAACAACGAATTATATCAACCTGACAGGAAACAACGCAAGTTTCAACATTCAAAACGGTATATTCCTGGATGGTTCACACAACGATACCCTGCGTGACAACATCGCAACGGGCAATACCGAAGCAGGGTTCAGGCTTGCTAATACTTACGGCAATATACTGATTAACAACACTGCCAACAACAATCACTATGGGTATTACCTGACCCAGGCAACCTACAACAACCTAAGTGGAGGCTCTGCAAATGGAAACGATTACGGGTTCTACCTGACATCCTCAAGCAGGAATAACAACCTTATTGCAACGACCGCAACGGGCAACACGTACGGTTTCTACCTGGATTCGACAAGCAATAACAACAACCTGTACCAGAGCAATGCCAGCTATAATACAAAAGGTGGGACAGGATACGGTTTCTACCTCGCCTCTTCAAGCAACAACAACCTGACAAGCCTGACAGCCAACAACAATACCTATGGTATCTACCTGAACAATGCCCAGAACAATATCACTGACAGCGTGGCCAATAACAATACGAACAGCGGTATCGTTATCGATGGTACAACGCAGATCACACTCCGCAACAATACAGCAAACAACAATTATATTAACGGTATTTTACTAACGAACGGTGCGAATCATGTGTCACTCACCGATAACAGGGCCTATTTCAACAACGTCGGGATCAACCTTTCAGATTCTTCAGATAACGTTCTTTTCAACAACACCGCAAGCAATAACCTCGATTCTGGTATCAAGCTGACCGGTTCCAGCAGGAATAACCTGACAGGTAATTTCGCAAATGATAACGACCGTAACGGGTTCAGCCTCTTCAACTCCTATAATAATACCCTTGACCTGAACACCGCGGTGCGAAACAAGTGGAACGGGGTATTCCTCGATCCATCGAATGGAAACACAATTAACGGTACCAATGCTTCCTACAACACGCTCGATGGCATCAATATAACCGACTCCATGTTTAACAATGTAACATGGAATACCGCTACATTCAATAGCCGGAATGGGATTTACCTCTCGAACAGCAGCGAGAACCGGGTT
>Ga0209048_10004888_pt1 | contig 12746 bp, 8 predicted proteins | sample FrelakmetCRP12CR_FD_187146 | JGI IMG/M metagenome (GOLD analysis project Ga0209048, IMG submission 187146) | Freshwater lake sediment microbial communities from the University of Notre Dame, USA, for methane emissions studies - CRP12 CR (SPAdes)... | ecosystem: Environmental > Aquatic >... | reverse complement strand
CTCTATACCAGGGTATATCCTGGTAGAATAGGTATCGATTTTTTCCTTGAGGGTCTGAAAGATTTTTTGATTTTTTTCGTCTAAAAAATCGGTAAAATTTTTGCCTAATAGGGTGTTAACCTCGTAACCGATAAAATAGGCAATCATACGGTTAGCAAACTCAATACGATTATCATCATCTAAAACCAAAATGCCGATATTGGCCATTTCTGCAATGGTTTGGAAAAGATTCGAAGCTTCTAAAGGATCAAGTTCAGAAATTTTTTGAGGCTTGGGCGGATAAGACATTTTTTTTGTTTACCGTGTTAACAGTAGTAACTTTCTCTATTTTTTAACTATAAGCACATTAAAGGAAAAATTCAATTACTATTGCATCCCCCAGAAATCTTGAAGTATTTTAAGTAGAAAAATTTAAAAAAACAAGCTTAAGCATAGGCTTATGAGTTTGGTTAACTGTTTTTTTGAAAAAAATTGCTCTGTGACCAGGTTAATTATATAGCTCGATTGGGAGGTAAATTAAGATTTCCCGGGGCAAAAAAGTTTATTACTAATCCTAAAGAGTCACGTATGTTTTGAGCGGCACGTACTGTCTTTTTATCGCAATCACTATACGGAAACCTGTCAGTATATCCGTGGGCGAAATAGAGTGGTTCGGAGGAGAAGGGATTTTAACTGCGGGATACATCAAGCAACCCTTAGGTTATTGGTGGGAGTTTTTTAAACAATGGATTATGTTTGCTTATGCTGCAAAAAAACCGTTTTAAAGAGTTTGTCTACCAATGTTGTGGATTGCGATAACACGACATCGTGAACAGTAATAATTTCTTCGCACCTGCCGCACAATACTTGATAACCTACCGATCACACCGTGAGGCTGGAAACCACCGCCAAACTGCACCATAATGATACGAGAGAACGCATCGTGGTCTACGAAGGGAAAAAGGTTATATCCAGAGATAGAACTGATATTTCAACCTCTGTTTTCGCGCCATAACATCACTGCTAAAAAAGCAGGGATAATACAACCGACAACACTTGGCCACATTGGAATAGTTATGCCGCTCGCGATTATTTGCACGTGAAACATGAGCCTCAATAGATGTGCGACGGCAATAAGCACAAACACTATTGCTGAAATAGTTGTTGCTGGTTTCATAAGGTTTCCTCCCCTACTTTAAAAAAAAATATCATTTGCGAATCACTCGATCAGATGAGCATAGTGTTGCCAATCTGGGCGAGCGCACTCAACTATCAGAGACATTAGAGATTTCTTCTTTTGATGATAATCGCCATCCGATCCACTTTAAAATTTGATATAGGGTGAGCGGCAGATAATGGAATCGGATTGCCTGCATGATGATATCATCGCGTGTCCGAAAAGAAAACGTTCCCTGAACGTTATGTGTCCCAGGCATTGCAACCAGCTTTGTAACGCTATGCCATCTTCCCTGTATGTGCATGAGAAGGCGACCGAACGCCCTCAGTCGCCGTATTAATTCGACACTTGAATGGGCGGAGGGGTCATCAATTTTTGTAATTGCTAAAAAAAATTTTTCTGAAAAGTAACCGCTTTCGCCGGTTTGAGCCGTGCCTTTTTCATGGCTGATGATCATCTCTAACAGACGGGGAATATCATTCGCGGCTTTGAACGTCTTCGCATGTTCAAGATCAACAGGGATAGCATCGGGTTTGATTGGAATTGCTCCTTGAAGTAATATGTTGCCTTCATCAAAGTTTTCGTTCATATAGTGAAAAGTGTAACCGGTTTCTTTTTCTCCCTGGTATACCGACCAGGATGTGGCCTTAAGTCCCCGGTACTTTGGCAGAAGACCATTATGGTAATTAACGGTCGGCCCCAAAGCTTCAAGTAACGACGGGCTGAATTTTTGGGGATAGAAATAGGAAATAGCCAGGGTAGGTTTAATGATTGTTTTTAATGCACTTATGAAGTCAGAATGATTGATGTTGTGATCCGGGGGTACGATGATCGGGAAGTGATAGTGCCGTGCTAACTTTTCACTATTGATTGGTACGGAAGGTTTGGATAGCGATTTCTTGCTGTGATCAAAGAAAGAGATAATCTTCTTTTTTATCACGGTCTGTGCATAGCGGAGGAACAGATCGCGATATTTTTGAGGGTTGATAATACATAAGCCTGCAATTTCCACATCGCTTCGCTTGCAAACCGCTTGGAGGATGGTTTTCGTGAGGATCATGGGAATAGAGAGTGAGGTAAAATCTGTACAAATAATCAGTCTATTCATAGGTGAAAAAAACGTGCTTCAATAGATATTTTTTGTCTTAGGTAAACATATTGTTCTTAATTAAAAAAAATAATCGCCCATCGAATGCTGTTTAGCAGCGCAGAATTTCGGTGTTAATCCGATAGCCTGCGATGTCAGACAGTGATGCTTTGAATCGGGTTTTACTATCCCACCCGTTAACTCTGTATTGCTGAAAGTCAACTCGGTGCTTCGAGGGTTTTTTCGAAGTTGAGATCATACCACGGGGACAGTGTTTTGTCGTTTCTATTTTTTAGAACATGAATATCTTGTGCCGGCAAGAAGCTTTGTGCCAGGAGAAATACTTTTCTGCCCTTGTTTTGGTCTTCTGCCATGGCTACAACTGTAACTGCATGCCCAGGAAAACTTCCGCGCATGAAACATCTCCGATGCTCACTTCCAGCACGCTTTTTCTGGATATCAGCTCCTTGCGTTGCGTAACATGTCTCTCTCCATAGGAGCATCACGATAAAATTTCAGCCGTGCGGGCAGCGTTTTTATTCGAATCAGTTATGAGACCTCACGGTTTATAAACAATCGAACCATAGAACATATAGTCTGTTCGAAGAGCATAGGTATTTGTATTTTAGCATTTTTTTTTGTCATTTAATCAATGTTAGAAAATTGCCTTGCCTCATCGATAAACCAAGGGGGTTTTTTGCAATACTATAGATTTACAGAATGGTCACGAGGATTTTATTAGATCACGTGCAATCAGAGATTGATTTTGTATTGCTTGATTTTTGCGATGAGTGACACTCTGGAGACGCCAAGGATTTTAGATGCCATGGTGCGATTTCCACCGGTGTGTGTAAGGATACGCTCGATGTGCTCTTTTTCTATTTCGAGCATAGATTTGCATTGGGTATCGGCAAGGGAGTATTTCGCTTTTAACGTTGCTTCAAGGAAATATTGGGGTAGTGATCTTCTGGTTAATTCTTTGCTATTTTCAAGAAGGACTGCACTATTAATGATATTTTCCAACTCTCGGACATTTCCGGGATAGTGATATCGCTGGAGCAATGTCAAAACATCTTCTGAAATGGTGTTAATTTTTTTGTTGTGGGTAGTGGCATATTTGTTCAGAAAATATGGGGCCAGGAAAACAATATCGCCTTCTCGTTTTCGAAGGGGTTCAACAAAAACCGAGGAAACATTGAGACGATAAAAAAGGTCGGTGCGAAAATTTCCCTGCTGAATTTCTTCCTGCAGGTCTTTGTTGGTGGCAGTAATAAGTCTTACGTCCACCCGGCGGCTTTTGGTAGAACCGACGGGGAAAAATTCACCTTCCTGTAAAACGCGAAGCAATTTTACTTGAATGGACAGGGAAAGATCGCCGATTTCATCCAGAAAAAGTGTGCCGTGATCGGCTTTTTCCAAAATACCCGTTTTATCCGAAAACGCGCCAGTAAAGGCTCCTTTGGTATGTCCGAAAAATTCAGAAGCAAAGAGCTCTGAAGCGAGAATGCTGGCATTGATGGCAACAAAGAGTTTATCTTTGCGCTTTGAAAGTTTATGGATCGCACGGGCAATAAGCTCTTTACCGGTGCCGGATTCTCCCCAAATAAGCACCGGGTTGTCGGTGGGTGCTATTCTTTCAATATATTTTAAAACTTTTTGCATTTGGGGGGAGCAGTTAATAATTTTAACAAATGGGTCGTCCTCTTCTGTTCCTTCAAGATGGCTTCTCAGCTCCTCAACTTTCAACTTGAGGGTTCGTCGCTCAAGGGTTCGATCAATAGAGATAAGGAGTTTAGCCCGGTCAAGGGGTTTGGTCAGATAATCATACGCTCCGAGCTTGATTGCCTTTACGGCAAGTTCAATGTCCTCCACTCCGGAGAGAATAAGAATTTCCGGCGCATCTGGTCTTTCTGATAGAAATTGCAAAATATCTAATCCGGTAACCTCGGGCATATCCATGTCAAGTAAAATCAGCTCCGGCTGAAATTCGAAAATAGTTTCGTAAGCCTTTTTGCTCTCTCTTAAGCATTGCACCTCGAATTTGCCCGCTTGCATCAAAAAGACTTCTAAATAATTGAGAATCGCCTGGTCATCGTCTATGATTAATATTTTATGCACCGTTTAATCCCTGTCTTTTTATTGAAGAATTGATTTCAAAGGTCATGATATCACGCGTGAGTAATTGGGAGGGCGATTATTTTGCTGTCTTCCAACCGCTGGAGTGGCAATACTATTTTAAATTCACTTCCTTCACCGGGCCAGGAATCAACAATGATCGTTCCCCCATGTTCTTCAATAATGCCGTACGCAATGGAAAGCCCCAACCCCGTTCCTTGTCGGGCCTTCTTGGTGGTGAAGAAGGGATCAAAAATTCTTTTTTTCACATCGTTTGTCATCCCGGTTCCATCATCTTTTATTTGCACATAAAGCTTGTTGTTACTGTAAAGGAAAGTTTTGATATAAATATTACCCATTTCCCCCTTATTTTTCTGTTCAATAGCGTGGGAAGCGTTAATCATGATATTCACCATCACCTGTTCGAGTTTCTGTACATTGCCCTTAATCGTAGGAATTTTTTCTGCTAAATCAAGGTTAATGTTTGCGGTTCGTTTAACCTGATTGTGCACCAGCCGCAGGCTGCTTTCAATAACGAGATTAAAATCGACGTCTTCGTCCAGATGTCCTTCGTCGCGACGAGCGAATTTTCTTAAGTCGGAAACGATATTCATAATTCTATCGGCCCCTTTTTGCATATCGGAAAGAAGTATCGGAATATTCTTTCTGAAATATTTGTAGGGTAACCGCGCTATTTTGAAGTCTATATTTTTTTCCGCCTGTTCGTCCAACATAGGAAGAATGGTTTCCATCGCTTCGGAAACAATCCCGATGTTGCCTCGTATGAAGGTATTCGGGTTGTTGATTTCATGGGCGATGCCGGAAACGAGTTGCCCGAGAGAGGCGAGCCGGTCCGACTGGATAAGTTGTTGCTCCATCTCTTTAACCTTTGTTGTTTCTCGAACAATATTAATTAAACCGGTTACATTACCTTTATTATCAAGAATCGGATAACAGGAAAGGAGGTAAAACTTGTTTTTGAGTATAATTTCCGATTGAGCTGGTTTCTTGGTTTCGTAAACCTGCAAGGCAATACACCCCTTGCAGGGTGTTGAATAATTCCAAAAAGCCTCGTAACATTTTTTGCCGGCAATATCCATTTTTTTATTTACTATCTGAAGGTTGAAATCCCCGTCAGTCATATAGACAAGATCGGTGATAGCGCCGAACAGGGCTTGGAGACGCATCGAGTTTTCCTCAAGTTTTTCCGCTATTTCTTTTCGTGCAAAAACATTCGCCACCATATTGCCGGCTTCAAAGAGCATCTCCGATTCTTCCGGAATAAATTTCCCCTGTTTTTTAATATAATATATCTCGATCGCTCCTCTTTTCTTTCCATTAATAATGATATCAGTGACGATTTTTTTGTCGAGATTTTGAGACGGTAAAGGGAGGGCGCAAAATTCCTTGTTGTCGAAGAGGATCCTCGACCGCGCGTGCTGAGGAAATGACATAGACTGATTTAAAATGGAGGTAACGCCGACGAGGGTTTCTTTCCCGGCCCCGGCTTTGTTCAAGAGGGTGTCAATGTTATATAAAGCCATAAGCTCTTTTACCCGCTTTCTTCTTTCGGTCGCTATTGTTCGAGCGGGCGAAACTTTTCGATTGCCAATCCCTACATAGATTTTTTTGCCTTCTTTCGTTAAATTAAAAATAGTAAAATCCAAGCGAAGCGATCCGCCGTCTTTTTTTTTGAAGAAGACCCGTTTGAATAAAAACTCATTTCCTTCTTGATGGGTTTGTTCAAAGGCCCATTTTAGACGGGGATAGTTTTTTTCAATGACCACATCTTGCAAGATTTTATTTTTCAGATCCTCCTGGTCGTAACCAAGATCAGCGGCAGTACTTGGTTTTATAGAAATGATATTAAAGTCGAGATCCATGATAAAAAAGTCCATAAACATTTTATCAAGGATCTCGAAACTTTGATTAAAAACATCCATAGCAGACATATTCAGATGTAATGCCACTAAAGGACAGCTGTTGAATTTTGATTATCCCCCTTTGTCGAAGAAAGTAATTGATAGCGGTTGATTTGATATATTTTGTCAATAGGGGAAAAGCATAATACCTCTCTTCTCATCGGTTTTTGGCTTTGGGCACCCACGATAAAGTTTGCCTTTCGGTTTTCCGTTAAGAAACCAGTGGAAAAAAGCAGCGCACCCCCGGTTGCGGTTTCATTCCAGCAAAAGGAGCCCCGCTCACCGATTTCCGTAATTTTTTTGTAGAGTGGATTCAATTCAGCGATCTCGCTGCGAATCGTTTCAATTGACAGCGCCGGTTTCCCTGAAGACTGCGCATAGAGCGCGGAAAGAATTTCAACCCCGGTTTTTCCTGCCGGAGGATCAAAGACCCTTGTAAAGGCCTGAACTCTCCGGTCTTGCGAAGTTACGCTGCCCTCAGATTCTGCATACGCTGATCCCGGAATGGTTGTATGGGCAAAATTAGTCGTCTCAGTTTGAAACATATCTACCACGACGACATGCTCGGCCTGAGTTAGAAGCGCTGCATATTCTGTATTAATAGCAAAATCCTCGCCAAAAATCAAAAATCCTTTGATTGTGCCATTGAGCATTAAATCTCTCAGATCAGGGAAGGATCGTGCTCCCCGCAGAGTGCTTTTTCTTGAAAGTTTGTTGTTTTCTTGCGCCGCATAGGGAGTGGCGCAGAGATCCCTATGTCCCTGATAGTTGCTGTGCTCATGAGTAAAAATCAGGCCGTTATTATCCTTCCCGATTTTACCGGTCAAAAGTAAGAGATTGGCGATAGCCTGAAGGTCTCCGGGAGATTTTTCTAACAAAGAGCCCCCGTTGTAAACAAAGACAACGTTTTTATCCGGGTCAGAGACAATGTCGGCAAATCGTTGGATTTTGTATTTATCGACCCCGGTTATTTCTGCTGCTCGTGAAAGTGCAATCGAGGGTTGATTCTTAAATTCAGAAAAATTGTTAGCGCGTTTGTTTACCGCGTCATCATCAAATCTTTCGTGTTTGATTATTTCCGAGATAGCGGCGTTAAGAAGCATAGTGTTGGTTCCCCGCCGGGTATCGAGCCACAGGGTGGTAAAATTGTTTATCTCGAGTTCCATGGAGCTTATCGAAATAAGTTCTGCCCCTTTGCGCGCCGCTCGTTTGATATCAAAACTCAGCACCGGGTTATCTTCAGTAACATTGGAATTGAGCATTACGATCACATCGGCATTTTTTACTTGCTGGAAAGGCAACGTTGAAGCCGTAATTCCAAAGGCCGCATACAAGTCTTCGTTATCGTCAGTGCTGGTTAAATCATACAAGCTGGCTATATTATTCGAGTTAAACACGTCGCGGGCAAGTTTCTGCACCATAAAAATCTCTTCGTTTGTTGCCTTGGGAGAAACAAAAAACCCAAGTGCGTCCGGTCCATACTTTTCGTAAACCGCTTTCAGTCCACTGGCCGCGTGTTTGATAGCATACTCAAGATTCGTGGCTTTTAACTTGTTGCCGTCCCGCACCTTTGGCTCATATAAACGGTTTTCTTTGATGATGTGCCGATGGCCGAAACGCCCCCGCATGCATAGTTCGCCGTTTATATAGCGAGATTCTTTTTTTGCGGTGACATTCCAAAAATCATCATCTTTTTTATTGTAGACAATATTGCAGCCAATGCCGCAATAGTTACAGACCGATTCAAGCTGCAAGGGGTTCTGAGGCCACGGTCTTTCAAAGGGGTGGTTGAAAGATATCGCCCCGGTTGGACAGGTCTCAATGCAATTTCCGCACGCAATACAGGTAGTATCCTGAAGCGGTTTTTCCATGGAAGGGCGAACAACCATGTCATAGCCCCGGTTAATATAGCCCAAAGCAGACAGCCCAAGAAGCATGTCACAGGTACGAACGCATTTTCCGCAGAGAATGCATTTATTGGGGTCGAGAAGAATATACGGATGACGATCATCAACCTTGAGTTTTTTTACCGTACCCCCATACCTTTTTTGATTGACGTCATATTCCCCGGCGAACTTTTTTAGCTCGCAGGTAAAAAGATCAGAGCAGCCACAAAAAAGACAGCGTGAAGTTTCGGTGGGCACAGCGCCTGGAGCGATACCTTTATCACCCTCATCAAAATTGTTCACGCGGATCTCCGCATCAACTTGCTGCATAGAAGACCTATCTATCTTTGCAAAACTCTCAAAGTAGCTTTTGGGAATTTCGCCCAGATTTGTTTTACTGCTCAGAAATTCCGATGCCGCAGGAAGAATCTCGCCGGTTTGGATATAGCGGTCAATAACCATCGCCGCTTTGCGCCCTGCACCGATAGCATCAATGGCGGCCGCTGGTCCGGAGACAACATCACCGCCGGCAAAAACGCCTTTTATAGTGGTCGCGAACGTTTTTTCATCGGCAACAATGGTATCCCATTTTGTTGCTTTAAGGTCACCCAGAGCATTTCCTTTGATGCCGGTTAAATCGCTATCCTGTCCGATGGCCGCAATGATGGTATTACAGATTACGTCATATTCGGAGCCCTCAACGGGAACTGGACGGCGGCGCCCACTCGCATCAGGTTCACCGAGTTCCATCTTTTGGCAGCGCAGTGATTTAACTCTTCCGTTTTCAGCGATTACCCCCAGCGGTGCTACCAAAAATTCAATTTCCACTCCTTCTGCCAGTGCATCTTCGATTTCCACTTCATCAGCAGGCATTTCGTGACGCGTTCGGCGATAAAGGATCGAAACCTTTGATGCCTTGCAGCGCAATGCTGTCCGGGCAGCATCGATTGCGGTATTACCGCCTCCCACAACGACTACGTGTCCCTTGAATTCTGGAGGACCTTGTTTTTTAACTCTTTCAAGAAAGTCTACACCGCCAATAACACCTTCGGTTTCTTCTTTTTCTATCCCCATCTTTTTGGCTTTTTGCGCACCAAGCGCAACAAAAATTGAGTCAAAACCTTCTTTCTTTAAATCGTCCAGGCTGAAATCTTTACCCAGCCGGGCGTTGGTCTGGACGTCAATCCCATGATCTACGATGTATTGGATTTCTTTATCGAGCATATTTTGGGGGAGGCGATAGTCAGGGATTCCATATCTCAACATGCCTCCAAGCTTTGGGTGGGCATCGAATATTTTTATTTTGTAACCGCGCTTGGCTAAAAAATACGCGCAGGAAAGCCCTCCCGGACCTCCTCCGACAATTGCCACTTTGTGGCCATTATGCTGTGGAATGATTGGGCTTTCAAGGTGGTCAGATTCAAGATCAGCGACATACCGCTTCACAAAATTAATTGCTACCGGAGAATCCACATCTTTTCTTCGGCAGGCGCCCTCACAATACCGCACACAGATGCGTCCGCAAACAAGCGGAAAGGGATTTGTTTCCCGGATAAGCTCAAGCGCTTCCTTATATTTGCCTGCGTTTGCTAAAGCGAGATAGCCCTGGGGGTTGACATCCGCGGGACATTTTTCGTAGCAGGGTCCCCGGCAGTCGGCAAAGTGGTTGGAAAGAAGTAATTCCAGAGCGTTTTTTCTGGCCTTATATATTTTTTCATTATTTGTCTTAATTATCATCCCGTCACGGGCCTCGGTGGTACACGACAGCAGCAGTTTGTCGGTTCCTTCCACCTCAACCACACAAAGCAAACAAGAGCCATAAGGCTCAAGGCGCGGGTCATAACAAAGCGTGGGAATTTCTATATTATTTTCCCGAGCTACCGTGAGGATTGTTTTTCCTGGTTCGCATATTATCTCTTTTTCATCTATAGCAAGTTTGATTTGATTTCTCTTTTCCATTTTATTCGTATCCTTTACTCTTTATAGATTGCATCAAAATTACAGGTTGTAATGCATTTTCCACATTTTATGCATTTATCCTGGTCAACAGTATGGGCTTTCTTTTTAACACCGGTTATTGCTCCTGCCGGACAATTACCGGCACAAAGAGTACAGCCAGTACATTTTGTTGCATCAACGAGGTACATTACCAGGGAAGAACAGCTATGCGCCGGGCATCGTTTGTTTTTGATGTGTTCTTCGTATTCTTCGCGGAAATAATTCATCGTCGTCAGTGCTGGGTTTGGTGCAGTTTGTCCCAGTCCACACTGGGCGGTAGCTTTTATCTGCTCGCCCAACTCCTTAAGCACATCGAGATCCTCGTCCTTTCCTTGGCCTGCGACAATGCGTTCAAGTATTTCCAGCATGCGAAGGGTTCCAATGCGGCAACTTGTGCACTTGCCGCATGATTCTTTCTGGGTGAATTCTAAAAAAAACCGAGCCAGTTCCACCATACAGGTTGATTCGTCAACGACAATCATCCCCCCTGAACCCATAATCGCCCCGGTTTTATTTATTTGTTGATAGTCTATCTGGGTATTGCCCAAAGCCGCGGGGATACAACCGCCCGAAGGCCCCCCCATTTGCACGCCCTTAAATTTTTTGTCATTAACAATTCCGCCGCAGATGTCGAAGATTATCTCGTTAATGGTGATACCCATAGGAACCTCGACCAGACCGCTGCGTTTTATTTTGCCGGCCATGGCAAACACTTTGGTGCCTTTGCTGTCATCGGTTCCCATTGCAGCAAACTTTTCTGGTCCGTTCAAAATTATCCAGGGCAGATTGGCAAGGGTTTCAACGTTGTTGATATTTGTCGGCTTGCCCCATATTCCTTTGACTGCGGGGTACGGTGGGCGGATGCGCGGGGTTCCGCGATGACCTTCAATCGAAGCAATGAGAGCAGTTTCTTCGCCGCAGACAAAAGCGCCCGCGCCCTCTTTTATTTTAAGGTGGAACGAAAAGTTAGTACCTAAAATATTATCACCAAGGAAACCCCTTTTCGTGGCTTCCCCGATTGCGTTCACAAGTCTTACAATAGCCCGGGGATATTCGGCTCGGCAATAGATATATCCTTCAGAAGCTCCGATAGCGTAGCCGCAGATAAGCATTCCTTCAAGCACCGAATTCGGGTCGCCTTCGAGAACGCTTCGATCCATAAATGCTCCCGGATCACCTTCGTCAGCGTTACAGACCACATATTTTATGTCGCCGGGCGATTGGGCGGCGAATTTCCATTTGACTCCGGTAAGAAAACCCGCTCCGCCGCGACCACGAATCCCAGAATCAGTGACCGCTTTTATCACCTCGTCCGGAGTCATGGTGGTTAATACTTTTTTTATAGCCTTGTACCCATCGCGGGCAAGGTAATCGTCTATGGACATCGGATCAATATGACCACAGTTGCGAAGGACAATCCGTTTTTGTTTGGCCAAAAAATTTTTTTCTGTTCCTTCTTGATAATCGAGAAGAGCAAGAAATTCGTCTACCGGCTTGTCATGCAGTATGTGCTCATTAAAGATGCGCTGGGCTTTTTCCGGGGTAACGTCGCCATAAAGGAATTTACCCGCTCCATTTTTTACTTCCACAAGGACTTCCTTGTAACACATCCCCATACAACCAGTTTCCGCAAGCTTTATGTCTTTTAATCCTTTTTCGGCGATGAGGAGCTGAAATTCATTCAGCACCTTGTCCGCCCCTGCCGATATTCCACAAGTTGCCGTTCCAATGGTAATTGTATACACTTCAGTATCCTCCGATTTTATTGAGTCTTCGCTTCAGTTTTTTCTTGTTTTTGGTATTTTCTGAGTGTTTTTCGCAGTTTTTGCGGCGTGAGCCTGCCGTAGGTTTGATCATTAACCATAATCACCGGTGCCAGACTACAACATCCGAGACAGGCGACCAGTTCAAGGGTAAATAACCCATCTTCAGTAGTATCATTCCCCTCAAGCTGTAACTCATCTTCCACAATTTCTTTCAATACCTTTGCATTATTAACATGGCAGGCAGTGCCATCACAGAGACGGATAAGATGTTTACCAAGGGGGCGAAGACGAAACTGCTTATAAAAGGTGATCACACTATAGATTTCGCTTTCCGGTATTCTGGTTACTCCGCTGATGTACTTGATAGTAGTCTCTGAGATATAACTGTACGTTTCTTGCGCGCTTTGCAAAAGCGGGATGAGCCTTCCTGGCTCATCCCGGTAACGCCACAGTTCAGTGTTAATTTTTGGAAAATTGATTGTTGTAATTTCTCGGGTTTGTTCAACAACGTTCATAGGCATTCCCTTTCATGTGCAATTACAGATTTCTCTCTTCAGTGTTACATCTCAAACAGATTCATTACGTTTAACAATTTGGTTCTTACTATACCATCAATGGAGCCAATTTTTTCCCGGACCAATCTTTCCATTTCATTAAACGTAGCGCTCTGAATGAGAAGAATAAGATCATATTTCCCCTTGGTGGTATCACAAGACACACATTGTCTAAGAAGTAGAGTTTCGGGTAGATCTCGTTGAAGCGGGATTTCTCAACCTCAATAAGCACATAGGCTGACAGAGGATAAGGAACCCGTTT
>Ga0209048_10004887_pt1 | contig 12747 bp, 8 predicted proteins | sample FrelakmetCRP12CR_FD_187146 | JGI IMG/M metagenome (GOLD analysis project Ga0209048, IMG submission 187146) | Freshwater lake sediment microbial communities from the University of Notre Dame, USA, for methane emissions studies - CRP12 CR (SPAdes)... | ecosystem: Environmental > Aquatic >... | reverse complement strand
CCAATGACCGGTGCGTTCTGATGTTGTTGTAATAGCCAGCATAGGCTCGCAGGATCCGGCGCAGATGTGCCTCGCCCAAGACGACAAAATGATCCACACACTCGCGCCGGATCGATCCGATCAGCCGTTCGGCAAAGCCATTCTGCCAGGGCGAGGCCGGTGCGATAGGCTTGTCCCGGATGCCCATGACGCGAATTCGGCGCATGGCCACGGCGCCATAGATGCGATCCCGATCGCGGATGAGGTAGCGCGGCACCTCATTCCAGGGGAATGCCTCGGTTAGCTGGCGCGCGATCCATTCAGCCGTTGGGTTCGTTGTGACGTTGATCCAGACCAAGTCTCTGCGGTCCAGACGGACGATGACGAACGCATAGAGCAGGTCGAAACCAATGGTTGGGACAACGAACAGATCCATGGCAGCAATGTCCGGCGCGTGGTTCCGCAGAAAGGTGCGCCATCCCTGACTTGGAGGTCCACGCCGCTTGACCATGTATTTAGCGACGCTCGACTGCGCGACCTCAAACCCGAGCTTGAGCAGTTCGCCGTGGATGCGCGGTGCTCCCCATAGCGGGTTCTCGATGCTCATCCGCCGGATCAGTGTACGGACGCCTATCTCGATCTGCGGCCGCCCTCCCCGCAGACGCGATTTCCAACGCCAGTAGCGACGAAAGCCGGCCCGGTGCCACCGCATGATGGTCTCAGGCTGGACGATCGTGAGGACCTGAAAAATCGACGGGAACCATCGATATAGCTGGATCAAGAACCAGCGGTCGCTATTCGTCAATCGAACCCGGCCTCGCACCTTACGCCGCAGAACGATCAATTGATGTCGGAGAACCGCATTCTCTGCCTCAAGTCGGCACTTCGACTTGAATGGCGAGGCCAAAGCTGCCAACTCACCTGTCGGTACGCACTAACTCGATTATTTTGCAACCTAGTAAAAAACTATAGAGGCGGACGCCCAGCGCGGAAGCTGGACCTTGGTCCAGTAGAAGCAGCCGTTCGGGCCTGTCCACGTCCAGGCTACGAATTTCCGCCGCATCAGGTTTTAATCACGTCACTGATAGCAGCCATCAGCACAACCTTACGGATCGGTTTCAGCAAATAGACCGAAGCGCCAGCGCTGATGCATTGTTCTCGTGTGGCTACCTCGTCGTGAGCTGTCATGATGATCGTTGGAATATGAATCCCGACATGCGCCATATAAAAAAGGAGCTCAAGCCCGGTCATGCTTGGCATTTGAAGATCGGCGACTATACATTCGGGTGCCCCCTGATCGAGCGCGGCGAGAAACTCCGCGGCAGATGGGTAAGCATTCACCTGATATCGTGATGTCTCGAATAGCCTTACCAAGGCTTTCCGAACCGAGGCATCGTCATCCAGAATTGCGATCTGAGCGTGTCGTGTTGACATCGCTGCCAATGTCAGCACTAACGCGACCTTCGTCGAGTTGGACCTAGGACCTACATCACACACCTTCGGGAATGCGCCACGAAATTGCACTGTTCGGCGTTTATGCCATGATTGAGATCGACGCCGCCGCCGGAAGTCTATCAGCAGCATCTGCCCTCGGATGTCGATTCGGCTGCCGAGCGCCGCCACTCACTTCTCGGCCAGCACGGGATTCATATTTGGCAATCCCGAGCGGTAGCCCGCGTCTTTGTCGCCGCCAGTGGCGCAGCGATCGTGCCAGTTACTTTCTCTCTTGCGCGACCTCAATCGTCACTTTATCGAGTTTCCCAGTGAAGTGGACAAAGAGCAGCGTAAATGTAAGAGCACCTTTTGCGGCCAATTTGCCGATGTTTTGTTGAGTCATCGTTACCCCTACAGCCGAACTTTATCCTGAGCCTGCTCTCGATTGGGTTCAATAAGATCGAGTACAAGGCCGCTTGGCGTTTCTCTCGCGCAGCGAAATCGACCGATGACTTCCGTTCGATCACGACCTTGCCGGACTTGCCGGTAAACCAGTTGTGCCGGTGCCCTGCATTCGACTCATTTGAGGTTGACATCAACCTTTTCAATCTTCCCATTGAAGCGGAACGGGCGCCGATCGAAATAATCGAGCGAAACTACCGAGCCAAGGTCCACGCCGACATCGAAGGTCTCACTGGCGGAAAAGGCTGCAGGCACAGTGCGCTTTACCGTGGTGTGTACGACTTCCTGCCCGTCGACCTTCAACACGACGTCTGCCGGAGACAACGGCTTCGGGCTCGCTAACTGGGTCGTGACTTCGATGCGCCGTTTGCCGGAGGCGATCTTCGAGGTAGAGCGCGCGATATAGCGCTCGATGATCATCATATTGTATTCGTAGACGAGCTGTCCCTCATCCATATAGAGCGCGAGCCCACCTCCCGATCCGCCCAACGCGTAGAGCACGCCTGAGGCATTCTCGCCGATCTCCGCCTCGACGGTCACCGTGCTGCTTTCGCGGCCAAGACCCGGCGCAGTGAACTCGGGCATGCGGACCGTGGTGGCGTCAAAATGCCAGCTTGTATAGGGCGTCTTAATTCGGTCTTCGGGATGCAAGCGTAGCCAGATGCCAGCGCCAAGCGGATAGACCTTGTTAGCCTTGGCCTGCTCGTCGAACGTTTTCTGCAGTTGCGCGAGACGCTTCGGCTCCTTCGTGGCCAGATCGTTTGCCTCCGAAAAATCCTTAGTGATCTGGTAGAGCTCCCACTTGTCCTTGGCTGAATCCCATTCAGCCAGGCCGGGTGCGCCAGGAAGCCACGGCACGAGGGGGCCGAAAGTGGCCGCGATCCAGCCGTCCTGATAAATGGCGCGGCTGCCATTGTTGTCGAAGTATTGCATTTTCTTGCGCGTAGGCGCTTTCGGATCGTTGAACGTATAGGCGAGGCTCACCCCATCGATTGGGTCCTGAACAAATCCTTCGACAACCTTCGGCGGCTTGATACCGACAATCTCGTAAATAGTCGGCGTGATGTCATTGACATGGTGAAACTGAGCCCTCGGCGTGTGATCGGGTTTGATGTTTTTCGGCCAGGAGATGACCATCGGGTTGCGTGTGCCGCCGAAGTGCGAGGCGATTAGCTTGGTGTATTGAAACGGCGTGTTTCCGGCCCAGGCCCAGCCGGCGTGGTACATGCTGTCGGTCTTGGGCGTGCCCAGTGCGTCAAGACCGCCGATCTTCTCCAGCGCAGCAAGCTGCTGTTCGATCGTATTCGGGATTCCATTCTGTGCCAGCAGTTCGCTGATCGTGCCATTCTGGCCTTCCGCGCTGGCGCCGTTGTCGCCGAAGATGTAGATGACAATCGTATTGTCGCGTATGCCCAGGCGGTCGAGTTCGTCGATCAACTTGCCGGCCTGGACGTCGACGTGCTCGACGAAGCCTGCATAAATCTCCATCAGGCGGCTCTGGAACGGGCGCTGTGCCTGCGGGATGCTGTCCCATGACGGCATGTTATCGGCACGCGGTGTGAGCTTGGTATCGGCTGGAATCCAGCCAAGTTGCTTTTGGCGGGCAAACACTCGCTCACGATAGGCATCCCAGCCGTCGTCAAATTTACCTTTGTACTTGTCAGCCCATTCCTTGAAGATTTGATGCGGTCCGTGCCCGGCACCTGGCGCCCAATACAGAAAGAACGGCTTGTCCGGGGAGAACGCCTGATGGTGCCGCAACCAGTCGATGCCGTGCTGCGCGAGGTCTTCGCTCAGATGGTATTTCTCGTTGTGCGGTGGTTCCACCGCATTGGTATTCTCGAAAAGCCGCGGCTCCCACTGCGATGTCTCGCCGGCGATGAAGCCGTAGAAGTAGTCGAAGCCATGTCCCGTCGGCCAGCGATCGAATGGACCCATCGCCGTGGTCTGGTTAGCTGGTGTATTGTGCCATTTTCCGATTGCAGCTGTGTTATAACCATAAAAACGCAGCACTTCCGGCATCGTCGCTGACGTTTTCGGGATCACCCCGGTGTAGCCGTCCCAGTCGACAGCGCGCTCCGCAATGGTGCCATTACCGACACGTTGATGATTGCGCCCGGTCAACAAAGCCGCACGCGTCGGCGAGCAAATCGAGGTCGTGTGGAAAGTGTTGTAACTGACGCCCTGGTCGGCGAGCTTGCTCAGCGTCGGGGTATTGATTTCGCCGCCAAACGTTGAAGCCTGGCCGAAACCGACATCATCCAGCAGTATGATCAGAACGTTGGGTGCATCCTTGGGTAGATGCCTCTTCTCCACGCGCCGCTGATGTCTGGAATCCTGCAACCTCGGCGCTGCGACGCTCGCCGATGGCGCCGGCGGAAATGGCAGCACAGAACCGTCATTAGGTGCGCCCGCGCCTTGAGCCCAAGTCGGGAAGGCACAACCGTAAAGCAGCAAGAGCGCGCACGCGCCCCACCGGATGATCCGCTGAACACGAGTCATGTTTTTCCCTGCGCGAACGAGTTACTTCTTCGGCAGCACAACCTTCTGGTGCGGCAGGCCACCATCGTCGATGTCGAAGTCCGGATCGAACACGGTCTTGCCCTGGGCGCCAAGATAGTCAGGCTGTGCCTTCAGCCATTCACTCATCTTCTGCTGCGTCGCGTAGGCGATCAACCTAACCTCCAGGTCACGGACCACCTCCGGATTTTGTGCAGCGACGTCATTCTTCTCACCTGGATCGGCAGTCAGATCGAACAACTCCGTTTTGCCCGGCAATAATGCGATCTTCACGAGCTTCCACTTGCCCTTGATGATGGCCCCGCGAAACGCCTCGACGTTGACCAGGATGTCGTCGTGCGACGATGGTTGGCCCTCGGCGACCGTCGCCCAGATGTTCTTGCCGTCGAGCGGCTTGTTCGGATTCGCCTTGGCGCCGGCCAGCGCCAGCACGGTCGGCATAATATCGACCATGTGAAGCGGTTCGTTGACGACGCGTGGCTTGAGTTTGGCAGGCCAGTTGAAAATGGTCGGCACGCGGACGCCGCCCTCATGCAGGCTGCCCTTGCCGCCGCGCAGATCGCCGTTACTCGCCGGAAGCGACTCCTGCTTGACGCCGCTTGCTTCGCGTTCCTCTCTTGAGTGCGCGCCGCTGGCAACAACCGCGCTGCGCGGTCCGCCATTGTCGCTCGAGAAGATGATCAGCGTATTGTCGCGCAAGCCCCGCTTGTCCAGCGCGGTGACGATTCGCCCGACCTGTTCGTCGACCGACGTGATCATTGCCGCATAGGTACGGCGCGTCGGATCCTTGATGGAAGACGCATAGCGGTCCTCATCGGCTTTTTGTGCCTGATAGGGCGCATGCGGGGCTAGCGAGGCGAAGTAGAGGAAGAACGGCTTGTTCTTGTCCTGCTTTTCGATCATTTTGACTGCTTCGTCGCCGATCAAAGGCAAGTAGTAAGTTTTTTCCTGGAGGAATTTTCCGTCGCGCTGCCAGTCAACAATGCCGCCGCGCATCTTGGTGAAATAGTCCACTTCGCCAACGAGATTGCCGTAGAAGTGATCGAAGCCGCGATTCTGCGGCCAGTATTTCTGATCGGCATGACCCAGGTGCCACTTGCCGACCATCGCGGTGCTGTAACCGGCCTGTTTCAGGGCCTGCGGCAGCGTCCATTCGTCGGTCGGCAGGCCGTAAGTGTGGTTCGGAAAAATCACCAGCGTCTGCAGGCCGTAGCGCATCGGATAGCGGCCCGTCATCAATGCAGCGCGCGCCGGCGTGCAGACCGGCATGCCGTGGAAGGATTCGAGCCGCACCCCTTCCTTGGCAAGTTTGTCGATATTCGGCGTCTTGATGTCGCTGCCGTGATAGCCGAGGTCTGCATTGCCGAGATCATCGGCAAGGATGACGATAACATTGGGGAGGCGCTCCTGGGCCTTTCCGACGCTCAAGGGCAGCAATAAGTAAATAGCGCCAATGATGGCGATACTCAGATTACGTTTCGTGATCATGGCTTGGCTCACTCTCGCGCTCGACGAGTTCAGTTCGCCTGATGCATCTTCAGGATCTGCGATTGGATGCCCTCGATGGTCTTGCCCATCTGGGCGCTCAGTCCGACCTGCCGTACGGGGAATTCCTTGAACGTTCCTAGGTGTTGTTCGGCGATGCCGACGATCGGCGTCAGGACCCAGGCCTTATGCTCCGCATATTGACGATCGAGGTCGCCCCACTGGCGTTCAAATGGGTCCATTAGCAGGTTCGTGACCTGGGGCCGCCCGAGATTTTCCAGCGCGCCATCCCACTTGCCGTTGAACTTGGTCGAGAAAGTAACTTTGAACTGCCGGTAGCGGATCGCAGTCAGCACCGTCTCGTCATAATAGAAAATAAAGTTGCGCGCTGACTGATCGCTCTTGCCGGTAAACAGCGCTGACTGATCGTAGCCGTCGAGATGAAGCTTGTAGTTCCGGGCACCGAATGTTGCGCCCGTCTTCAATGTATCGACGACGCCTGGTTCGCCGGCCGCAGCTGCCAATGTCGGCAGCAGATCCGTCATGTCGACGATCTCGCTGCTGACGCGTCCGCCCGGCGCTCCCGGCCAGCGGATCACAAACGGCACCCGCACGCCGCCTTCCCATGTCGTACCCTTGTCGCCCCTGAACGGCGAGGTGCCGCCCTCCGGCCACATATACTGATAGGCGCCGTTGTCCGTCGTGTAGATGACGATGGTGTTCTTATCGAGACCCGTCTGGGCAAGCTTGTCGAGAAGCTGGCCAACGTGGCCGTCATGTTCCTTCAGCCCGTTGCCGTAAATGTCTTCACGGCCCGCACGGGACTGACCTTGAGCACCTTGCTTTAGGTGGATAAAGACATGCTGACGCGTCGAATTGTGCCAAAGGAAGAATGGTTTTCCGTCTTTCGCGCGCCGATCGAGATAGTCGAGCGACTTGGCTGTGACTTCGTCATCGAAGGTCTCCATGCGCTTGACGGTCAGCGGCCCCTCGTCTTTGGTCGGCCCATCAGCCGTGCCAGAAGTGATGCCGCGCGGGTCGAACTTCTTGCGGAATTCGGGATTGGTCGGCCGATCCGGATCTTCAAGATCCTCATTTCCGTTGAGGTGATAGAGGTTGCCCCAGAACTCGTCGAACCCGTGCCGGTGCGGCAGATGCTCCTCGAGATCGCCGAGGTGATTCTTGCCGAATTGTGCGGTGGCATATCCGCGCGTCTTCAAAATCTCTGCGAGGGTAATATCTTCCTTCTGCAGGCCCGCCGGCGAACCCGGCGTACCGACCGTCGTCAGGCCGGTGCGCACCGGAAGTTGGCCCGTGATGAACGCCGCGCGACCAGCGGTGCAACTCGGCTGTGCATAAAACGAGGTAAGCCGTAAGCCCTCCCGCGCGAGACGGTCGATGTTGGGCGTCTGCACGCCCATGATATCGCCGCCGTAGGCGGAAACATTCATATATCCGATATCATCGCCAAAGATGACCAGAATGTTCGGCTTTGTCTGTGCCTGAACCGGTCCGGCTAAAAATGCAAGCGCCGATACCAAAATAAGACCTGAAATTAGCACAAGGCGAGGCATGAACATTTCTCCGGCCACATCATCAAACTGCGAGTATTTTGATTGAAGACGAACTGCGTAACTCACCAAAATATGCAGAAAGCGTTGTGATTCTTTAAGAAATGCATCCGACCGTCGAGATGGACCAAGGTCCTATCGATTCTTCGATGGTTAAGTGGCTAAACTGGCGTAACGGCTTTGCGACCGCGCGTCCTAACGGTGATACCGTGATCCTAGGCGCGCCGGGTCGTCGCACCCAAGCCATTCACGTTCGATGGTCGAATCCCTGCGCGATCAGCAATCCGAACAAGGTCTGCCACGGTTCGTACGCCCATTTTTTGCATCACCCGCCCGCGATGCAGCTTAACCGTCTTTTCAACAATCCCGAGACGCGCAGCGATCTGCTTATTCAGCAGCCCCGCAACAACGTGACTCAGAACCTCTTTTTCGCGCAGCGTCAATTTTTCAATGAGGTCATTAATGGACGCTAATTCACTTCGGCGCTCCCGCAGCTTTGTCTCTTTCTCGCTTGCCAGCGCAATGGCCGCCAATAGCTCCCGCGATTTCACCGGCTTGGTCAAAAAATCGATAGCGCCCGCCTTCATGGCTGCGACACTGTCTGGAATTTCACCATTCCCGGTTATGAAAATTATCGGGCGATCAACCCCGCTGGCCGCAAGAGCTGATTGCAACTCGAGGCCATCTAAGTCTGGCATTGAAACATCGAAAATCGCACACCCTGGCACGGACGCATCGTGCTCAGAGAGGAACTGATGCGCCGATGAAAACGCCCGCACTTGATAGCCTTTCGCCTCCAATATCCTACTCAAGGCCTTTAATACGGCGCGATCGTCGTCAACCAAAAACACAATGAAATGAGCTTTGCTCATTGTGCCGGCACCAATGCTTCCAGTACCGGTAGCGTGAGAATGGCAGGCGCGCCACGATCGACGCTATTCTCAATCGTAATCTTCCCCGAATACGCCTTGAGGATTGATGCACAAATCGACAGGCCAAGCCCCAAGCCTCGCTCTTTGGTAGTAACGAACGGCTGGAACAATGTTTTACGGATATCCGTTGAAAGCCCATGCCCGCTGTCCGAAATAATAATTTTGATCTGATCTGATTCCGAAAAGACTCTAATTCTGATTTTCCGCTCAGATGGCGGATTTGAGGTCATCGCATCCATCGCGCGGCCGGACATATGCATCGGTCGACGAAACTTCGAGTTGCTAACGATACCGGTCAATATGCGTGGTGTCGGACTGCAGTCATAGACGTCGCGCATGGCCTTGCGATGATCTCCATTGCGACTTGGCGCTTGCGCAAGGCTCTTAAGGGCGATCAGTTGAAGGCCGTTCGACTTGGCGTTCGCCATGTTCGGCCATTTATCGAGATGTCCCGGGCCGCCCCATTAACTTGAATTAAAGCGGCCAATCGGTCAATGCGTTGGCATGACGCCAGAAATTGGATTTTGCTTGCTTGGATTGGGTTTGAGTTCCCGATCTCACGACCTTGTGATCGCGGTTTTGAACGCACGGTCAACGCGCTTCGAATCAGGCTTTTATCGGGTGCGGTTTGCGCTCGCACGCCATTTGTTTGATATTTTTTGCCGCTCGGAGAATTTAGGTCGGTAATGGATGTTGCGGCACGCCGGCGCTATGTCCGTTACTCCTTGAAAAGCAGACATCAATCGGTGTGCGTTGAATGTCCGCTATGATGCCACCGCCGCAACGGAACGTGGACTTGGTATCAAGCCGTGCAGTGTGTGAGTATATATCTGCTCGTGCCGAATCAGCGAATGGGCCGAAAGCTGGCTCGCAACCGAACGGTGTGTGATTGGAGGTCGGCTTCTCAGTGGAATCATGCTGGGTGGATTGGTCTATCGTCGCGATCGTCAGCCGGTTTCCTTTGAAGGTGCGATTGACCGAAATGGTGACACCTTCTGCGTTGTCGGCGCTGATGGGGCTCGTTAACGCGGTAATGGCGCCGGCGATGAAGCAGCTCAAAAGGGAAGCTCCAGCTATATTCTTGAGCCTGTCGTCAAATGTGCAGCGCATGACACTTTTCCGAGGCATTGGGTTGCCGTCGTTTCAAAAAGAAACAGCGTTCGATATCAACAGGCCCACAAATATGGCCATCAGCGATAGACCAAAAACTTCCGTAATCACGCGCTCGTTCATAGGCCTCTCCATATCGAACACCATTACTCTGTATTTCCGCAGGAGATGCGTCGGGGGTCGAGTTGGACCTAGGTCCTATAATCGCAAACCCGATACGGCGAGATATTCAGCGAATGCGTCTGATCCAGCAATTGGCGCCGTTCTCTCGAACACGTACCGTCGGTGCTGATTTTTTCTAGCGTGAGGCTAGTTTGGCTGCGATCAGTACGCGAACCTGGAATGCCATCAAGCCAAGTCGCACCCGGGTGCAATTCACTTCCCCCCGGTTAGTATATTGGATGACAGATTTTGTTATGGTTGCGCCGTCGCCCCCATGAATTTGGCCAAAAACGGGGCTGGGACCACACCATGCGCCTGTTGTTACGGATCGCTGTTTGGCTGTTGACCTGCGTGCCTCTTTTGGGCTCGTTGGCGGCGGCGCCGCTGCCGCGCTCGGTGTTGATCATTGATCAGTACGGTCCAGGCTTGCCATTTTCTGCCGGTATTTCCTCCGGCATACGGGCAGCTATCTCCGCCGCTGCCACGCGGGTGTCCGTCTATCATGAACAGCTCGACGTCAATCGATTTCGCGGCTCCATCTACGAGCACAGTCTGAACGCTCATTTCCAAGTGAAATATTCTGATAAGCCGGTTGGCGTTATCATTGCAGTTGGCCCCGCCGCGCTCGAATACGTGTTGCGTTCGCGCGCAGAGCTGTGGCCCGAGGTACCGGTGGTCTTTACCTTTGTTGACAAGTCGGCCATCACGCAATTGATGCTCCCTCCCGGTGTGGCGGGGAATACGCTGCAATCACATCCCCGCGACATGGTAAACGTTGCGCGCGCATTGTTGCCCGACATCAAAAGAATTGCACTGGTGGGAGACCCCCCGGAAGATCAAACCTATTATCGCGATTTAAAGAAGGAGTTTCCAATTGTCGCTGCTGATTTGGAAATTATCGATCTCACGGGTTTGACAATGAACGAACTAAGGAAGCGTGTTGCCGTGTTGCCGGACCACACCGCGATTCTCTATACAAGCATTTTTTCCGACGGCGAGGGTAACTCCCTCATTCCGGCTGATGCCGTCGCGCTCGTAGCAGAAGCGGCCAATCGGCCAATCGTGGTCGATTTAGACGCCCACTTCGGGCGGGGCACTGTCGGCGGTTTGATCACTTCAAGTTTTGCATTGGGCGAAGCGGCCGCCAGAGTTGCATTGCGCATTCTCAATGGCGAAAGCGCTTCAAATATTCCTATCACTGAGAGCGCGTTAGCCAGACCGATCTTTGATTGGCGGCAGTTGAAACGGTTTGGCATCAGCGAATCGAGGCTGCCCCCGGGCAGCGAGGTCCGCTTTCGTGAGCCGACCGCATGGGAGCAATATTCCTCGCAGATAACGATAATTCTCGCTGCCCTGCTGGCTCAGGCCGCGATGATCGGTTGGTTGCTCCTCGAACGTAACCGCCGCCGTTTTGCTGAATTTGAATCAAGCAGTCGCCTTCGGGAAGTCATTCATTTGGAGCGTGTTGCTGCCGTCGGCGCGCTGTCGGCTTCCATCGCACATGAACTCAACCAGCCTCTGCAATCCATCCTGAGCGACGCCGAGGCTGCCGAGGTTCTCCTTGCGGCAAACCCAATCGACCGCGAACGGCTAAGGGAGATTATCGTCGATATTCAGAAATCTGATGAACGCGCCGGAGAAATTATCACACACATGCGGCTTTTGTTGAAGAAGCGAGGAGAGGTTGAGTTGCAGGAGGTCGATCTCAATGATGCAATTCGAGATACGCTTAAAATGCTAGAGCCTGAAGCAAAACAAAAAGACATTCTGATGAGCAACTATCAGGCGCAAGTCGCACTGCCTGTGCGCGCTGATCGCGTGCACCTGGAACAAATCATAATGAATCTAGCGACAAACGCGATAGACGCCATGAAGGACTGCCCCCCAGGTACGCGCAAACTGGCAGTCCAAACCGCATTGGTTGGAGACTCTAAGGTCGAGGTGTCAGTGTCCGATACCGGTACCGGAATTCTAAACGACAAGTTGACAGGCGTTTTTGACACTTTTTATACAACCAAGCAGCAGGGCATCGGGCTTGGGCTATCGATCGTGCGCACGATCGTGGAGACTTATGGCGGCAAGATCTGGGCGGAGAACCGAAATGGGGGCGTCGGCACAGTCTTTCGCTTCACTCTGCCACTGGTCAAGGCGCACGCAGCATAACCCGTTCCGCGCATTGTCCGAATTGTCCCTTTAGGGTTTAATCACGTCATCGATCGCAGCGATAAGCGCAGTCTTGCGGATTGGCTTCAGCAAATAGGCCGAGGCACTAGCGCTGATGCATTATTCTCGGGTTGTGGACTCGTCAAAAGCAGTAATAATGATCGTTGGAATATCAATTCTGCCGCGCTTCAAATAAGTAAGGAGTTCGAGCCCGGTCGTGTATGGCATCTGAAGATCGGCGACTATGCACTCCGGCGTATTCTGATCTAGCGCGGCAAGAAATTCCCCAACAGATGCGTAAGCCTTCGCTTGATATCGTGATGTTTCGAATAGCCTCACCAATGCTTTCCGAACTGAAGAATCGTCATCCAGAATTGCGATTTGGGCGTATCGCGTTGCCATTACCATTATAGCTGGGGCAAAGGTGCCGCTCGTCGAGTTGGGCCGAGGACCTATTTTACACACCTTGGGGTACACGGCACCGAAATTGCACTATTCGGCATATTGCCATGATCGACATTAACGCCAGAACGGGATTGCAGCTTTGCCAAATGCGATCTTCGGCCGAAGACGGCACATTTCGCGCCCTGCGAGAACGAGTTACTTCTTCGACAGCACGATCTTCTGGTGTGGAGGACCACCATCGCGAAAGAAGGCGTTGTCATTCTTTCAGAGATGAGCGTCGAGATGGACCAAGGTCCTATCGATTCCTCGATGTCCTTTCGAATAACATTATTGAAGCAATATACGATTGCATCGAGCGGGAGAATGATATGCACACTGTGGCGCGACTGTTGGCGTCCGCCTTGCTCTGCGCTGTATTCGGGGCCTCGCTCCCAATGTTCGCGGGCGCTCAACCCGCCGCTTCACCAACACAGCAATTGCTCAAGGCCGAAGAGCTCGATCAGCTGGTTGCTCCAATCGCGCTC
>Ga0209048_10004886_pt1 | contig 12748 bp, 8 predicted proteins | sample FrelakmetCRP12CR_FD_187146 | JGI IMG/M metagenome (GOLD analysis project Ga0209048, IMG submission 187146) | Freshwater lake sediment microbial communities from the University of Notre Dame, USA, for methane emissions studies - CRP12 CR (SPAdes)... | ecosystem: Environmental > Aquatic >... | reverse complement strand
CTGACCAGGATGACCAGCGCCGGCACCACCGCAAAAAAGAAACGGATGCCGAACAAGGCATGGACGGTCTGGACCGCATTGGGTACATACCCATACAATTGCAGCGCCCAGCCGCTGACGGCGATGCCCAGCGCCCCGGTAAACTTGGACAGGAAGGCCCACAGACCGTAGTAGATCCCTTCGCGCCGTTCGCCGGTCATTTTCTCATCATACTCGACGACATCCGGGAGCATGCTCCACGGGAAGACCCATTGTGCCGAGAAGCCCAGGCCGGCGACCGCCGCGACCACATAGATCAAGGGGGTGGCCCCGCGCGGGAAGAAGAAGCTGGTGATGACCGCCACCGAGGCGATGAACAGACCCAGCGCGTAGGCCGGGCCCTTGTTGATCCTGTCGGAGATCAACTTGGCAGGGACCAGGAAGATCCCGATGGCCACCAGCATGACCAGCAGAACGAATGAGACCTGGTCCTTCATATCCAGCTGATACTGGATGAAATATGGCACCAGGGCGGTCAGCACGGTGAAGCTGAAACTGCTCAAGATAAAGGCGATCATCAGGATGATGAAGGGCTTGTTCTTGAAGGAGGTCAGTATGGCCTTTAACGCCGGTAGTTTGGAAGGCTCCCCGGCCAGCTCAGCTTGTTCCTTGATGGACAGGGTGGTGACCAGCGTGGTGGTGATGGCGATCGCCCCAAAGACCGCACCGGTGGCGCTCCAGGCCTGCTGCAGGTTCAAGCCACGTCCCTGGAACACCCCGGCCAGGATGGTGGTCAATGCCGCCCCCAGGATATACCCGATGACGCTGTACACCATTCGGATCGAGGTCAGGCTGGCGCGCTCATTGTAGTCGCGGGTCAGTTCGGGGGTCAGGGCATAGTACGGCACCGTGGACATGGTGTGGAAGGTGTCCACCAGCCAGAAGCTCAGCAGCACGGCGAAGAAAGCCGGCGCGCCGGTCAGGCCCTTGGGCAGGGAGAACATGATCCAGGCCGCGATGCCCAGGGGGACTGCACCGATGATCATGTAGATGCGCCGCCGGCCGAAGCGCGAGCGGGTGCGGTCGGACCAGTACCCGAACAGGGGGTCATTCAGAGCGTCCCAGGTCAACTTTCCGACCATCAGGGCCAGACCGGCCAGAGCCGGGTTGATGCCGGCCACGTCGGTATAGTAAAAGAGCAGGAAGAACTGCATGGCCGAAGTGATCAGGGCGAAGCCCAGGTCGGCCAGGCCGTAACGGAACTTGACGCTGTTGGTGAGCTTTTGGTTCATCGGGAAACCTCCAGGGTGCTGAACAGGGACGCGGATGGGAGGATGTGTATTCAAGTATTATAAGTATGCCGGGGATAATGTCAACCGGGAATTGATAGGAAAGTACCGCCGATCAAAAACCATAAAGGATGCCGCAGGCAGGGCATACCCATCCAAATTTAACCCCTGCCGGGGAGAAAAGGTCCGCCGGGGGGGGTAGGATGCCCGACCCATTCGGGGGTGAGCTGGTGCCGGGGATGGCAGGTCGGCATGTGGAAATCCACCGGTCAAAGGGAACAGATAAGGCATTGCTTACATCTTAGTAAGGCCTGAATTTCAGCCTGCAGCCTGTGGAAAGAAGATATATAATCAACCTGGACACGCAGTATCCCTCTCATTGTTTCCGCTGTTCGGCTGTCCAAAAGGGAGATTGACCATGATAAACAAGATCCTGGGATTGATGACCGTCCTTCTTTTTCTGTCGGCATGCAGCTTCGTCGCGCCCGCGACACCCAGCACCGGTCAGCTGGAGACCCTGGTCTTCCAGACGCTGACCGCCATGCCCAGCCATCTCCCCCCGACCAACACCCCCGTGGTGATTCGTCCGACCAGCACGATGCTGGCGCCCGCTCCCACGCTGAGCCTGCCCAGCCCCACGCTGGCCCCGCCCACGAGCGTCCCGCTACCGACCTCCGTGCCCTATCCGACGCAGGGGATACCCCAGCCACCGGCGGTGACCGTGTACTCACCACGTTACGCCGACCAGTTCATCTATTACTATTTTTACTACATCAACCAGCGCAATTATCCGCTCACCTGGTCACTGCTGACGGATAGCTTCAAGTATGCCAATAACACCGCCGACCAGGGAGGATTCCTGGGGTATGCCAATTTCTGGGACAGCGTCCGCCGGGTGGACATCTTCGGTGTCACCCTCACCAGCCTGAGCGGCAATTATGCGGTGGCGAGCGTCAGCATGCAATACGTCTATCAGAACGGTGCGGTCATTGCCAACCTGCAAACCTACAACCTGGTCTACGACCCCGGGCGGGGCAGCTGGTTGTTCAATTCCTTCACGGCGATCACCACGCCCAGCCCTCAACCGGCCATCCTGCAAACACCGGAGCAGTTCATTTACAGCTATTTCAGCACCATCAATGCGGGCAACTACAGCCTCACCTGGACGCTGCTGACCGACCGCTTCAAGGCCCTGGCCAACAACAGCAGTTATGCTGACTACACGAATTTTTGGACCAGCGTCAGTCGTGTGGATGTGGACAGCGTCAGCCTGAGCAGCCAGAGCGGAGGCAGCGCGGTCGTCAATGTCTATCTGGTCTTCAATTACTCCAGCGGCGTGGTCACCCCCAGCAACCTGGTGTTCCACCTGGTCTATGACTGGGGCCGGGCGACCTGGCTGTTCGACACATCCAATTGAGCACAGGGGAATCTGCCCCGGCGAAGGTCGAAATGGAATGATCGGTTCCCGGCATTCACCGGGAACTGATTTTTCCGGGGAGGGAACTGCAGGCTGCGGATGGCAGGCATGGGCCATCCTCGAATCAGGCTCCCGGCCTGGGGCGCCGACGCCATTTTCGAACAGCCCTGCATGGTTGAGGTTTGTGGAGAGAACAAAATCCACAGCACTTTGTGTAGTAGAATCCCTTCCTAAAAGGTCGTTTTGTAAATTCCGGAAGAAACCATAGTGACATTCAGCGAGCAAAGTACTCCAGCAGATTCAACCCCCCGGACAAAGCCTCACCAACCGCTCATCCAGCTTCGGCAGGTGTACAAAGTCTACGAGACCATCGCCGGTGATTTCCCCGCGCTGCGGGGTATCAACGCGGACGTCCAGCGGGGTGAATTCCTGGGCGTGATCGGCAAATCGGGTGCGGGAAAATCCACCCTGCTGAACATGGTCACGGGGGTGGACCATCTGACCTCCGGTGAAGTGATCGTGCATGGGGACAACGGTGCGGTCTCGATCCATAAATTGAGCGAGAATGACCTGGCGCTGTGGCGGGGGCGGAACCTGGGCGTGGTCTACCAGTCATTCCAGCTGTTACCCATGCTTACCCTGGTCGAGAACATCATGCTGCCGATGGACCTGTGCGGCCTGTACCAGCGGGGAGGGAGCCATGAGCGGGCGCTCGAGCTTTTGCGCTTGGTCGAACTGGAAGAGCATGCCTTCAAACTGCCCAACTATATCTCCGGCGGGCAGCAGCAGCGGGTGGCCATCGCCCGCGCCCTGGCGAATGACCCGCCCATCCTGGTGGCGGACGAGCCGACCGGCAGCCTGGACTCGGTGACGGCCGACCATGTCTTCCAGGTCTTTGAGCAACTGCTGGAGATGGGCAAGACCATTATCATGGTGACGCATGACAACAGCCTGGCGCCGCGCTTCTCGCGGCATCTCATCATCCAGGACGGCGAGATCATTTCAGACCTGCAGCCTGTGGGGAAAAAGAAGAAAAAATGAGCAAAGCCAAGGGACCGCGCCCTGCCCCGGAGGCTGAGGCCATGATCCAGCTGCAAAAAGTGGTGAAGAAATTCAAAAACGCAGCCGGGGAGTTCACCGTGCTCAAGGGCGTCGACCTGACCCTGCGAAGCGGCGAGTTTGTCTCCATTGTGGGGAAATCGGGCAGCGGGAAATCCACACTGATCAACATGATCACGGGCATCGATCACCCCACTGCCGGACAGGTGATCGTGAATAAAACGAATATCTACAGTATGAATGAGAGCCAGCGGGCACTCTGGCGCGGCAAGAACCTGGGTGTGGTCTTCCAGTTCTTCCAGCTCCTGCCCATGTTGAACCTGCTGGAAAACGTGATGCTGCCGATGGACTACATCGGCATGTATGACTTCGATGAACGCCCCGGGCGGGCGCTGGACCTGCTGAAAATGGTCGGGCTGGAAGCCCAGGCGCTCAAACTCCCGGTGGCGGTCTCCACCGGCCAGCAGCAGAGCGCGGCAATCGCCCGGGCGCTGGCAACCGATCCGCCGGTCATCTGTGCCGACGAGCCGACCGGCAACCTGGACTCGCGTTCGGCCGAGGTGATCATTCAATTGTTCGACCGGCTGGTGAAGGGTGGGAAGACCATCGCCATGGTGACGCATGACCCCTCGCTGACCGAACGTACTTCGCGCACGATCATCATTTCGGACGGGGAGCTCATTGATGAAACCGTGGCCCGCTGCCTGCCGCTGTTGAGTCATCCGCAGATGCTGGAGGTGACCCATCGGCTGGAGCGTTCCACCTTCCCGCCTGGCAGCAACATCCTCCAGCAGGGGCAGCATGTGGATTACTTCTTCATGATCGTCAGCGGTGTGGTGGAAGTGATCCTGTGCGGGGAAAAACGAAAAGACGTGACCATTGCCAGGCTCGGACCGGGTCAATTTTTTGGTGAAGTGGAATTGATGCGCGGCGGAAAATCGATCGCCTGTGTTCGCGCGGCTTCCGAGGGCGCGGTTGAACTGGTGGCGCTGCATCGGGATCCATTCATCCAATTATTGGGCGAGTCGTCGATGACCGAAGAAACCCTTGGAAGACTGGTTCAAATCCGCATAGAAGAGAACCGCGCCGCCGACCAGCGTGGAAAGAAACGGTAAAGAGGGAACCACCATGATGCGACCACGCTGGCACAAGGTTTTTCACGATCTGATCGGCAACTTATCGCGCACGGTCCTGGTGGTCGTTTCGATCGCCGTGGGTGTGTTCTCCATCGGGGTCATCGTGGGTGCCTATGTGATCATCTCGAATGACATGAGCGCCAGTTATGCCGCCCATAACCCGATGAATGTTGAAATCCGCAGCTATCCTTTCGACAGCGGCCTGATCACAACGGTCCAGACGTTGAGCGGGGTCAGAGCAGTTGAAGGGCGCAATGTTTTCAGCATGCGCGTGCGCCTCCCCGGCAACAGCCAGTGGGTCACCCTCAACATGGTTGCCGTGGATGACTTTGCAAAAATGAAGATCAACCTGCTGACCCCGATCCGCGGGACGGACCGCCCGGGAAAGGATCAGGTGCTGCTGGAACGAAAGGCCTTGGGGGACCTGAACGTCCAGGTCGGTGGCAATCTTGAATTCGAACTGGATAACGGGATCATTAAAACGATGCCGGTGGTGGGGATCGTCGAGGACCCCAGCACAGGAGCAGGCGACTTCCTGGCCCAGCCATTTGCCTATATTACCACCAGCACCCTCGTCTGGCTGGGTCAGCCGGATACCTTTAACCGCCTGTACGTCACCCTCTCCCAGGGGCAGAACGACGGTCTCCACCTGCGCCAGATGGCCGCCAATCTCAAGGACAAGGTGGAAAAAAGCGGGATCGTCGTGCTGCGAACGCGTTCCTCCAAGACCGCTGAGCACCCCCTGGCTTCCACCGTGCAGGCCGTGCTGGGCATCCTGCTGGCACTGGGTATCCTGATCCTGTTCCTGAGCAGTTCCCTGATCGCCAACACGCTCAATGCCCTGCTCAACCAGCACCTGCGACACATCGGCGTGATGAAGCTGGTGGGGGCACGCCGCAACCAGATCTTCGGTATGTATATCGTCCTGATCCTGGGCTTTGGCTTGATCGCCCTGGTCATCGCCGTCCCGCTCGGCGGTCAGGGAGCGTATGCCCTCTCGGCTTTTATTGCCCAGAAGATCGACTTCAGCCTACTGGGCTACCGCATCGTTCCGCTGGCCCTGATCATCCAGGCCGTGGTCGCACTGGCGGTGCCGTTACTGGCCGGGCTGGTCCCCGTTTTGAATGGTTCACGCATTACCGTGCTGCGCGCCCTCAGCGGAAACATGGAAAAGGGGGAAAAGAAACCCGACCTGGATGGCCTGCAGCGGAGATCGCTCCCGGAACGGCTGCAGGGGTGGTTCAATCACTCACTGGCCCGGCGCGGGATCCACATTCCCCGCCCGTTGCTCATCTCGCTGCGGAACACATTCCGCCGGAAAGGCCGCCTGATGCTCACCCTCTTCACGCTGACCATGGGCGGGGCGATCTTCATTGCCGTCTTCAATGTGCGGGTGACCCTTCACGATTACATTGACCAGATCGGCAGGTATTTCCTGGCGGATGTCAGCGTGGATTTCAACCGGCTATATCGACTGGATGAAATAAAAAATGCTGCCATGCGGGTGCCGGGGGTGCTGTCGGTGGAAGGCTGGGCGTATGTCAGCGCCGAAGCGCTGTACCCGGACGGCACGGCTGGGGACAACATCACCATCCTGGCTCCACCGGCGAACAGCCAGCTGGTCGCACCGGTGCTGATATCCGGGCGCTGGATCCAACCGGGTGACACGAAAGCGATCACGGTGAGTGAGGGCATCCTGGAGAAATATCCGGGCCTCAGCCCGGGACAGACGCTGCGGTTGAAGATCAACGGCAAGGCAGATGACTGGCTGGTGGTCGGTATCTTCAAGTTCGTCCGGCAGCAGGGAACCGTGGCCTACAGCACCTACGAATATGTATCCAAGCTCACCCACACGCGCAACCTGTCGTACAGTTACCGCATTGTCACCGACCGGCATGACCCGGCCTACCAGCAAATGATGGCCGAGCGCCTGGACAAGTTCTTCCGCGACCAGAATTTCCATATCAACCAGGCGCGCACCGGGGAGTCCACCTTGAGAACCGCCTCGGAAAGCCTCGATATCCTGATCACCTTCCTGTTGATCATGGCTCTTCTGACCGCGCTGGTCGGAAGCATGGGATTGACCGGCACGATGGGCATGAACGTCCTGGAACGCACCCGCGAGATCGGCGTGATGCGTTCCATCGGTGCGGTGGACCGGGAGATCATGCGCACCGTCATCGTGGAAGGCGTGATCATCGGCAGCATTTCCTGGCTGCTTGGCACCCTGCTCTCATTCCCGATCACCTACCTGCTCTCCTATATCATCAGCGCGGCGATCTTTAACTCACAGATCGCGGTGCATTTCACCTACCAGGGCTTTGGCCTCTGGCTGCTGGTCGTGCTGGCGCTGTCCGCCGTGGCAAGCATCCTGCCCGCCCGCAACGCGGCGCGGCTGACCATCCGGGAAGTACTGGCTTACGAATAGGAACAATTGTTTTAGGCGTGCTTCAGGGTGATCATCAGCAGGGCTGAAGCTGCCAGGAAGGTTAAGGAGAAATAATGATAAAAAAACTTGCTTCCATCCACTTCATGGTCCTGTCCATCGTGCTGCTGCTTGCAGCCTGCAGCGGAAAGGCAGGGACCTCCACCAGCGGGGCGACCCCGACCCCTGGAACCGCGGCCGTGATTGCCGCGGGTCATCTGGTCCCCAACCAGGACCTTTACCTGTCATTCCAGGTACCCGGACACGTGACCGACATCCTGGTCCACAAAGGGGAACAGGTTGCCCGGGGGCAGGTTCTCGCCCACCTGGGTGACCACCAGCAGGCTGAGGCAGGGCTGGCTGCGGCGCAGCTGGAACTGACCTCCGCACAGCAGGCTTACGATACTCTTGTCCGCACCGCGGACCTGGCCCGCGCCAAGGCCTGGCAGGCATACCTCAACGCCCAGAACGCCAGTGCCGCCGCCCAGCTGGCCTGGGACAAGCTCGACCAAACCAAAATCCAGACCGATATTGACAACGCCCAGGCGGATGTCACCTCCCGGGAAACGGACCTGGAAAATGCCCGGAAGGACTTTGCCAAGTACAGCAGCCTGCCCGCTGGTAACCCGACCCGGAAAACGTACGAGGACAAGCTGCGCACGGCCCAAACCAATTATGACCAGGCCGTGATCAAAGTCGACCTGCTGACACAGCAGCGCGACTCCGTCCATGCGACCCTGCAGACCGCCCTGGCTGCCGAAACCGAAGCCAGGCGGACCTATGAGATCTCCCAGAACGGTCCGGACACCGATACCCTGGCCCTGGCCCAGGCACGTCTCGATAACGCCAAGGCGCAGCTCGCCACGGCCCAATATGGTCTGGATAACTATTCGTTAAAGGCTCCCTTCGCCGGTACCATCGAAGACATTAATATTGCTGTCGACCAGATGGTCGGGCCAGCGACCTGGGCTTTTACCCTGGCGGATACCGTCGCCTGGTACGTGGATACCAGCGACCTGGGTGAGTTGGACGTGGTCAAGATCAGCCTGGGACAAGCGGTCACGGTCACGGCAGATGCCCTGCCAGGTGTGACCATGAAAGGGGTGGTTGAATCGATCAGCGGGACCCCCAAACTGCAGACGGGCGATATCCTTTACACGGTCCACATTCGCATGGACAGCGTGGATCCAAGCCTGCGCTGGGGGATGACCATGGAAGTGACCTTCCCGCCAAAATGAAAACCCCCACCCATTTTATGGTAAATGGATATCCTCTCCCAAAGAGACACCCGCAGGCGGGTGTCTTTCTTCATTCCCCGACAGGCAGTCCACTATCCAGGCTTTCCGGGGGCAGCAGATGTCGAGGTCGGCACGGCCCATTCCTCCTGGGCCGTGCAGGATCGGGTCGGGGTGGTTCTCAATACCAGGAAACGGGGTCCCCCCTTCGATCCGCAGCCGCTAACCCGCCAATTCCCTGTCTGCCTGGCAGAGAATTTCATCCAGTTCCCGGGAAATGGACTCCGCTAAAGGATCCACCAACGGTGAAGAGAGGATCTCATCCACCTTTTCACGGGCTTTTGAATACATGGTGGGCATGCCAAGGTCCTGCCAGGTTTCGTAGGTATGGCGGTCGGTCAGGCCGGGATGGAAGAACTCGGCACTGCGGGCGATCTGCCGCGTATGGCGTGACTTCAGGTAGTTCCCTCCTGGGCCGACCTGGGCGATGTCATCAAACAGCTGCATGGCCGGGCTGGAATCGACCCCCAGGGAGATGCGCTCGCAAAAATGGGCCAGTTCGTTATCCACCACGATCTGTTCGAGGACCAGCAGCTGGTCGCTCTCGATCTCACCAAGCCCGATGATGATATCCGCGCCCGCACAGACCGGAGGCAGGGAGGTCATCATTTTTTCCAGGACGGCCTCCGCTCCCGGCTGTTTGGCGTCGGCGGTGCAGCCTGCAGACGAAACGGGCAGATTGTAATAATGACCCATCTGTACCAGGCCCGCGGCCATCAGCCCCATTTCGGGGGAGCCGCCCAGATAGGCACCGTTGCGAAAATCCATCGTGCCGGTGGCATTGCTGTAGATCAAGGGACGCCCGGGGTTCGCCATCTGGTAGACCACGACCGCGGACAGTGCCTCGGCGTTGGCCTGGCAGATGTTGCCAAAAAGGCTGGCGGGACCCGTGGAACCGGTGGCTGGCATGGGCATGATCATGACCGGCAGGTCCATCTCGCCCAGGGCGAGGTAGGCGTCCAGCATCTCCCCGTCGTGCATCAAGGGGGCCACCGGGCAGTAGATCAGCGAATAGTTGTGGCGGTTTTTCACCCGTGCTCCAGTGCCAAGGACAGCCTGCAAACCGGCCATCAGGTAGGGGACCTGATTGCTGAAATGCACCTCATGCTCGCCATGCCGGGATGAGAAGCGCATCATGGCAAAGAACTCATGCAACGCACGGGTGGGGGCCGGCGTGTCCGATGCGGTGGTCGGCGCCCAGGCCATGACCCCCATATCCATCTGCTGGAATACGCGCAGACCATTCTCTATATCTTTTAACGTGCCGTAGCGCCTTTCCCCGCTGAGATAATCCCTGGTAAAGGCAGCCGTCCCATCCATGCAGTAGCGGGTGACGGCTGAAGGCAGGCCAAAGTCATACAACGCGTTGCGAGCCCCCAGCACAAAATTCCTGGGCGCCCACTCCAGCGCCTCCGCCACCATCTTGGCGGGGAGGCGGGCAGTCTTGCCCTGCTCCTCCACCTTCGCCCCGTTCTTCTTCAGAATGGTGAGAGCCTTATCGCCAAAGAATTTCACACCCACCTCGGCCAGGATCCGCAGGCTTTCTTCATGGATCCTGGCTTGCTCTTCCTCGGACAGGACCTGCGCAGTGAATTTCATATTGCCCTCATCGGTCGAATGGACTATTTTTCAGATTCCCTGGCCTTGCGTTCCAGGCGCTCCAGCTCGCGGTCAGCCGAGGCGTCGAGAGGCAGGGGCTGGTAATCCTTCAATATCTCGTTCACCACCCCCTGGATGACATCGATGATATCCGGCATGCCGGCGGATTTCCATTTTTCGTAGGTGTCGTGGAAACCCATCTCGCTCAGGTACCAGATGCCATCCCGCACGGCCTTCAGGGTGGACTTTTGTTTCAAGAAATTCCCCCCAGGACCCGTTTCAAGAATGCTTTTTTCCAACCACTTTTTTTCTTCCGTGGAAATACCCTCGTGAAGGATCGAGCAGCGCCTGAAGATCTCGACATCCATCACCATCTGCTCGAGGCAAAGGATGGTCGAACCGCCCAGCAGTCCGGGTCCCACCAGGATGTCCGGCCAGCTGATGGCAGGCAGCGTCCAGTTGATCGCCCGCTCGTAGCTGGACTGGGCGCCGGGGTAGTATTGATCGGTGCCCCCGGTCGAACCTTCGACGGGCAGGCCATAATGTCGACCCATTTCCGTGACGGCTGCACCCATCAGGGAATTCTCAACCGCACCGCCGGTGTAGCGCCAGGTGTGTGGTTCGATGGTCTGGGGTATGGGGGCATACAATGCCGGTGTTCCGGGTGCGGCTGCCTGCACCAGGCAGAGCATGGCGAGCGCTTCGCAATTGGCGGTCAGGATGGTGGAGATGAGGCTGGCGGGACCGGTCGAGCCCATCAGCGGCATCGGCATGATCGCCACCGGGAGGTCATAGCCGATCGTCTCCAGGTAGGCATCCGTGTACCTGTCATCGATCACCAGGGGGGACATCGGGCACAGCAGGTATGAAAATGGATGGGTCTGGCGGATCGTCGCTTTGTTCCCGAAACCAATCTGAAGGATCTCCAGGAGCAGCTTTGATTTCTGGATGCTATCGGTCGAATCCTGGATGTGCTTGGAGCAGTTCTTGAGCACATTGCGCCAGTAGGAGACAAAATCGCCCGTGGAATTGCCGCTGAAACCGCCCTCGACCATGTTCCAGTAGACACCGATCTCGTCGATCGCATCGATCAAATGGGTTGCCTTCAACCAGTCATCAAATTTGCCGGGACGCAGTTCACCCGATTCCCAATCGAGGACCGAGACCGCGCCACCATCCGCCAGGAGCGAGCATTCGCCGGTATTCATATCCAGGTCCCAGCCGGGACGGCGTCCGCCGAGTTTGAACTTGCGCGGCGCAAGTTTCAATGATTCTTCAATGAGCGGGCGCGGGAAGCGCACGATCTCGGAATTCACAACCCCCTCCGCGCCGGCGTTCTTCAGGATCTGGCGCCCGCGTTTGGTCATGACGCGCACCCCGCTGGTTGCCAGAAGCTTGAGGCTGCGTTCATGAATCTGGTTGCGTTCTTCCTCAGAAAGGACTTCGATGTGTGTTTTCATGGATCAATTCTCCTGCCCGGAGGGAAATCGGCTCAGGCCAGCTGCTTATCTGCCAGGCTTAATATCCGCTTGAGCTCTTTTTGCTGGGCTGGGGATAAAGGCTGGGGATGGTGGGTCTCCAGGATGCGGGCAGCCTTCTGGCGAGCCAGTTCCAGCGGGTCGCGGAAGCCGCCAGCAGGGGCTGCCCGGGCCGTCAGGTCTGAAAAGGACCGCCGGCGCAGGTTTTCACGGGTGTGCTTCTGGCGCAGGAACTGACCGCGCGGACCAACCGACCGGATGACATCCAGAGCCAGGGCTGCCGGGCTGGTATCCAGCCCGGCAGCCTCGAGGCGGATGCGGTCATGGATATCGCTATCGAGGATGATCTCCTCCGGGTAGAGCAGCGTGCACGACTCGAGCAGGCCCAGGCCGCTGCCTGTCTCGGCGCCGGTCAGCGCACAGAGCATCAGGGAGGAGGCCGCATCCCCGGCGGATTGCCAGCCCGGCGCGTCCGCATCGGTGGCAAAGATGCCTGCCAGGGCCGGCACTCCCCAATTATGGGCCAGTTCCACGCCGATCGGATAAAGCAATGTCCCTTCCCAGGCCGTGGCAAGATAATCACCCGTGTGGGGGTGCATCATGCCGGGCATCAGCGAATGGAAGATCGGAGCGCCGGGGCAGGCCAGCTGGATGAGCACCATTGCCGCAACGATCTCAGCATCCCCGATGACGAGCGTGCCCGCCAGGGTGGCAGGCGCCGTGGAGCCGGTGTTTGCCATGGACATGAAACCAACCGGCAGGCCCGCCCGGGCAAGGAAGAGCGCCGATTCCATGCCATCCCGATCCAGTGAAAGAGGGGAGATGCAACAGACCAGCAGGGACAGCGGGGGGCGCGCCCGCAGGGTCTGCTCGTCCCCGGCGATGACCCGCGCCATCTCCAGCGCATAGCGCGCCAGCTGCTCCCCCATGATGGTCTCGCTCTGGACATGCTTGATGGTATTGTTGAAGGAGGCATCCAGTTCATGCAGGGGTGCCGTGGCGGGGAAATCCTGGGCGCTGACGATCGGCCAGTAGAAGCCGATCGACGGTAGAAAATCTGCCAGACGGGCG
>Ga0209048_10004885_pt1 | contig 12750 bp, 14 predicted proteins | sample FrelakmetCRP12CR_FD_187146 | JGI IMG/M metagenome (GOLD analysis project Ga0209048, IMG submission 187146) | Freshwater lake sediment microbial communities from the University of Notre Dame, USA, for methane emissions studies - CRP12 CR (SPAdes)... | ecosystem: Environmental > Aquatic >... | reverse complement strand
GTCAGGGCGGGGGGCAGGCGCACACCATTGCCGCGGACTTGATGCAGGAGTCCGACCGGATGTATGTGTTCCAGGAAGTTACCCAACGCTATGGCGATGTCGACATACTGGTAAACAATGCCGGGCTGGGCTGGTACGGCTATGGTAACGAGATGCCATGGAAGACCGCCCTTGAGATGCTGCAGGTCAACGTGGAAGCCGTGGTGCAATTGACGATCGGATTTCTGGGCCGGATGCGCCTGCGGGGTGCCGGGCACATCATAAATATCGGCTCGATTTCTGGCAGCCTCCCCAGCCAGGGTATTGCTCTTTATGGCGCGACCAAATCATTCTTGGACAACTTCACCACCGCCTTGTACCGCGAACTGACTGGCAGCCGCGTCCACATCAGCGTGGTGCGCGCCGGGGCGGTGCGTACCGAGTTTGGAGAGGTGGCCCGGTCGAAGGAGAAAGGCGGGCATGTCCCCACCGAGCACGTGGGTGTGACGGCCGATTATGTAGCCTGGCGCATCTGGAAATTGATGCTGCGCCCGCGGCGGGTGATCTACGTCCCGGGCTGGTTGCAGATGGTCCCGTGGGCTGAACTGGCCTTTGGCTGGATCATCGACCGGGTCGGGCCGCTGCTGTTAAAGAAACAGAAATACGGGGTTTAAAATTAATTGCCCGATACTCCAATGGTACCGGGCAATTATTATTTTTCTTGGGAGTTAAGCTTTTCCTGCCACGTTCATCTCGGGGATCAAAATGTAAGGGGCATGGAAGGTGCTGTAGACCCACTGCGCTTCTGTGCTGACCGCACCTACGTTCTTGAGCAGGTCGTAGATATTGCCCGCAATGGACAGGTCCTTGACACGTCCGACAATCTCGCCTTTCTCGACCTTGAAAGCCAGCGCTAGCGGGTTGGAGAACGCGCCCGAGATAATATTGCCCTGTCCGATGCCAAGCAGGTCTTCAACGATGATGCCCTCGTCCATCCCGGCCAGGATATCTTTCAGCGGAGTTTCACCGGGCTGGATGACCAGGTTGGTGAACGATGGATCTGGTGGGGTGAACAGGCCGCGTGCAGCGTTGCCGGTCGATTCGACCCCTGACTGGGCCGCCGTCTTCAGGTCGTAGATGAAACTTTTAAGCACGCCCTCCTCAATAAGCATGTTGCGGCGGTGCGGCACGCCTTCGTCATCATAGGAGGCGCTGGCGAACTTGCCGTCGATTGTGCCATCGTCAATGATCGTGATTTTGTCATCGAAGAGTTTCTCGCCGATTTTTCCAATCATTGGGGAGGTGCCCTTGTAGACCTCCTTGCCGTTCAAACCCTGGCTGAGCGGCAGGGCGAGAGCCAGTGTCCCGGTCGGCGAAAACAGTACGGGCATCTTGCCAGGTTTAATGCTTGTAATAGTACGGGCTTTCTTGAGTTTTTCCACCAGGCGGCGGGCAAAGTCGAGGTAGTCTTTTTCCCAAACGGTGGTGCCTATCTGATCGTACAGGATCAGTACATCATCACCTTCGATGCGGTCGATCTCGAGACCGAGCGAGAGAGGGGAGGTTTTGAATGCTACATCCAGGCCTTTCTGGTTGCGGATGCTGGCTGATACGAGGCTGCGCTCCAGGCTTACATTACAGCGGGCGTTCGGCTCCACCGGCAGGACCAGGTCAAGCATTTCCCGGCCGATCTCTGCCAGCCGGGCAATGGGCAGTTCGGCTACAGCCTTGTCAAAAGTGCGGACGATGGGAGCAGGTTGAGCGTCTGGGAAGGAGAACGATGCTTTATCTCCATAGGTCGCGGATTCGAGGGCGTTGGCGGCCAGTTTATCCATGGCAATTTCATCGCTCGAGGCGGCAAAGCCGAGCTGTCCCTTGCGGATGACGCGTACCGCTGTGCCCTTGGTCTCGGCGACGGTGCAGGTCTTTAGTTGATTCGCCTCGTATTCGACAGTGGTCTTTTCGGTCTGCAGGCTTAGGATTTCTACCTGTTCAGCTTGTTTTTTGAGTTGGGTCAAAATATCCATGCTGTCCTCCGCTTACTCGCCGCCGATGACGACGTTCTGGATGCGGATGTGGGGCGCGCCCATGCCGACCGGCAGTGGGAACTGGTTGCCCTTGCCGCAGCCTCCGCCGGTGTTCAGCCATTTGAAGTCATTTCCGATGGCGTCAATGTTTTCGAGGGTGGTGAAGAGATTGCCAGCCAGGATCACATCCTTGACCATCTCGGCGATCTTCCCCTGCCGGATCATGTAAGCGTAGCCGGAGCTGAAGGAGAAGTTCTCCAGCTGGGTCTGGCCTCCGTAGGCTTCGCAGGCATAGATGCCGAGTTCAATGTCCTTGATCATGTCCTCGAAGGAGGTCGTGCTGTTGTCAATGGCTGTGTTGGTCATGCGCACGATGGGGGCGAAGCGGTAGTTGATCGCTCGTGCGTTGCCGGAGGCTTTCTCTCCCATCTTGGCGGCTGTCTGGCGTGAGTGCAGGCGCCCGACCAGTTCGCCATCCCGGATGAGCCAGTTGCGCCGGGCAGGGGTGCCCTCATCGTCATATAGGGTGGTGCCGCGTTGGTTCGGGATGGAGCCGTCGTCGTAGACATTCAGGATCCCCTTGCCGAAACGGCGGCCCATGGTCATCATTTCACGCGCTTTGGGGTTCTCATAGACGAAGTCTGCCTCTGACAGGTGACCGAAAGCCTCGTGGATGAAGACACCCGCCAGCATCTGGTCGACCACCACCGGGTATTGACCGGCTTTGACTGGTTTGGCTGTTAAGAGTTCGACCGCGTGCTGGGCAGCCATTTTCATCAATTCATCCTTGTCAAGCACGTACTCATAGCCTTGTGTGTTGGCCAGCGAATTGTGCGCCTGTTGTACATTGTCGCCGTCGCGGGCGATGGCAGTCGCCCCAACGACTATGGAGGGGCGGTCTTGCTCGATGTATGTCCCCTCGGAGTTGGCCAGAATGACCTTGGTGAACGAGTCGCTGTAAACCGCCTGGGTGTCGATGATCTTGTTGCTGTATCGTAATACCACCTGGTTGTAACGCTCAGCCAGGGCTTTCTTCTCAGCCAGCGATATGTCGCGGAAGTCGCGCTTCATCTCGACGGTTGTGATTTTTTCGACCGGTTCGACCGGGGCCAGATCGATCGGCTCAGGGACGGAACCAACCTGCGCGCACTGGTAGGCCTGGTCCGCTTTGTTGAGCAGGTCATCCAGGTTGTTAAAGGTGGCAATGCCCCAGCCTTTGTCTTTGATCAGGCAGCGGACAATGCCGCCTTTATCGATATTCGCATTGGCCACCTCCAGCTCCTTGCCGCGATAAACCACCCGGGTGGTCTCTTTCTCTTCGATGCGGATTTCGGTGTAATCCGCTTTACTGCGTTTGAGGGCTTCTTCTATTCGATCTCGCATTTTTATCTCCTGTAGTAGAAGTATGGTACCAGGAATTATAGCTCGCCACCTTTTATTTCTTTCCGACCATCAGTCCCAGAGTCCCGACCATGAACGGTAGTTTCAGCGCGGCGGGGATAAACCCCTCCTGCCGCGTTTCAATGAATTCGACTTTCCCGATCCCCCAGCCTCGGATTGTTTCGAGCAATTCTTGCGGTTCGCCATATACAGGCTTCAAAAAAAACAGATCCTGGAAGGCAAATTTACCACCTTTTTTAACCACTCGGAAAGCTTCCTTGAGAACATCCCGTTTATCGCGGGAATCGCTGACTTCATGGAAAGTGAGATTGCTTACCGCTATGTCAAAGGTCTCGTCGCTAAAAGGGATTTTCGAGGCGCTCGCCTTCCGGAAGGTTGTGCGTTCCCCCACCTCTTCTAGTTTTGCATTCTTTTCGCAGACATTCTGTGAATATTCCCAGCTGCTGCCCCAGAAGTCAATGCCGGTCACCGCGGCCTTGGGATATTTTCGGGCGAGAGCGATTGCCAAGGCAGCGTTCCCGCAGCCGATGTCCAATGCCTGCCCGTTCCCATCCCAGTCTAGGTGCGCCAGCACCAGGGCGCGGATTTTACCTTGGACGTCCCCTCCCTCTGGCGAGAACCGGTAGCGGGCATAACCAAAGTATGCCGCGCTTGCCAGGAACAAAACAGCTGGGACAATCCACCACAGGGACAGGAATACCAGCCCCATGAAAATGAGGCTGAGGATGATGGGACCGGCGATGAATTTCTTTGATACCCAGTTTCCATAATCCGGTTTTCGAGTGGTTTGTTTGTCCATTAATCTCCTGGAGATCTCAACTTATTGCGACGGTCTCGACCTTCTGCAACTGGTCATGGTCAGGCAGGGTGGCCTCGGCGTTGCGGATGAAGGGGAAGAAATAGCCGCTCAGGCCGACCATTGCCGACCCCAATCCGCAAAAAATGAGCAGGAGCGCCATCCCCGACCCGGGACCGTTGCCAACCCAACTGCTGAATGTGGATGCCAGCCTGGTCGTGCCGGAGGTCATTGAAGGCTCCAGCCATTTATCGGCCATCACTCCGGCAATGATTGGGGCGATTGGCTGGGTGAACCAGGCAATTAAGCGCCTGGCTGAAAAAACGCGTCCCTGGATATCTGGGGCCACCTTGGCCTGCCAGATGGACTGGTTTGAGGTATTCACCAGTGGGCCGGCGAGCGACATGGCGATAATGAAGGGGATCCAGAAAGCCAGCCCCGTACCGAACCCGAATAGTGCTCCAAATATCCCGGTCGCCATCCATCCAGCCAGCACTCCGTGGGTGCGCTTCTTGAAACCGCCCCAGGCGCTCATGATCAGCCCGCCGGCAACGCCTCCAATGGCTGCTGCCGAATTAACCGTGCCAAAAATTACAGAATTATTGCCGGTTCGCAGAAGGATCATGGGGGCGAATACTGTAAAGCCAATGCCGGAAAACAGGTTGCCAAAAAAGAAGATCATTTGCAGGCCGAGCAGGCTGGGGCGCTTGAATATATACGTAAACCCGTAGGCGGCTTCTTTCCAGAGGCTGCCTTTTTCCTTTTGGCCTTCCACAGTCTTCTCCGGCTGTGGTACATGCACCATTAACAGGGCACCCAGGGCGATGAAGAAGGTTACCACGTCAATGGTCAGGATAATGGTTAAGCCGAAGACCTTGGATGTCGCCAGCACCACACCCGCCAGGATGGGAGCCAGCACACCCGGTCCGGCTTCTAATAGTGACATCAGCCCATTGGCGCGGCTGTATTGCTCTTTTGGAACCATCGTGCTGATGGCAGCCGAGTATGCCGGCCATTGGAAGGTGTTGCCCAGCCCGTACAGAACGTTGGCAACGTAGAGGTGCCAGAACTGCAAATGGCCGCTGGCTTGCAGGATGAGGATTGCGAATGTAGCCGTCACTGCTGCAAAATCGCTGACCATCATCATCAACTTCCGGTTGTACCGGTCCACCATCACACCCGCGATGGGGGAGAGCAGGAGGAACGGCAGGATGAATGAAACTTGCATAAGGCCCATGGCTGTAGCCGAGTGCGTTTTCTGGAACATCCAGATCGATAATCCGAATCCGCTCATCCCGGAGGCCAGGATGGAGATGATCTGTCCGATCCATACAATGATGAAGCCGGTCATGCCGGTGGGGCGTTTGGGTTGTGGGGAAGAAATGTTAACCATTTTTTTCCTGAAGCGGTACCAGATGTCTCTAGAATTAACAGGAACCATGCATAAAAAGGACCGGGATTGGACGATAATTCATCACCCAACCTCGGTGATTATAGCTATGGAAATCTAAGGCTTCAACTCATTACCAGGATTATTTCCAATTTGAAGAACTGCACTTTACCCATGCAGTTGGCTCAGAGCCTGCTCAACGGTCAGTTCCCCGCGTGCGACGCCTTCCAGCACCGCCTTGCGTTCTTCACTGGAGGTGGTTTTCAACGGCTCCGCAGCCGGAGGAATTTCTCCCTCGCAGTCCAGGGACAGATCCCCTGAAACGCTGTGCAGAGAGATCTTCACGCCTCCACCTTGAACATTGACCATCTGGGATCCATGATTACGGGAAGAACCGGTGATTGGGAAGGCTGAGACCAGGTCACCGCTCAAGCTGTGCAGTTCAGCCGTGCAATGGGAGTCGGGAGATACTGTAAGGCATACATCCCCAGATACCGATTTGAAATCGTAGGGACCATCTGCCAACGGAGTGCGAATTCGCATGTCACCGCTGACAGTGTTGGCTTTGATGGATGGGAGCACGGATTCTTTCAAAGCCACGTCACCCGAAACCGTATCCAGGTCTAGTGAACCGCTGATGCGTTCTCCATCGGCATCCCCGCTGACGGACCGAATCCGCACGGAACCTTTTAGGTCCCTCAGTGTGATGTTACCGCTGACCGAATTCACGCTGGCAGGGCCCTCGAACCCTTCGGCTAGTACCGTGTTACTTACGCCTTTTAGGGTGAGCGAACACAGGTGAGGTGCCTTCACAATGTAATCCACCTCACAAGGTTGGGAACCGAACATCCAGCTCCAGCCGCCGTCGGGAAAGCGGGTGGCAGCCTTGACGGTCCCGTCCGCTTCTTGGGTGATTTCTATTTCGGTGCGTTTTATGTCCCCAGTATGGGATTGCTTAACGGCTGTTACCTGGATGACGCCCTCTGCGCCTGGATGAATTTCCACCGAGCCGCTTATGTTGGAGATGGACAGCTTCGCTGGCGAAGAGACAGTGAAAGTTTTTTCAATGGTTTCAGACATGACAAACTCCTTGTTGATTTGGCTGGATATAAGCTCAATTAAATCACCCTTGCCGTCTTGCTGCCTATTGGCTTGCTATCCTTACGCTATTATTCAACGAAGATTTCGACGTGTTCGCCGTCTTCGTCGTCGGTCACATCGATGATCTTGCCGGTCATGCCGGATCGCAGTGCCTCCATTAACTGGTCCATGTTCACCCCGTCTATCTCGGGAGCGAAATGCGCCCCGATCTTCATCCCGGCTTCCATCAGGCTGATCGGAATCTGCACTGTGGCTTTCGAGCGTCCGGTGTTGACTTCGGTGACGCGCACGCGCAGCCATTTGGCGCCGCTTGCAGACAGTCCGCCTAACGGACGGTTGGCGCTGGCCAGCGCGGCCAGCAACTTGGCGCCCTCTTCTGCACTCACCTTGCCTTCCTCGATCATTTTTAAGATCTTCATGCGTTCTTCAGTGGTAGCCATGTGATCCTCCTTTAAAAATAATTGCCGCTCAGCTAACTATCCTTGATTTCTTCGTTTTCGCTGGGTTTCTCGCTATTATTCTTTATCCAATGTAAACTTGCACGCGTTCGCCTTCGTCGCCTTCATCCACATTGACCACCAGCGGTTCCTCGCCCGTGAACCCTGCTTCAACCACTTGGATTACTTCGTCCACGTTCGTCTTTCCCAGGTTGGGGATGTAGTGGCCGAATGTGCGCAGGAACCAGGCGGTCAGTTTTAAAGGCAGGGGGAATCCTAGGAAAATGCGGGCTGGTTTTTCGTTGGGTTTCTGGTGTATATCAACGAACAGCCAGCGCGCCTTCCGGCTTCCGATGGCTGCAGCGATTACCAGCACGCCCAGCAGGAGCATGCCGCTAAGGCAAAAGAACCAGAAATTGAGCCTGGCAGCTTGCACCAGGGTGTACATTCCCCAGGCGCTTAGGATGGTAACGAGGACGCCGATCCATAACGGGATTTGCCATAGGCGGCGGACGGTGGATTTGACATGCGCAATGCGTGGATCCGTTTCAAAGCTGGACTTTTCAGCATTAGCCTCATTCTCGTTATTGTCTGCTTCCGCTTTGGGTTCGGACTCCGGACCTTTTTCTGTTTTACCAGCCGTTAATTCGTCCTCAGCTGGACTTTGGTCGAGGGTTCGCATCAGTTTCAGGCCGTCTTCCGGCGAGATCTTGCCGTTCTCGATCATTTTTAGAACTTGTGCACGTTCCTGGTCTGTCATAGCTCGCTCCTGTTTTCTCCAGTCCTCGGCCCCTCCCTCGGGAAGAGGGGCGTGAGGACCGGAAGGAAATGTCATTTACCTTCCAGAGCCGCCAGCAACTTCTCGGCTTCTGCAAGACTGATTTTCTTTTCCTGCAACATGCGCAGGATGATCAGGCGTTCGTCATCCGAAACGGCTTCCCCTGTTTCCACGGGTCCGTGCGGAGATAGGTCCCAGTTCCAGCGCCCAACATTAACATTGAAATTTGCGCCCCGCCGGCCGCGTACTTCGGCAGCCCGCGCCTTCATCTCAGCCCGGCGCATGGCTGCCTGGATCTTGGCCTCTGTGCGGCGGCTGGCTGCTTCAATGTGCACCTGGGCCCGTTCCATGGAAGCCTGGACGCGCCGGTTGATTCGATCTGAGAAATCCGGGGGCAGGGGTGGGATGGGGGGAATGGGCGGGATGGGAGGAATGCGCCAGTCGCCGCTATCGAAATCAGCTGCGGCTTCCCAGGGGTTGGCTTGGCTTGTGACCAGCAGGTCGCCACCCGCGGTCAGCAGCATCTCTGCCATGCCTTCCGCCTGTTCGCCTAGGATCACTTCGCAGGAAGTGCAATCTTCGGGGACTTTAACACCGGGGAAATCCACCTGGATCGACTCGGGGGAAGCTGCGGTCAGGTGGAGTTTGATGCTGGCCTCAGGGGAGACACGCACGATCAGGTCGTCTCCAGCGGTTACATCGTAGATCTGGCCGGGCACCGGAGAAACGTAGAAAGCCACATCTGCCCCGGCTTTGACGGTCACCGCGCCGTGCACATTGCGCACATACAGGTCTGAACCGACGCTCTCTATGGTCAACATCCCATCCACGTCGCGGATCGACCCATCTCCGCCGACCTTGTCCACCGCGCATATTCCATGTCCCCCGCGTAAAGTGAAATCGCCTGAGATGGTCTCGGCGTTCAATGCGCCGATGTTCCTTAAAGAGGCATCCCCGGCAATTGTCCCCAGTGAAACGGGGCCGAGGTCGTTCATGGTCAGATCGCCGGCCACAGGTCCGAGCGTGACCGGGCCGTTGAGGGCTTGCAGGATTGCGTCACCGGCAACTTTTTCCACCTTCACGGTGGCAGCGCGTGGCACGTACAGGATCAAGTCTTCATCACACGAAATTACAATGGGGTCCGCCTCGCCAGAGATTTGCAGCGCGTCCCCGTCCGTCTTCACCATGATCTCGGAGCGATCCCAGCCAGCCACGCGTAGATCGCCAGGGATGGGTTCGATGACAAGGTTGGGTGTAGAGCTGACCGATATGGTTTGGTGTTGCATACTCACTCCTCTCCATTCAGGACGCGCATGGCCTCTTCGGCAGAAATCTTGCCGGAATCAAGCTCCTCAAGAACGCTGCGGCGCTTCTCGTCAGAAACCTCGCTGGTTTCCTCCTTGCCTGGTTCGTAACCGAGGGCGCGGATGACATCCTGGAGCCGGTTGCGGATGGTCGGGTAGGAAAGTGCCATCTCGTCTTCCATGCGGGTGATCTTCCCTTCGCAGCGGACGAATGTTTCGATGAAATCCAACTGCTCCGGGGTCAGACCTGCGAAAGCGCCGTTGGTGAAGCGTCCCTCGATGGAGGTGTCGCAAGTCTCGCAGTGCAGGCGGGTAACGGTCAGTTCGCCATCACATACGGGGCATTTGCTCAGGGCATTTTTCATGGCTTGCTCCCCATCATCGCTGACCAAGCCATTGGCTTGCCTGCAGCCTGGCGCCGCTTGAGGCTCTGTCCGGTATGGATGAGCAGATCCCCGAACTGCGCCAGCAAAGGCTCACGCGTGGAAGACCGCTTTTTGGCTCTCTCTCGAGTATTGTCCAACTCGCCCCGCATGACTCGCCGTTCGTATGCTTGATAGGCATTGTATAGAGATTTCATTACAGCCTCTTTTCTAAAAACGAATACACCATGTAAATCTAATTGATATTATATGCATTAAATATTAAATGTCAATAGGTAATATTAAGAATAATTAACTATTACATTAATATTATTGAAATCCGGGTTTATTTTCTTTCTGTGCATTTGAAAACAGTCTAACAGATAATATCCACCCTGGTGGTATTGAAATCCCTGGCATGGGTGTGGGACTTTTCCTTTTTCCAGCGTTATATTGTGAGTGGTCTGACTGCGGGGGCGGTTAAAGGTTAACCAGTGTGACACTTACCCGGTAGAGTTAGAAAAAATGATGAAGTTTTTGTAAGATGGTGAATATCCATGTCGTCCCTTTAGAATCTTGTCGCTAGAATGATTCACTCACCAGCCAGGTTTTTGCATCCTCAGGATCGTTAAAAAATTGGATGGGCATCGGTAATTCAAAATCATATTTCTTCCCCAATTTATAAAAACGCCTTTTATCTTTGAAAGAGCAACCAACAATTGCCAATTTTGAAATTTGACTTTGCAAGCGGAGCATACTTTTAGAAAATTCCACAAATACTCTGTCTGTTAGTTTTGTTTCATAAAAATCGATCCAAAGTGGGATTTGACGATTTGCCTTTGTCATAAATTCCTCTTCCGCTTTCATACGTGCCAATAACCCTTCTTCATTCGAGAAAAAGCTTCCATAGTGCAGGCCAAATATTTCTCCGTCTTTGTAATAATAAGGGAAAATCGAGCCTCCTGGAGATTTTTGGTTTACCATAACAAACTCCTCCTTTTTTATAGGTTGGCCCGACGGTTTGGCTTTGTGAAGCATATCACACAAAGCTTATCATTCAAGGGATATCACCCCCGAATGGAGCTGGTTAGGCTGCCTCTTTACTTGAGAATTCCTCAAAGAACCGGTAAATTGTGCTTGACATAGAACGAGTGTTCGTATTATAATTAGCACAAATGTTTGGTTGGAATGATAAGAAAGGAAGGTTCCGATGGTTAGAACTCGCAGAGGCTTGACCGAACGACATAAGAAAATCATCCAGTACCTTAATGAACGCATGAGCATGGGTTATCCTCCCTCTATACGTGAAATCGGAGAAGCGGTTGGGATCACTTCAACTTCTGTCGTCACGTATTATTTAAAGCAATTGACAGAAATGGGTCTGATCGAACGGGATGCTAAATTTTCGCGCGCCGTGCGCTTGACCGATCCAATCAGCCGGGAACTCATAAAGATTCCCATCCTCGGCCCAATTGCTGCTGGTGAGCCTATGCTTGTTCCCGCACCGGGTGCCACTTACCTCGGCATCGGCAACGAGATGGACGCGGTGGATGTTGCCCGCAGCCTTCTGCCTTCCGGAGAAAAGGGTAGTGAACTCTTCGCTCTGAAGGTGAAAGGTGAGTCCATGATCGACGCCATGATCAATGATGGCGATATTGTCATTATTAAACCGGCCGCCAAGGCCAATAATGGCGAAATGGTTGCCATCTGGCTTCCGAACCGGGACGAGACCACCCTCAAATATTTCTTCAAAGAGAAAAACCAATATCGCCTCCAGCCTGCCAACCCGACGATGAAGCCGATCATGATAGACAAGGCTGAACCGCTGGAGATCAAAGGCAAAGTGGTGATGGTTATCCGTCATGTGGGAAGTGTCGCTGTTTGAAACCAGCCTGGTTATTAATATATATTAAATAAACCAGCCTCCGTAATTCTGCGGAGGCTGGTTTTTTTCCTATTTCTCTTGGGGCATTGGATCCGGCGGTATCTTTTTCTGGAGCAGGAGCTGCACACCATTTTGGGCCTGGTTTGTCAGCCGTTCCAGTTCAGTTTGGAGACCCATCAAAGCGTCGATGGCATACTGGTCCGCACCATTTTTAATATTCTCTGCCTCCACCCGGGCCTGGTCAATTATCTGACCGGAGCGCCGTTGGGCATCCTGGACCAGCACTTCTTTTTCGACCAGTGCGTCGGCTTTTTCGCGCGCCAGCTGCAGGGTCCGGTTGGCTTCTTCTTGCGCTTGTGCCATCACCCGGTCTTTTTGCGAAAAGACCTGCTGTGCTTTCTTGACTTCCTCCGGTACGGAGATGCGCATCTGGTCAATCAGGTCCAGGAACTTATCCTCATCCACAATGACATTATGCGTCAACGGGATGGGACGGCTGTTGTTGAAAAGTTCTTCCAGACGGTCAATCAGGTGAAGAATATCCATCGGCTCCTCCGCTTGAACGAGGGTGGAACATGCTAATTATACTTTAATCCCGAAGAGATGTAACTGCTGGTCGCTCATCTTTGAACTTGCTCTTGAGCGCGGCCTCGACGTGCGGCGGCACCATGCTGGAAACATCCCCGCCCAGCGAAGCGATCTCGCGGACTGTGGTTGACGAAAGGAAGGTGTGATCCTCGTCGGTGATGAAGGCGATGCTTTCGATATCCGGTGCCAGGCGGTGGTTGGCCAGCGCCATCCGGAATTCGTACTCGAAATCCGAAAAGACGCGCAAGCCGCGCACAATGACCTGGGCATCTATCTGGCGGCAAAAATCCACCGTCATCCCGCTGTAACCAACGATGCTGATCTTCGGGTGGCCTTTGAAGGTCTCGGTCACCAGCGAGATGCGTTCCTCAGGCAGGAACACCAGGCTCTTGAGCGGCTGGTCATAGACTGCTATCACCAGTTGGTCGAACAGGCGAACAGCCCGTGTGGCAATGTCAATGTGACCGTAGTGAACGGGGTCGAACGTTCCGGGAAACAAGGCTCGTACCATGCTAACTCACATCTCCTTTTCCACCGCTCCAAAAGCGGACGAGGGCCTCGGCCAGCAGGATGTTTTCGGGGTCTTTCAGGTCCGGGTCACGGGCGAACAGAGCTTGCGCCTGTGTGCGGGCTTTTTCGATTAATTGGATATCGCTCAGGCTGGCCATCTTCAGGGAAGTGGCGTACCCTGCCTGGCGTGTT
>Ga0209048_10004884_pt1 | contig 12751 bp, 8 predicted proteins | sample FrelakmetCRP12CR_FD_187146 | JGI IMG/M metagenome (GOLD analysis project Ga0209048, IMG submission 187146) | Freshwater lake sediment microbial communities from the University of Notre Dame, USA, for methane emissions studies - CRP12 CR (SPAdes)... | ecosystem: Environmental > Aquatic >... | reverse complement strand
GGTTGAAGACCTGCCCGGAGACAACCCAGAGGGTCCCCGCCGCCGCCGCAAGGGCGCACCCGATGCCAAAACTGAGGATGTCCATTCGTTCGACATTGATGCCGACAAGCATCGCCCCTTTCCGGTTCTGGCTGGTCGCCCGCATCTCCCGTCCGGACTTGGTCTTTTTCAAAAACAGGTATAGTGCGCACAGGATAGCAGCAGTGACAACCATGATGATGATATAGTCGAAGGGAACGTTGAGTGATCCAACCGGAATGGTAATGCCGGTATATGGGCTCTTGATACTCTGCCACTTATCGCCCCAGATAATTGCGGCACTGTTTGTAAAGATGTAGATGAGTCCGATGGAAAGGAATATCTCATTGAGTTTGCTTGTGCCCAGCATAGGGCGGAAACATAACCGTTCCACCACCGCACCGATGCCGATCAGGACGAGCATGGACAATAAAATGATTGCATAGGGATTAATACCCGTCAGGAAAAAAACGGTTGCAGTGATATATGCACCAACCATGAGAAATTCGCCGTGCGCAAAGTTCACTACCTTCATAACGCCGAAAATGATGTTGAGCCCCGTGGCAAGCAGGATGTAGATGCAGCCGGCATACAGGCCCCAGAACAGTACCTGCAATAATACTTCGAGCTCTGCCATGAAAGTGTCTTCCGGAATAAATTGTATCCGCAAAGAAAAAGAAATGATTGGTTTTGTTATGCACTGCTCGGTTTATACCAGTCAGGCAGCACGAAATCTGTGACTTTGAGGTTATCAGGCCAGACAATCTTCGGTCTGGTTTCACCAATGGTTGAGTTATAATAGAGCTGCTCCATCCAGTGATTGAACTGCGATTCCCTGAAGTCTTTACTGAATGAGATAGTCCCGTCTTTCATGTATTCTATGAGCTGAGGCATCTTGAGGTCCACAAGTGCCTGCCGTATATCCGCCTTGTTCAGGGTCCCGGCATTTTCAATCGCTTTTGCTGCGATATAGGTACCCTCATAGGTAGCGGCACCCATCATGTCTGGATACATTCCCCATTTCGTAACGTAATTGTTCTTGAATGCATTCTGGGCATCAGCAACCGACCCCGCCGGTGTAATATATGGTGAGAACCGGCTCTCAATAATCGAATAGTCACCGTACTGCCCGATCCCCGTGTAATATTCGGGCGCATCGTTGTTCTCGACAGAAAGGAATATCGTGTTGAGCCCCACGTCCCTTTTCGCCTGTGGCACAATCTGGGCGCCCTCGTTTGGGGCTGCTGCGACATAGAGGGCATCGGGGTTTGCCGCTTTGATAACGGTCAGCGGCGTCCTGAAGTCACTCTCGCTCATCTTGAACTTCTCCTGGGAAACGAGCTTGATGTTCAGATTGTTCTTTGTGATCGTTTCATTGACCGCAATCTGCACACCCTGACCGAACGCCGTGTCCTGATAGAGCAGGGCGAGCCGGAACGGGCGGTCGGCCGGGAAACTGAACTTCTTGTTGACTGCCGGCCGGATAACCTGGTCGATGAAGGTCGTAGTGTACTTCCCGTAGGCATCGGTTGTTGGGCAGGCGTGGAAGACCGTGCTGGTATCAATATCTGTGCGGTGGGTAATAGTAGGGCTCGAAGCACCCGTCACGATATACGGGACTTTGTACTCTGCAACAGTCTGCTGGTAGGAAGAGGTGACCCCGCTGGAATACCCTCCGACAAGGATATCCACTTTATCTTCGGTAATCAGCTTGGTAGCTGCGTTATGGCCACCATCCCGCGTTGACTCATCATCACCCTGGACAAGTTTTATGGGTATCTTTGCATTGTACTGTTTGACAAAAACACCGCCGTTTGCATTGATCTCGTCAGTTGCAAGGACTACTGACTGCCACATGCTCTTTCCGACATTGCTGTTGGGACCGGTCATTGATACAATTGCACCGATTTTGATCTCCTTTGGCTGGGCCTGTGCCGGTGCCTGCTGGGTGCAACCGGCAATAAATGCGGTAGCGAGAAGCAGAACCGCTATAAACAAAACTGAATATTTCATTTTTTCCCTCTGTGCTATGCTATAGCATGGCATATTGAATGTCGGTGTTTAACCATATAAAAAAATATCGTTGATCATCTTGTCCAACTGTAGTGTGACAACTTGGAAGGAAAAAAAGGAAAAAATCCGATGCCCCAGCCCGGATTTGAACCGGGGACAACCAGATCTTCAGTCTGGCGCTCTCCCAGTCTGAGCTACTGAGGCAGGGATACAATTGTTGTTTTTGTTGATTAATAAATGATATGTTCGGTGCTGCAACTGACCGTTGCTTTTTATGTGCCGCGATGACAGTAGTACCACATACCGATGCCATTTCCCCTGAAATCCCCAAATGTTGATGAGACAGGCCTTTCTGCCGCAGTCGTTTCACGAACCGCACGTGTTGTTCACCTCACACACAATGATCTGGATGCTGTAGGTGCGGACGCGATCCACCGGATGAAATTCGGCGAAGGGGTGTTCACCATATGGAGCTCGGTTGGCAGGTTTTCCAAAATTTTTTCCCTTGTCGCTTCCTGTGAAGGGGAAGGCGACCTGCTCTCAATATCGGATCTGGGATACCACAGGGATATCGAGCACATCGCACACCGTGCAATGGAAAACGGGTGGCGGATTGAATGGCGGGACCACCACCGCTGGAGGAACGAGGAAATTGAACGGATGAGAAAAGAGGTAGTTCTGCTCACAATTGATACTTCAGTCTGCGCTACCGGTATTGTCGCAATTGACCTGTTGCCCGAGAACCCGGTCGCAACGGAGGTGGCACGGGTGGTCTGTGATTATGACCTCTGGAAGCATCACGATCCCCGATCTGCAGTTCTCGGGCAGGTGCTCCAGAGGAAGAAGAACCGGGAGCATGTACGGGACTGCCTCATTGCAGGGGTCTTTACTGACGAGCTGATCAAGCGGGAATATGCCGATATCAAATCTGAAATAGAATCGATGATGAAACGCAGCCTTCGGCACACGACTATTACCGGCACAAAATACCGGATCGCGTTTGCCCCGCTCTACGGATACCCGAGTGAGACAGCACACTTCATCCGTGATGAAAAAAAGACCGATATCGAGGTGATCATAAGTAAGGACGGCAGGTTCTCGCTGCGGTCAGTCCCTCCAATCAGCCATCTGATCGCACGGGAATTTTCCGGCGGGGGTCATCCGAACGCGGCAGGAGGTTCCTTTAATTTTTCGGTACTCGAGTGGTTTACTTTCTGGCTTTTTAAGAAGAGCCGGCGCTTTGATGAGTTTGTGAGGGTGGCGGAGTCAAAATAATTTTATTTCCACTTTATTTATTGGAAAAAAATCCTTGTTATGATATTGCATCATTAACAGAAGATTCACCATTTCTCAGGGGGTTTACTACGCAAATATCCAATAACAGATACCCGATGATTCGGGGGATATAATAAAATTACATGTTATAAACAGCAGAGACAACAAGGTCTTTCCAGTAATCATCGCACGATTCCCTGTAGTATCCCCCTATCATTACTTGATCCGGGTCGAGATGGGAAAGGGCGGTGGCGATTGCAGCTGCGTCCGCATCGAGAATAATAATCTGGTGGAGTTCGTACTCGTTTGCGAGATCAAACACGGTTTCAATCAGATCTTTTCCCACCACGATCTGCCGCTGGTATTCCATCATTGTTGCAATACTCTTACGGTCAGGATCTGGGTTAAAGAAGAATACCTTTTGCCTGGCGAGCGCTGCTATCTCTGCTTCATCGATGTGATCACAGATGAGAACATGTCCTCCCACTCCAGCGTCCCGCATTGAACGCATCAATGTGCGGTATGTGGTGGCAATCGCGTCTGACCATTCATCCTCGTCATCATAGAATTTGTCGGTAATCATTAGGGTATGTGGGGCCGGCAGGGCATACCAGACACCTTTTTTCTGTGCGGTTACAGCAATGGCATCTTCGACAAGCGGTTCCGTGTATACACCCACTTCATCGACAGCGATGCCCCCTTGGACGCCAATCAGGCAGTCTGTCAAACGGTCTTTACAGAACATACCCCCGGCACATGGCACTCCGATTCCTGCGGCAATCTGCGGTATAAGCGATGTGTCAAGCAGATACGTTGCAAGATCGCCAGAGCTCCCGCGATGCTCTGCTACCCACGCCGCAAGATCCGAAACATTCGGCTCTTTTGGTTCAGAACCAAATGCACGCGTCGAGAGGGTTCGTTGTTTTGCCATGGTTATATCTTATTACGCATCAGAGTCAAAAAACGTAGTCATGAGTACGCCACCCCTTCTCGTCACCTGCGGGCTCCCGTATACAAACGGCCCCTGCCACCTCGGACACCTGCGCACCTATGTCCCCGCTGATGCGTACGTCCGTTACATGCGGCGGGCAGGGGAGCAGGTCGTCTTTGTGTGCGGGTCTGACAACCACGGGACCCCGATCGTTGTCTCCGCAGAGCAGGCAGGCGTGTCGCCCCGGGAACTTTCGGAAAAATACCACGGGCATTTCGATGCGACATTCAAGCGGATGGGGGTGAATTTCGACCATTTCGGAATGACCGATAATCCGACGAACCACAAACGGACAACTGCAATTGTAGAATCGCTCATAAAAAACGGGTACGTGTACAAGCAGATTGTGCATCAGGCATTCTGTAAGAAATGCAAACGGTTCCTGCCCGACCGGTACGTAGAGGGGATCTGCCCTCACTGCGGGACTCCGGCCCGCGGTGATGAGTGCGACCAGGGATGCGGCAAGCACCTTGAGCCCGGGGAGATCAAGGAACCTGTGTGCAAGGTCTGCAGTACGAAGGCTGAGTTCCGGGATCAGGAACATTACTTCTTCAAACTCTCATCATTCAAGGACTTCCTGCTCCCGTATCTTGACAGCGTAAAAGGCACCACAAATGCCAAAAATTACGCAATCGGCTGGATAAAAGAAGAACTCCACGACTGGTGCATCACCCGCACACTTGACTGGGGTGTGAAATTCCCTGGGCGTGATGACCTTGTGGTCTATGTCTGGGTAGATGCCCCGATTGGTTACATTTCGTTCACTGAGGAATGGGCAAATAAAGAGGGGACTGACTGGAAGCAGTACTGGTGCAGCACAAACCGGGTAACACACTTCATTGGTGGTGATATCATCTACCATCACTGCATTTTCTGGCCGGCGCTCCTGAAAGGTGCCGGCTACGGTGTTCCATATGCGATTGTCGCGAGTGGGATGGTAAAAGTCGACGATCATAAATTCTCGAAATCACGGGGATACGTTGTCTGGACTAACGAGGACTACCTCGACAAAGGACTACCTGCCGATTACCTGCGCTACTACCTCCTCTCCTACACGAACCACACCAAGGAATTGAACTTCTCGTGGAAGGTGTTTGGTGAACGGATAAATAACGAGGTCGTCAACATTTTCGGAAACTTTGTGTACCGCACACTCTTTTTCGCTCACAAGGAATTTTGCGGTATACCCGAAGGGGCGGTCGATCCAGCAATCACAGCTGAAATAGAAAAAACCCAAAAAATTGTCGATATCTTCATGCAAGACTACGAGTTCAAGGGTGCGGTGGATGCGGTGATGAGCCTTGCAGCGTTCGGGAACACCTATATCCAGTCCAATGCGCCGTGGAAACTCATCAAGACTGACAGAACAGCAGCATCGAACGTGATCAAGAACTGTATCCAGCTCGTAAAAGCCCTCGCGCTGATCATCGAACCTGTGATGCCGGAAAAGGCACAGGAATGCTGGGCAATGTTAGGGTATTCTGACGCGATCGCATCCCACCCAATTTCAGAAGCAGTACAGGAAGTCCGAACAGCGGGCATCCCCGCACCAAAACCACTTTTTGCAAAGATGGAGGATACTCAGGTGTCAGAGCTCGATAACCTGCTCCAGAAGCGGGTTACGGAGGCGAACAAAAAGATGGAAAAAAATCCAATAGTTACAATCGAAGAGTTCCAGAAACTGGAGATTAAAACCGGCAGGATTCTTGCCGCAGAACCGGTCCCGAAATCGAACAAACTCCTCAAGCTGCAGGTTGATATCGGCAATGAGAAGCGCCAGATTGTCGCTGGCATGCAACAGTTCTACAAGCCTGAAGAAATGGTTGGAAAAGATGTGGTTATTGTCACAAACCTTGCACCGGTAAAGATCTTTGGTGTCGAAAGCAATGGCATGATCCTTGCAGCGGGTGATGAGGCATTGCTTCTTGTTCCGTTGAGGCCGGTGGAACCGGGGACAAAGATACGATAAATAGTTTAAATTTTTTTTACAAGAAAATAAGCGGATCTTGTTTGACTCAATTTTTCATAATTATATGGAAGGATACCGGTTCAAATGATTTTTATCATTAAATTCACTTTGCCCGCAATCTGAATCCTCTCGGATCTTCCACCCCATTATAGAGAGGATTCCAGTTCTCGCTATGACGTGATCGTTGATTACGGACGGTCGTGTTGTGCTCACCAGAAATCTCCGTCAATTATTGGAACGCACAAAAAGATCAAGTCAGAAATAATCTGACATCAGGAAAAGAAAAAGTATATTGAAATAATTTATTTCATCGCCTCGATAATCGTTTCCTTCACTTTCTCGTTGTCTTCAGTCTCAAGCGCCCTTGCAAGCGCGGCGTTTACCTTTTTGCCGCCAATCGCACCTAATGCGCGCACCGCCATTATCCGGACATACTTATTCTCATCCTTAAGAAGGATGATCATCGGTTCGAGGGCATCTGAGTCCCCCAGTTCGCGCAATCCCTTTGCAGCCATGTACCGCACGTGGTCACGGTTGTCCTTGAGCGCCGCGATAAGTGGTTTGATCGCTTTCTCGTCGGCAATGTTACCAAGGGCTTCTGCGGCACGGTACCGGGTCTCCCATTTCTTTTCCTTCATCGCTGCGGCAAGCGGCTCGATAGCTGCCTTGCCGATCGATGACAGGGCAAGCGTCGCCTGCTCCCGTACAGATTTATCAAAGTCCGCAAGTGCCTCGATAAGCGGCTGAATCGCTCGCGGGGTTTTCGCCTCTCCAAGAAGGTATGCAGCATACTGCCGTACCTGAGGGTCCGTGCTATTCCGCAGGGCTTTTACCATTCCTTCAAGTCCGCCTTTCTCAATGTCCTCTGCCCCTTCCGGTTTTTGGGGTGCGGTGTTTTCTGCCATCATCTATCTCCACAGGTATTCTTGTCCCACATTATTTAATCCCGATCACTTATGTGTCGGGTTATTCATATTGTGCAGGGCAGAGCATATATAACTGAAATTTCCGGCAAATCTGCATCTGAATCGCACGATAACTGCGAATTCCTTCGCAGTTTACCATGAAATTATATATTCTGCTGATGATGCTTTTGCTATGAAACGCATCATCATCTTACTCATCCTCATCGGTTGCATGGTCGCCGCCACCGGCTGTATGGGGCTTGCCGGGAATGTCAATCAGGGTTCAACAGCCCCGAAAGCAGGGTACTCTGCGGATTCGAACTTGCAGGGACTTTCAGAGAGCAAGGCAACTGGTGCTTCTGTTATGCCGGTCCCCACGGTTGCGCCGGCAAATCCAGTGCCGGGAAGCGGCATCGAGACCAAGATCATCAAGACGGCACAGATAACCCTTGAAGTAAGCGATGTTTCAGCAGCAGTAGACAGCTTAAAAATGGTCGCAACCCAGAACGGCGGTTATCTCTCATCGTCGAATATGCAGAAGAACTACAACAACCGGGTCACCGCAACTGTCGTGATCAGGGTCCCGCAGTCTTCATTCGAGAGTGTTATGGAGCGTGTGAAGGCGTCCGGGACAATCAAATCTGCCTCAACGCAGGGGCAGGACGTGACCGAGGAGTACATCGATCTTACCGCCCGCAAGACCGCGAACCAGAACCAGCTCGATGCCTACAACCGGATCATGGCAAAGAGTGATAAGGTTGAAGATATCCTCAAGGTCCAGCAGCAGATCGAACGCGTTCAGGTCGAGCTCGACCGAATCGAGGGCAGAATGCGGTACCTGAACAGCCGGATTGATCTCTCAACCATTACCGTGAATCTGCAGGAGCCTGAACCGGTCGGCGGTGAAACAGGACATAGTTTCATTACCGCGATAAATGACGGGATCGCCGGGTTCTTCGGCATGGTCGATGCAATAATTGTCCTCCTGTTTACCCTGCTGCCACTCATCATCATCTGCGGAGCTGCTTACGGCGTCTACCGCTGGAGAAAGGCAAAGAAGGCACCACTATCTAGTACACAAGCACCCGACACGCAAGAGAAGAAATCCTGATCAATTTTTTTATCCGCAGAAGATTACCTTCTTATCGACGCACTAAGATATTTATCAGATTTAATATGAGATGTAATCATTGAACACCCCATAGGTTCCCCTTTTTCCCTATTATCGGCCAATCGGAATTTTGGTTGAAAAGAAGGATTGGGAAGAGATCAGGGATGTGTGGTTGTAGTAGTCACATTTGCAACCGGTGTTGTGGGTCTGGTGGTGGGAGTGGCAGTCGCATTACCTGCCTTTTGTGTACCGGTTGTGGTGACCGGCATTGTGGTGCCTAGTGGTGTTGCCATCATTGGATCAGACGAAATCTCGACTGACCCCTTCGGAGCGGTTGTCGTGCCTCGCTTGATGACCGCACCGTTTTTGTAAATCTCTACCACAAGTTCATGCGATGATCCGTCCTGTTTCTGGAACGATGCCTGAATGGTGCTGTTGGGGTTCTCAATCTGGAACTGGCGCACACCGGAATCTATTGCCGGGATCAGATCACCTGCCTTGCCATAAGATCCCTGCCAGCTGCCCAGATAATCCACTCGCACCCACACGCCATTTGCTGGTATCGTTGCGGGGGTCTGTGTCGGGACGATTACAGGAGAACCTGCTGTCGGATGAGGTAAAGTTGCCGTGGGCTCCACGACCCCGGAACCACCCGACCCAACGGGTATACCCTTCATGAATACGTACGTTCCACCAGCGATTGCAATGATGATAATGACAATGGCAGCAATGGTAATGAACGTCCTGCGACCGGAGCCGGAACCTCCGTGCGGAGGAGGTGATACAGGAGTATTTGGTGAGACCTGTTGTTGCGGGAGATTCTTTCGCTTGAAGATCTGCGGCCAGGTCGATCGTTTCGTTTTCCGGGATTTCGTCGTTCTGGTTGGCGGTGGGGCTGATTGCTGTGTAAGGGGCGGTTCTACGGGTGCAGGTGCGGAAGTCCGGGTTGTCTGGGATTGCAAGACCGGTGCCGGTTCAGTCTTCGGTACCGACCCCTCGATCAAGGGCTCGATCGACCGGATCTCCTGCTCGATTGGACGTTCCCTGCGGTCGACAGGTGGAACAGCTACCGTCGGGATAGGAGGAGATATTTTCTGGATTGCTGATCCCTCTCCAGCCTCTTGGATGGGTGTGTTGATCTTTGCGCCACACCGGTTGCAGTAAGTAGATTCCGGGGGCACCCGGTTTCCGCATCGCGAGCAGAACGAGCCATAGGGGAGCGATGTCGACTCTACCGGTTTGGGAGGGGCAAAGCTGGTCTCCACAATCTTCTTGATTGGCTGGGCTCCGTCGATCTCCTTCTTTGGTGCAGTTCTGCTTGTGACATCGACCCGGGGCGGAATGGTCTCTTTGGTCGTTTTCTTTGGCCCCAAATCGAACGAGGGGACGACCTTGCGGATAGCTTTCTGAAGGGTGGAAGAGGTTAAATCCCTCAGCACCTTCACCCATTCATCGCGTTCCCGTTTCCGGTTGCCGCCACCCTGCCGGGAAAAGGTGAAGACCATCTGGCGGGAATCTCCCGTGCTCGTGATGATCGAGAGCGTGATGATCTGGTCGCGGATCGCATTCTCACCAGGTTCCACATCCCGTACCGTTGCAAGGAGGATGTCCTTTGGCGGGATCAGGTTCTTTTTACGGTCAACAAGAATGATACGTTTATTGGTGAGGATCGCCTCAAATGGCAGGGATTTAATAAAAACATCCGGGGTTGTGAGGATAACAGATTCATCGCTATATAGCTCGGGATCGCCCATAGTATCACATTCTTCCTTTATTCTGGTTAGTCTGCGGGAAAAAAGTATTTGTGGTGTAAACCAGTGTTTTTAAAAAAAATCCATGCATGTTCCGGCATGTCTGGTTGTTAGAAAGTATAGATTATACTCATTAAAGATTAGATCCAGACAGTGAGAGATGGGTACCTGCGTTATGGTTTAAAAGGCGAAATTAGGAGAGGACTATGAAATTTTCCAAGTCGAACCCGGTATAACTAAATCATTTCTCTGGCAACCATCCTCCACGATTTCAACATAAAACGATTTTACCTTGTATATCTCAGATTAGTCAGGGACCATGAAATATGCCGCCGTTCTGGTGCTCCTTGTCTGGAGTTCAATGACCGCAGGGTGTTTCCTCCTCGATCAGGCTCCGCCGTCACTGCACCTCACAGCCCAGCCAACTCCGATACCAACAACTGAAAGCAGGGTATCAACGGTTGAACCAACTGCAATGGCACTCCAGATCTCAGATTTGCCGGAAGAGTATACCATTAAAGAACGTTCTGATGTATCATATGCAGAAATAAATCCTATTGCACGCGATGAGGGGTGGAAGAAGGGTTATTATGTAGCGTTCTACCGGATGAACACAAAAAACTACGACATCACCGGGATCTCCCAGCAGATCAGCATCTACCCGCTCAACCGCATGGCATTGATCTTTGACGAGGTGAAGAACGGTATAATATCCCGGACGAATGCCTCTGTTTCCGTAACGGAATTACCGTTTCCAAAAACCGGGGACCGGACGATTGCCCTGCGGACTATCGATGCTAATGATTCCTATGGTATCATAGTCTATACGGTTATCTTTACAAAAAAAGATGTCTTTGAACAAATCGAGATGAGGGGCACAACCACAGATTATGAAGTGCTGAAGGATATTACAGTGAGGGCAGCACTTAAAATCAGATAATTTTATTAAAAAAATCCGAACGCCCAGGTCGGAATTCGAATCCGAGTCGATTGCGTGACAGGCAATCATGATAGGCCACTACACTACCTGGGCATACTTGAAACAGATGTCCCGCCTCCCGGATTCGAACCGGGGACATCGCGGTAGCCGCGCAGTTACCGAAAACCGGTAAACCATACTACAGCCGCGCACTCTACCAGCCTGAGTTAAGGCGGGGCACTGCGCTCATACTATATGGATGATCGGGTATTAAACATATCGTTACACCGCCGGATTATGCCCGGTTGCCCGAAATCACGGTGTTATTTATATAATTTGCATGCCAATCATTGTGTATGGCTCGCAAGACAGTTGCGGGGGATTGCCTTCTTCACCGATAGCCATGCCCGTGGAGAAGTCACTGTTTTTGATACCACGCTCCGGGACGGAGAACAGACCCCGGGGATAGCATTCACCTTTGAACAGAAACTTGAGATCGCACGCCAGCTCTCCGACATCGGCGTCCATTCCATTGAAGCGGGATTTCCCGCGTCAAGCAAAGCCGAGAAAGAGACAGTCACTGCCATTAAAAAGCTCGGTCTTGAGGCGAAGATCTGCGGGCTCTCCCGCATGACAAAAGGCGACGTTGATGCCTGCCTCGACTCCGATGTCGATATGGTGCATGTCTTCATCCCGACGTCTGACATCCAGCGGATCAACACGATCAACAAGAGCCGGGAGGAAGTGCTTGCGATATCGGACGAGATCATCCGCTACGTCCGCGATCACATCGGGCTCTGCATGTTCTCAGCAATGGACGCAACCCGTACTGACCGGGAGTACCTGATGCAGGTGTTCAATACCGCGGCTGCTGCAGGGGCGACGATTATCAACGTGCCGGATACGGTCGGTGTCATCTCCCCGTCCGGCATGAAGACGCTTATTTCCCGGATCGCACGTGAGGTGGACTGCCCGATAGACGTCCACTGCCACAATGACTTCGGCTTAGCGGTCGCTAACACGATTGCCGCAGTCGAAGCCGGGGCTTCGCAGGTACAGGTGACCGTGAACGGGCTCGGCGAGAGGGCGGGAAACGCAGACCTCGGGCAGACCGTGATGATCATGGAAGCGATCTATCGGATCAATACCGGTATTAAAAAGGAACGGCTTGTTGAGACCTCGCGGCTCGTTTCCCGGTTCTCAGGGATTACCATTCCGCCGACGCAGCCAGTGGTCGGTGACAACGTCTTTTCCCACGAGAGCGGCATCCATTCCCATGGTGTCATCAAGAATTCAGCGACATTTGAACCTGGTATCATGACACCGGAGATGGTCGGGCACCGGCGGAGGCTCACGCTGGGCAAACATGTCGGCAGGCATGCGGTGCGCCAGATGCTGACCGATGTTCATGTCAACCCGACTGATGCCCAGCTCGATACGATTGTCGAAAAGGTCAAGGCAATTGCAAGCCGTGGAAAACGGGTGACCGACGCCGACCTCTATGAGATCGCCGAGAGCACGATGGGCATCGAGCTGAACCACAAGATGCTTGCCCTCCAGGACATCGCGATCATGACCGGTAACCACGTCATCCCTACCGCAAGCGTCAAGGCGACTGTGAATGGAAAAGAGCATGTCTTTTCTAGCGTGGGAAATGGTCCGGTTGATGCGGCACTCAACGCGATCTTCGGGATTGTACCGGCACGCATCCAGCTCAAGGAGTTCAATATCGAGGCAATCTCCGGGGGTTCGGATGCGATGTGCCACGTGACCATTGCTGTAGAGGACGAGCACGGTAG
>Ga0209048_10004883_pt1 | contig 12752 bp, 9 predicted proteins | sample FrelakmetCRP12CR_FD_187146 | JGI IMG/M metagenome (GOLD analysis project Ga0209048, IMG submission 187146) | Freshwater lake sediment microbial communities from the University of Notre Dame, USA, for methane emissions studies - CRP12 CR (SPAdes)... | ecosystem: Environmental > Aquatic >... | reverse complement strand
CATTAACAGCCCGCCTGTCGATATTGAGGGTGATGGTTATGACCAACGCCTGGCCTTCATTAACCAGACCCGCTTTCGCAATGATATTGAATTGCTGCCTTTTCAACCAGACCGGGCCGGTTATGGTACGAAGGCCGCCCGGTTTTGTGATGTGCATTTTCTGGATGAACATAACAGGCCGCTGCATTGGATCGTCGGTGGGGAGTTGGTGACATTGGTGGTGAGCGCCGCGACCGAGGATTCCATCATTAATCCTATCATCGGCTTTTTCATTAAGGATCGCTTGGGACAGAATCTGTTCGGGGATAATACGTATTTGACGTACGCGGAAGAATATAATGAAGTGGATGCTGGCCAGACCCTGATTGCCCGCTTTTCGTTTCGCATGCCGGTGCTACCCGTCGGCGATTATTCGGTAGACGTGGCGGTTGCAGCAGGCACCCAGGCGGAGCATTTGATCCATTGTTGGTGTAATGACGTGCTGACCTTTAAATCCCATGCCAGCAGCAATCATCAGGGGTTGGTGGGCGTACCCATGCGCCGCATCGAACTGACCATCGCCGAGGCCAATCCTATCCCGTCTTCATTAAGCTGATCGTTAGTGGCTGGTTGAAAAATGGCAGATACCGCAAGTTCCGGACAACATCTCTATGTTCGTTCGCTTAATCCGGATGGTCAGGATTCCCTGGCCAAGATCGCCCGTCGGGTGCGGAGTGGCAGCAGAGTACTGGACTTGGGAACCGGCCCCGGCGTTTTGGGGCGCTATCTGGCCGAGACGCGTGCCTGCCAGTTAGATGGCGTCGAATACAACGCGCTGGCCGCCCAACTGGCGGCCCCCTGTTATCGCCGGCTGGAAGTCGCCGACCTGGAACAGGTTTCACTGGCCAGCCTGTTGGGCGGATCGACCTACGATTACATCATCTGCGCCGATATTCTGGAGCATCTCCGCGACCCTGGTCGGCTTGTCGAGCAGTTGGCTGGTTTGCTGGAACCCTCTGGGCGACTTATCGTTTCCATCCCCAACGTGGCTTATGCCGGTCTCATCGCCGATCTGTTGGCGGATGAGTTCCGCTATGTTACCGAAGGCATCCTGGACAAAACCCATTTGCGCTTTTTCACCCGTCGGTCGTTGCTCGCCTTTCTCGCGGAGCATGGTTTCATAGCGTGCAGTCAAGATAGCGTTCATGTCGACCTGCGGCAGTCGGAGTTCAGGGCGCGCTGCCTGGATGGTTTTCCGCCCGCTCTGGTGCGCGGTTTGCTGGCCCGCCCCGATGCCCTGACCTATCAGTTTATTATCGAAGCCGTGCTTAATCGTGATGGAGCAGTTCAAGAGATAGCACCCACTGCTCCAGATCTCATTCCAGAACTACGGTTCGCCTCCCAGTTATACTGGCGCCAGGCGCATGGCGATTACACGGAGCAGAGTTGCAGTTTTGCATTCGGGCGCATGGGTGAGGAGCGGCAACGGCTCAGCTTGCCTTTTCCTGCCTCCCCGGAGGGTATTACTGGCCTGCGCCTGGATTTGGCTGATCGCCCTGGCTTGCTGCGTATTTTCGAACTAACCCTCCATGACCACGAGGGACAGCTTTGTTGGGCCTGGGATGGCCACAGAAGCAGCCTGGAGTCCACTCCCAGTTGGCAACTCGTCATTGCTGACCTGCTGCCCGGCAGCGCCTGCGTAACCCTCTTGCTGACTGGCGAGGACTCCTCGCTGGAATTGCCCATTCCGGGCGAGTTGCTGGTCACTATGCGGCAAGGAGGGGAACTGCGGGTGTTGTTCTCCTGGCCAATGTCCATGGATTACCTGTCTCTGGTTCAGCACTGCGTGCCTCGTAAGGACCTGCAATTAGTGCAAAGTGCTTTGGAAACCCGGAGCGTCGCCCTGGCCGCCCGTGCCGCCGAGTTGGAGTCGCAGAATGTGCTCCTGGCGGCACACGAAATTGAACTGGGGTTACAGAACACTGCGTTGGAAAATCAGATAAACGAGATTAAAGCGCGCCTCAGTGAGCAAATGCGCCAGGCTGTTCAGCAGGCCGAGGAAGTGGCGTCCCTGCGTCGTGCGCTGGCTGACATACAGGCATCCACTATCTGGCGCTGGTCAACGCCCTATCGACAGGCAATGGCCTGGCTACGCGGGCGGTGGCGATGAGTACAGGGTCTCCGGGGAAGTCTTCTCTACCGTTTGATTTGCAGATCGATGTGATTGTGCCGGTCTACCGGGGGCTGGAGGATACCCGTCGCTGCCTTGAAAGCCTGCTGGCGTTTCCCCAGTGGATCGGCGTAGAAATCATCGTGATCGATGACGCCAGCCCGGAACCGGCGCTGGTGGACTATCTGGCCGAGTTAGCCAGCATGAATCGAATTAGCTTGTTGCGCAACGCGGAAAATGCCGGTTTCGTGGCGACCGTAAACCGGGGCATGGCCTTACACAACCATCGCGATGTGGTCCTGCTCAATAGCGACACCCAGGTAGCCGGGGACTGGCTGGAGCGACTGGCTTGCTGCGCCTATAGCGATCCAGCGATTGGCACGGCCACGCCTTTCTCGAACAATGCCACCATCTGTAGCTATCCCCGGTTTTGCGAAGTCAATCCGTTGCCCGAGGGCTGGTCGCTGGCTATGCTGGATGGCCTGTTTCGGCAAGTCAACGCCGGGCAATGGGTGGAACTGCCGACCGGAGTAGGTTTTTGTATGTACATTCGCCGTGACTGCCTGCGGGAGATGGGTTTGTTTGACGTGGCGAATTTTGGCACCGGCTATGGGGAGGAAAACGATTTCTGTATGCGCGCAACAAAAGCCGGCTGGCGTAATGTGCTGTGTGCAGATACTTTTGTCTATCATGTCGGCGGGGTAAGCTTTGGCGCGAACCAGGCGGCGCTCAGGGAAGCGGGTATGGCCACGCTGTTGCGTTTGCATCCGGACTATACTGAACAGGTGGCGGGCTTTATCGAGCGCGATCCTGCAAGACCCTTGCGGGCCGCGGTGGACCGGGCTCGGGCGCGGACTTCCACGGAACATGCAGTACAGGTGCTGGCGGAGCGCGAACGTGACGCTGAGACGCTTTGGGGGCACCAGCAACGGTCGTTAAAAACGCTTGCAGAGTTGAATAATGGCCTCAAACATGCTGAGGCGCTGTTGGCAGAGGCAAGAAAGGGGTGGGCCGCAAGCGATGCTGCCTTGCAGGAAGCCCAACAGTTTGTGCGGGCGCGCGAAGCCGATATTGTTCAGTTGCTGGGCGATCTGGATCAGGCAAGCCTGAAAATTGCCGCGCAGGAAGAACAGAAAGCGCGCCTCGAAAGCCGGATAATAGAACTGGAAAACCTTTTGACGGTTATTTATGCCAGCAGATCCTGGCGATATACGCGAATGTTCAGAAGGTCATGACTACAGCAAGCCACTTCTTTACCAGCATTACCAGCAACTATATTCCCAAGGCCAGGGTGTTGGCATCGTCTATCAAACAGCAAGACCCGGCGGCAAGATTCCACCTGGTGTTGTGTGATGAACTACCCGAGAATTTTGGCACGGACGCAGAGCCGTTCGACTCGGTGATTGTCATTGAGGAATTGCCGATTCCCAAGTTGCCCGCGTGGATATTCAAGCATACCGTCGTGGAAATGTGCACGGCGGTAAAAGGGCCGGCTTTCCTGGAAATTGCGCGGCGCTTCGATGCGGAAAAAATTTTCTATTTTGACCCGGACATGGTGGTATTTTCCGGCCTGGACCGCCTGGCTCGCCTGCTCGATCAGCACAGCATTCTGTTGACACCCCATCAAACTGTGCCTGAGGAGTCATTTGAGGCAGTCGTCGACAATGAAATTTGCAGCCTGAAGCACGGGGTTTTCAATCTGGGATTTCTGGGGTTGCGAACCAGCAGCGAGGGTATGCGGTTTCTGAACTGGTGGGCCGCGCGCCTGCTGGAATTCTGTTATGACGATATTGCCGGCGGACTGTTCACCGATCAGCGCTGGGTGGATTTGGCCCCCGGGTTTTTCGACGATATCGCCATTATGCGCGAACCCATCTACAACGTGGCAACCTGGAATCTCACCCACAGAACTGCCGCCGGCTCGCTCCAGGCTGGCATCACGATCAACGGTGAACCGCTGAGCTTCTATCACTTCTCTGGGTTCGACGGTGGTGCCCAGGAAGTGATGTTGAAAAAATACGGCCAATACAGCCCGGTCCTGTTCGATTTGCGCAAGTGGTATATTGCCGAGTGCGAACGTCGGGGGCAGCAAGCGCTTGGGAAAAGACCTTGCAAGTTTGGCGTTTACGATAATGGAGAGCCAATCTTGAAGGAACAGCGGTGGTTTTACCGTGCGCGGGAAGATCTTCAGATAGCCTTTCCCAACCCCTTTGCTACCGCGGATACGCAGCATTCCTATTATCATTGGTATCAGGACAATATGGCCAAATCCATGCCTGGTGATGGGGAAAGCGAGCCCGAGAGCGTCTTGCGCGCCAAGCTGATGGAAGTCTATCGGGAGTTGGAATTGATCAAGCGATCCCGGAGTTGGCGGTTCACCAGGGTGCTAGCTAAGGCATGGCATGCGTTTCGATGAGCAGCGTTGCATGGTAGTGCCGGCGGATCGGCGACGGGATGCCGCTGATCGGCGCGACCCCCCACGGGTGGTGTGTATTCCCGCCCACCAGGGTGAAGAAGCACTGTTAAGCGCCACCCTGCATTCCGTCGTCGCCCATACCATGGCGGAGACGCCTATCGTGCTGGTTTACGCGGGGCCAGCGGCTGGGTTGTCGCTATTCTTGCAAGCCACGGAAGTGGCGGATCTTGCCGAACGGGTTCAGAGCATTGCAACCGATAGCGACGGATGTTCGCTCTATTTGGCGCTGCGCTGTCTACCGGCCCGATACGACAGCCATGACGTGGTGTACGCCCTGCCCGGTGTGATCGTCACCTGCCAGTGGGATGCCCGGCTCGCCTTGGCGGCGGGGCAGGATAGCGACATTGCGGCGGTCTCGCCGATGTGCGATGTGTCGCCGTTATTCGCCCTGTTGGATAAGGAGTTCGCCCGATCTGGCGTTGAGATCGACCAGCTTGCTTATGCCCTGAGCCGAGTGAGCAATGCCGAAGTGCCGGCGGTATTGTGCAATTGCGCGTATCTACGCCGTGCCGCCTTAAACGTGGTGGAGCCGGAACTGGATGCTGGAACACACTTGGAGCTTGGCGCATTTTGCTGGACCATGGCAAATGCTTTCAGGCTGGCCGGTTTGCACGCTGTCTGTTGCGACCATGTCTATGTGACCGACCATAACCGCCATCACCGCCAGACGATGCAGGAGATTGCCTGGCAGGACGAGGTGGAACTGGTCAATAAGGCCCATCCGTTGACGGGTCTGCGCCATGCGGTCAGCGACGCCCTCGCCAAGGGTGTCGGCACCGGGGCATTCCCGGAGGTGCGGCGTCAACCCGTGCAACTGCATGTTGCGCATAGCTGGGGCGGTGGTTTGGGTGGTTGGGTAAGAGACTACTGTGCAGGCGACACGCAACGGATCAATCTGGTGTTGCGCTCCGTCGGTACCTGGGGCGCTTTTGGGCAACGCATCGCCTTGTATCGTTCCCATGTTATGGATATCCCGCTGCGCTGCTGGGATCTATATTATCCGATCCGGGCGACCGCGATTGCCAACCTGCAATACCAGGCAATCTTACGGGAGATTATTGCCGAGTTCGGGGTAGAGGTCATTATCATCTCGTCCCTAATAGGGCACTCCCTGGATTTGCTTGAGACCGACGTTAAAACCATATTTTTAACCCATGACTATTATCCTTTTTGTCCGGCTGTCGTCATCCACTTCAATGAGGTCTGTAGCGAGTGCCCCGTGGAGCGCCTGCAACGGTGTCTCGTCGAAAACGAACAACACCGTTTTTTTAGGAATGTGCCCGCTGACGAGTGGTTGGGCATTCGTCGGCGTTTCGTACAACTGATGCTCGCTAACCAGCCACGCATCACCGTGGTTTCGCCTTCCGAGTCCGTGCCCCGCTATCTGAAAAGATTGCTACCGGAGTTCGCGGACCTGAAATTCAATATCATCGAGCATGGTATGAACTTCCCATCGGTAGCGGTTGGCCGGCAGCTTGGTCGTCCGTCCGCAAAGCTGCGAGTCGTCGTGCTTGGCAGCCTGGCCTTGCAAAAAGGCAAACGGCTATTGGAGGAGGTCTACCCGAATTTACAGGCCGTGGCGGATTTGTATCTGGTGGGGTGCGGAGAGGATGGCTTGAGCTTCGAGGGAAAACCGGGCGTGCAACTGATAGCCGAGTACGAGCAGGCGGAACTCGCCGCCCTAATGGCGAGTATCGATCCCGATTTGGGTTTGCTGTTGTCGGTTTGGCCGGAGACCTTCAGTTATACGCTAAGTGAGCTTTGGCTGTTGGGGGTTCCGCCCGTTGCTACCCAGATCGGCAGCTTCGCCGAGCGAATCACGGAGGGTGTAAATGGATTTTTCTGCGAGCCAACCCGATTGGGTGTCCTGGAAAAACTCCAGTGGTTAGCAGCCCATCGCGCGGCGCTCGACCTGGTGAGAACGAATCTGGTTGGCTGGACACATCGTCCGGTGGGAGACATGATCGAGGCATACCATGCGCTGACCCCGCTGCCCGCGTTTTCAGCCCGACGTTATTGCGCGACACGCGCCGCCATTCCGGCAGGCGATTCCGCGGTACCCCTGGGTGCCTCCGTGCCGGTGCTCGTGGTTGCTCCGAAGGCACGGTTTGCGACCGTCATCCAGGAATTTGGGCAGTATGTGCAGCAAAGATTGAGCGCTACCCCGCGGTTGGATGGCTGGCGAAAAAAAGTGCTGGTAGCGCTCGTCAACGTCAGCTTGCGGGTAGTTGGCGCCATGCTGCGCATGGCCAGTCCGCGCTGACCAGTAAGAGTGGCGTAAACATGGCTACGATCGTTGATGTGACGGTCATCATTGTTAATCACAATGCCGGCGAGTATCTAGCGAAATGCCTGGCGGCGCTGGCCGCGCAAACCGTGGCGCCCAAGCGCGTTGTCGTTGTGGATAATGCCAGCACGGATGGCAGCCTGGCTGAACTGGAGACCCGGTATCCGTGTGTATACCTAATCAAAAGTCAGGAAAACCTCGGCTTTGCCGCGGCGAATAATCTGGCCGTTGCCACGGCGGTCGAGACTGATTGGATCGCGCTGCTGAATCCGGATGCCTTTCCAGAACCCGACTGGCTGGAAGCTTTTCAGAATACCGCTCTCGCGAATCCCGAGTATTCATTCTTTTGCTGCCGCATGTTAAAAGCCGATGACCCAACTGCACTGGATGGTGCAGGCGACAGCTATCACGTGTCAGGGCTGGCCTGGCGCAAGTTTCATGGTTGCAAGGCGCTGGGTAACGCCATGCGCCAGCAAGAGGTGTTCGCTCCCTGTGCCGCCGCCGCCCTCTACCGGAGAGCAGCCTTTGTGGAAGCGGGCGGCTTTGATGAGGCCTACTTTTGCTATATGGAAGATGTTGACCTGGCTTATCGCTTGCGGCTGTTGGGCCATCGCTGCCTCTATGTGCCGTCAGCGGTTGTGCATCATGTGGGCTCGGGTATCGTGGGCAGGCGCAGCGATTTCGCCACCTATCATGGCCATCGCAACTTGGTGTGGACGTATGTGAAAAACATGCCAGGCGCTCTGTTTTGGCTGTATTTACCGCAGCACGTACTGATCAATATTGCCGGCATTATCTGGCTGGGGTTGCGCGGTCAGGGGCGGGTGATCTTAACAGCGAAAAGAGATGCGCTTCGCCAACTGCCGCGGGTGTGGCGGCAGCGGCGCTCGATCCAGGAAAATCGGAGAGTATCAGCGGGGGAATTGAGGCAGGTCATGGATAAGGGATTTTCCGTTTTCGCGATGTGCCGGTGTGGGTTTTGAAGCCATCGTTCGGCCGGCTAATAAAGCCGCGGGAAAGGCTGGCCTGTTTGAGTTGCCCAGCCTAGCTGTTTCGGTCGTCACCTATGCCACAAACCTGCCGGACCTTGCGCAGACGCTGGTGAGTTTGGAACGGGCTGTGGGGTATGCCAAGAACCTGGAGGTTCTGGGGAGCGCCAGGCTGTTCTTTATAGATAATGGTCCTGGAGATGTCTGGCGGCATCAGTTGCAGGACATATTGGCAGATGCCAACCGGTCTGGCCGGTTTGATACTATGGAACTGCTGAGCGGACACGGCAATATCGGTTATGGGGCTGGACATAATCTAGCGATCCGCCGCAACGTGTGCGATTTCCACCTGATCTTGAACCCCGATGTGCTGCTGGCGGAAAATGCCTTGCTGCAAGCCCTGGCTTTCATGGCAGCGCACCCGGACGCTGGTTTGTTGACGCCGGCGGTGGTGGATGGCCTAGGCAACAGGCAATATCTGTGTAAACGCTATCCGGCCGTATTGGATCTGTTGTTGCGGGGATTCGCGCCTTCGTTTTTCAAGCAACTCTTTAAAAAGCGCCTGGATCGCTATGAATTGCGAGACCTGTTGGGCGATGCGGTGGTGTGGGATATGCCTATCGTCAGTGGTTGCTTCATGTTGTTCAGGCGTTCGGTATTGACGCAGGTGCAGGGTTTTTCTCCGGCCTATTTTCTGTATTTCGAGGATTTCGACATCAGCCTGCGGACCGCACGGGTGGCGCGCACCGCCTATGTTCCCACCGTGCGGATTACTCATTTCGGTGGCCATGCCGCTAAAAAAGGCCGACGGCATATCGGTATGTTCCTGCGCTCGGCGTTCACCTTTTTTAACCAGCACGGCTGGAAATGGGTTTAGGCATCCAGGGAACATGGGGATGGGAGAGTGGGCGGATCGATGCTATTCTACCGGTGGTATCAAGCTAGGCAGATCAGAGTTTTCGCATGTTGTTAGCGTCCCGATGGAATTGCATGGTTCAGTTTATGAACGCGGTTTGCGTGCTGGCCATCAGCGCCCTGTTGATAATTTTGTTGTCGCTCGCCTATTACCTGACGGGTGATCATTACAGCAATGCGACCGCCGTTTCATTGTTGTATGACGATTTTCCAGCGGCGGCGGGGCAAGTGAATGCGATTCGCGGTGGTTTGGGAACTCAACAGAACGCAAGGCAAGGCATAATTTTACTCAGTTGGTCGAATCTGAACATTGCAGCCGAAGACTATACAAGGTTGGAATGGGCTGGCGACGGCCTCCAGGAACGGACAGATATACATTTTATCTGGTCTACAAAAGCGGAGCCCGGCGTCATCAGGGAGCTTGTGTTAACTCATGCGGGCAGTAAGACTGGTCATGTGGATTTATCTACCGTGGCCTACTGGGCTGGAACTATCGCCGCTGTTGGTCTGAAAGCGTATGGGGAACAGGCAGAACCCGTAATCATTAATGCGCTGGAACTAAGAAAATCTATTCCCACTGTGAGGGCCTTAATGGTTCAGCTTTGGGGCGATTGGACCTTCTTTGAGGGATGGAATCAACGCGCCGCCCACTTCATCACAGGAAGTCCCCCTAACGCGATATTTCCGCGTGTACCTGCTGTGGCTGCATGGGTTGGGTTGAGTGCTCTGCTCTGGGCTGGGCTTGGTCTGGCGCGGCGACAACCGCTGACGCTCCTGCCTGTTACAATATTTTTCCTGGCCGGTTGGTTGACGCTGGATGTTCATTGGCAATGGCATTTATGGCAACAGCTACAGCTTACCCGTAGTCAATTCGCTGGCAAAAGCTGGGAGGACAAGCAACTCGCGGCGTATGATGGCAAGCTTTTTCAGCTCGTGCTTGATATCAAGAGGAAACTACCGGATAAGCCGGTACGGCTGTTTTTAGTAAGCGCCGATCCAGCAGGGACCTCCAATTATTTCAATTATTTACGTAATCGCACGCGGTATCACCTCCTGCCGCATAATGTTTATTCTTCTCTCTCTTATCCGCCCAACCCGCAGCAGACACACAAGGAAGATTATGTATTGATTCTGAACCCAATTCAGAACATCCGTTACGATGCCGCTGAGCAGGTATTGAAATGGGGAAAGGGGAATTCACTACCCGTGAAGCCAGTCTATTCCTCGCCCTTGGGTATGCTGTTTCAAGTGCAGCGCAGTAGTTGATGCATGGAAATTCTGCGGCTTGTTATTGCTCTGCTGTTGCCCTGGTGGTTAGGCTTGGCTTGGTTGCGTCCCTGCCTAATAGCCTCTCCGGGAGGCTGGCCCATGCTCCTGGGCTATGGGTATATTCTGGGAATTGTGGTTACTACGCTGATCATGCGTTGCATCGACACTATGGGGTTACCGCTTAATTTCGCCTTGGTTGCGGTGGTATTAGTCGCGATTTCCATCCTGGGTTCATGGCTGACGAGAAATGCACCCAAGCATGGTTGGAGTGGTGGCGTGCTGTCCACGTGGAGTGAGCAAACTGCGCTGCAAAAATGGGTTTATGGTTTTTTGCTGGCCTTGCTCGTGGTCCGGTTGAGCAGTCTTGCCGGCGAAGTTGTTTGGCGTCCTCTGCATCCCTGGGATGCGTGGACGACCTGGTCGGTGCGGGCGCGGGTCTGGTTTGAGTTCAAGCAGTTGATTCCCTTTGTCGATGCCACTACATGGCTGGCCGATACGACTGCAACGCGCTATACCATCGATGCATGGCACTATCCCGCCACGGTGTCGTTGGTCCAGTTGTGGACAGCCATAGGCTATGACCAGTGGGATGAGTCCATCAACAACCTGCCCTGGCTGCTCTGTGTGGTCGCTTTGGGGATGGGCTTTTACGGGCAGGCTCGCCTGTGGGGGAGTAGTCCCCTGCAAAGCATGTTGTTTACTTACCTGTTGTTATCTATGCCGCTCCTGGATGTGCATGTGGCGCTGGCGGGGTATGCGGACTTATGGATGGCGACTGTGTTCAGTTTCTCGGCCATCGCCTTTTTCCAGTGGTTGCGCACGGATGATTATCGGCAGGGTTTAATGGCTTTGGCGTTGGCCTTGTTCTGTCCGCTAATCAAGTCGGAAGGCACCGTGTGGTTGTTGACGTTTATCCCAGCCTTGTTGCTGGCGCGTACTGGTGTGAAGACACAACTTGCCACGATTGGCGCGTTGGCTGGGTTGCTGGGTGTATGGTTTATAGTAGGTGGGTTTTCCGCCAATCTGCCGTTGATAGGGCAAATACAGGTAACGCCCCAGTTGATTCAATTCCCTGGTCTTGGGCAGTTTGCCCTGGGATTCACGCCGAACTGGTACTCCTTTATTCAAAACTTCTTCGTTCTCGCCAACTGGCATTTGTTTTGGTATTTGTTCATCGCTGTGGTTCTCCTTACAACCCCTTGGTGGATTGCTAACCGAATATTGCGCTTGTGCTCAGTCCAAGTATGTGCCGGCTTCTTGATGCTTTTCGTGCTGTTTTTCCTGACTGATGCCAGCCGGTGGGCGGAGCAGGGCACCAGTAACAACCGCTTATTCTTGCATATGGTGCCTATGTTGCTTTTCTACGTGCTCATTCTGCTCAACGCTGTGGGTGACAGACGGTCTCGTATACAGACCGCGTCTGTTCCGCAACCTGCTTGATATCGAATATCGCTTGCAGAGCAAGCCTGCCGGCTTGTCCCCGGCAATTCTCATTTTGGCGATGACCGGCTAGAGTAGCCGAATACTGTTGACCGGAAGTACCTGAATGAGCGTACCGTTTGGCACGGTAAATTTGTTCTCAAAGTCTGAGTGACACGGTTGCTGAGTTCTTCGTCATCCGCAAGTAGTCGAAGACGAGACGAGTACGGAAACAGAGTTTGCGCATCAACTCGGCGACAGATTGATTGGTTATCTGGAAGGACTTGAGGATACCAACCGCGAAGCGGCGAAGGCGGGTGATATTTTCCGGGCCGAAGCCGGTATGGATCCGGCTGCGATCCTCATTGTAGTTCCAGTCGATGATGTAATGCATGATGTGCGTCTGATGGCCGGCCTCGTCGAGGGCATTCTTCATGGTCTTGCTATCGATCGCCAATGCATCGTCTGGCGCCCCCCAGGCCTGATTCCAGTCATTAAGCGCCCGGTCCAGCGCCCCCGGTTCAATGCGTACCAGGCAATCGCGAATGACAAATTCGCTGGGGACAACATAGCGCCCGCTCTCGCTTCGCTCCACCGGGCGCACTTGAAGCGCCGATAACGCTTCGCCGACACGCTTTGCCGAGTCCATCCGGTGGCTTATACAGGGAATCTTTGGCGTTGATCAGCCTACTGCGCTAACTATTTGGTTTCGCCACCTATTCTCGGGAGAGCAAATTGACCCTGACGGCCGCTCAGGCTGGTCTTTACTCCTTGATTCCTTCACCCCATAGTACCAAAATCTAGTCTAATTATGATGGTCATACGTCTCGTGAAAATCGGTGATTAACCGGGTGTTTCTGGATTTCGTCCCGGCGTTTCTATTCTGGGTGCTGACGGTGTCTGTGGCGCCGCCCGTTAGCGTGCCAGGATCCGCTGATACAACCCAGTGATCGCCGCTGCGACGGGCGCGATCCCGAAGCGTTCCCGCAGCGCCACTGACCCGGACTGACCCAGCGCCGCCCGCTTCGCCGGGTCGGCTTGCAGCTCCCGCAGCGCCGCCGCCAGCTTTGCTGGATCGTCCGGCGGGGCGAGGAGTCCGTGACCGGCCTGCCGTACCACCCAGCCGGTGCCGGAGCCGGGAATGTCGCTGACTACCACGGGTTTGCCGAATCGCATCGCTTCCAGCAGTACCACACCAAACGCCTCGGCGCGGTCCAGCGACGGCAGGCAGAGCACGTCGCAACGGGC
>Ga0209048_10004882_pt1 | contig 12757 bp, 12 predicted proteins | sample FrelakmetCRP12CR_FD_187146 | JGI IMG/M metagenome (GOLD analysis project Ga0209048, IMG submission 187146) | Freshwater lake sediment microbial communities from the University of Notre Dame, USA, for methane emissions studies - CRP12 CR (SPAdes)... | ecosystem: Environmental > Aquatic >... | reverse complement strand
AGACAGAAGCCTCAAGGTCTGATCATTGTCGACGTCACCCTTTGCAATAATACCGCAATGGCCGTGGCTCGTGTATTCGCAGAGACAGACATCGGTGATGACATAGAGCTCAGGGACAGCCTCTTTTATCGCCTTTATCGCCTGCTGGACGATGCCATCCTCGGCGTAAGCCCCAGTCCCGAGTTCATCTTTGTCCTCGGGGATTCCAAAGAGAATGACTGACGGGATACCGAGGGAATAGACCTCTTTTGCATTCCTGATCAATTTATCCACGGACTCCTGAAAGCAGCCCGGCATCGAGGAGATCTCTTTTCTGACACCTCTGCCAAAGGTCACGAAGAGGGGATAGATGAAATCGTCGGGAGATACAGAGGTCTCCCGCACCATCCTTCTGATGACAGGATTACTTCTCAGTCTTCTATATCGATGAACAGGAAACATATCAGTGTATGGGCAAATCAGTGATTCGATAAGTGAGTCGAAAGGCGAATGAGGTGAACCGGCCACTCACTGCCGGTCCAACCATTCACTCATTGACTATTTGTTTATGAGCAGCTGCTGCAGCCGGAGCCGCATGATGAGGCTGGTCCGTCGCCCGAACCACACGAAGGGGCCGATCCGCCGCTCAGAATAAAGCCCGCCCTCTCGCCGTCATCGTAGTAATCGAGCTGCATTTCCTCAAGGGAAGAGACACAGCCGCTATCAACAAAGACTTTAAGGCCGTCCTTTTCGAAGACCTGGTCTTCAGCAGCAGCCTTTTCGTCTATATCAAGCCCAAAGGAAGGACCGCAGCATCCCCCGCCGGCGTTGTAAACCCTGAGCCCCCATTCTGCCTTGCCTTCTTCCGCAAGGACTATTTTGGCCTTTTCGGCCGCTTTTTCGGTGATCGTAAACACATGAACCTCCAAATTTTTGATACTTTTAGGATAATCCAATTTTGTTTCAAAAAGCAAATTTTGACCTTTTGGCGTAATATAGGATATTTTATTAGGCTATGTACATACTCCATCGTTCTATTCTCAGGGAGTTGCTCATCTCCTTCTTGTTATCGGTTGTCTTTCTGAACTTTACGCTGATGATGGAAAAACTCCTCAGATTGAGCCGGCTTCTGTCGAGCGTCGGCGCTTCACCGCTCGATATCGCCCAAATCATTTTCTATTTGCAGCCCCAGCTCTTTATCCTCACCATCCCCATGGCAATGCTCCTTTCAGTGCTGCTCACTTATTTCAGATTGACCGCCGACAATGAGCTCGTAATTATGCGAAACATCGGCATGCCCTTCCGGCTCATTGCGCGGCCGGTGATGTATCTGGGCATCGCCTGCTTTGCGGTCAGCCTTTCGATGAGTTTCTACCTCGGCCCTGCAGGGAGCGTCATGCTTAGGGAAAAGGTTTCAAATATACTGGTAACAAGGGCCCCTCTGGCGATTGAAGAGGGTATCTTCAACACCTCTTTTAAAGACATGGTCATGCTCGTCAAAGAGAAGCCTGCACCCGACATGCTCTCCGGGATCTTCATCGTTGACGAGAGGAAAAAAGACGAGCCGAAGATAATAGTAGCCAAAGAGGGCCGTATACTTTCTGAAGCAGACGCTCTCAGCTTCGTGCTCAGAGGCGGACATGTTTATATCACCGGCAGGAACTCCTTTACTGAAATCAAATTTGGATCGTACTACTTCAGGCTCACTCCCGCTTTAGAGTCGGGCAACAGAAAAGGAAGCGAACTTACCCCTTTTGAGCTTATCGCGGAATCCAGGAGCACGCCTGACAAAAAGATACCGTATCTCCTGGAGTTATATCGGCGACTTTCGATGCCGGGCGTCTGCCTGATTATCATTTTTCTCGGTCCCTCCCTTGCACTTATCGCCGGGAAAACCGGAAGGCTGGGGGGCCTTACGATAGGCCTGCTGGTATTTGCCGCATATTATTCGGTAATGATCTATGGCGAAAATCTTGCTCGATCAGGCGTCCTGCCCCATTTCGTAGGGGCCTGGATTTCCTTCGTGCTGCTCGGGACTTTTTCAATTTTTGCTTTTGAGAGGGTGAACAAAAGATGACGCTCAAAGTACAGAGGATGTATATCGCCGATTTTTTCAAAGTGCTTTTTATCCTCACGATCGGGATGTCCGCACTCTTCGGAGTTCTCAGTCTCATCGACAAGATGGAGGAATTCATGCCGTACCGGCCCGCCTTCAAGCTTCTGGTCCAGTACGCCCTCGCAAGCATTCCGCGGAATATCATCTATTTTCTGCCGATGACTGCCCTGCTGAGTAGCCTCTTCATCTTTTCGCAGGCCATAAAGAGAAGGGAGATCGTCGCAATAAAAACCTCAGGGGGGAGGATGAAGAGAATTCTCGCTCCCTTCATCCTCATCGGCGTTCTTCTGACCTTGACCGGGTTTGTGCTTGGTGAATTTATCGTACCGGTTACTGCCAAGAAGGTGCGGTCGTTAGCCAGCGAGATCACCGGTAAGGGTAAAAGAATGGCATTTTTTAAAGAAGGCACTCTTTATATGCGGGGAAAAGACGGATCGATCGTAAAAATATCACTTTTCCTACCAGCTCAAAACCTCTCTAAAGGGGTGAGTATCTTCAGGATCGATGAAGAAGGATTGAAGGAGCGGATCGACGCCGAGTCCGGCACATGGGAAAGCGGTATCTGGAAGTTGAAAAATATCACCGTCTATGACCTTGCCTCCGGCAAGGTTTCACAGATAGGAGAGATGTTTTATACCGCGATCGAATCGCCGAAGATCTTCAGCGAGGACTCAATCAAGGTCGAAGAGATGACCCTGACAGAACTTATCAGATACAAGAACAGGCTGGCGGAGGCAGGCTTTCGAAACGTAAAGCTTTCGGTCGACCTCGGTTCGCGCCTTTCGTACCCCATCGTCAACCTCTTCATGCTGCTCCTCGGCATATCACTGTCTATCGGCGGAGAACAGAAAGGGATCGAGAAAATCTTCAGGACCAAGAGTCAGGGGACTCACTCGAATGCAGGAGTTGTATCAGCGGGATTGGGCCTATTAATTAGTGTTTTTTACTGGCTGGGCTACTCATTCTCTCTTTCTCTCGGATATTCGGGAACCGTCCCTCCCATCATGGCGCCGTGGATCGTACCGGTGCTCTTCTGTGTCGTTTCCCTTTATCTCTACTTCAATATACCAGAATAGAGTCTCTCTTCAAACCGTAACTGCTTTAAGGTATAATCAATGAATAAGCGAATGCCGATCGGCAACAGGATGTTATGTCGTCGATTCTCTGGGACTCTTTACCCGGCACTCTGATGGGGTTTTATCTATGAAACCGGTATCGTATAAAAATCCGTGGTATCTTTTTGCCCTTTTGATTCCCCTCTGCATCGCCATAGGGGTTGTCGGATATGTTTATTACGATCAACAGAAAAATAACATCATCAGGGACAAAAAAGAAGAGCTGTCGAGCATTGCCAACTTGAAAGTGGGTCAGATTGTTAACTGGCGCAAAGAAAGAAGTGGAGATGCGAAAGTAATACTTAAAAGTCCTTTCATTGCCCCACACTTTCAAAATTATCTCGAAAATCCGCGCGCTTCGGTAAAAGAGCGGACCGATATTATCAGATGGATGGAAACGCAAAAGGAAGTATACGAATATGATGGCATTATCCTTCTCGATAAGCATGGCACCGTGCTCATGGAAGTACCCCAACAGATAGAACTCGTAGGTCCGGATGCGAAGCAGCTTGCTGCGCAGGCAATAAATAACGGAGATATGGTCTTTTCGGACCTGTATCAAAGTAAAATTGTTGAAGATGTACGTCTCAGCCTCTTGGTCCCGATAATAGCCCGCAAGGGTGACTCTGCATTGCCTCTTGGAGTTGTCTTGCTAAGGATTAATCCTCAATTATTTCTGTTTCCTTTTATTCAGTCATGGCCGACCAGAAGTCCTTCCGCAGAGTCTTTTTTAGTCAGGCGCGAGGGTGACAGCGTTGTATTTTTAAACGAACTTCGTCATAAGAAAAATACCCCCCTTACTCTGAAGCGGCCAATTAGTGAAGAGCACCTGGTAGCAGCAATGGCAGCTCGCGGCATTGAAGGGGTGGTGGAGGGAATGGATTACAGGGGGGTGCCGGTTTTTGCCGCCATAAAAGCTGTTCCTAATTCTCCGTGGTATCTTATCTGCAAGATTGATCAGGAAGAAATACAGACACCTGTCAGAGAGCGTTTCTGGATGGTAACATTCGTCATAGGCTTATTGATGATGACAATAGGTGCTGTGTTTGGCCTGATATGGAGGCATCAGCGTTCCCACTATTACCGCTCACTCTATGAGTCTGAATCCAGACGGCTGTCCCTGATGAAACAGTATGAGTATCTCACAAAATATGCCAACGATATTATATTGCTTATGGACAAAGAGGGCAAAATCATTGAAGCAAATGAACGCGCAGCGGACAGTTATGGACACAGCCGGAAAGAACTTCTTGAAATAAATGTCAGCAGTCTGAGGTCTGCAGGAGCAGCGGAAGAGGGCCATGACATAATAAAGCGAATTGAGGACAGTAAAGAGGACGGCAAGGTATATACAACGGAACATCGACGCAGGGACGGAACAACTTTTCCTATTGAAGTAAGTGCAAGGGCAATCGAAATCGACGGAGAAAAGGTTTTTATGGCTATCATCCGCGATATCACCAAGCGCATGAAAGCAGAAAATTTGTTAAAGGAGTCGGAAGAACGCTTCCGTCGGCTTTTTGAAACCGCAAAAGATGGACTTTTACTTATTGAAAAAAACACCGGGAAAATAATCACCGTCAATCCAGCCATTGTAGAGTTGCTCGGCTATTCCCAGGAGGAGTTTTTGGGAAGAGGGATCGAAGATGTCGGTTTATTAAAAGAGATGGATAATTTCCAGCAACTTACTGAAAAATTAGACAAAGATGGCTATATTTGTTGCACAGATATGACTTTAGAAACAAAAGAAGGGAAAAATATTATTGTTGATTCATATCTGATCGACAAGGCGCGCATAATTCAGTGTAACATCCGTGATATCACTGAACGCAAGCGGGCTCAGGAGGAAAGAGAGAAACTCGAGTCGCAGCTCTTTCAGGCGCAAAAGATGGAAGCCGTGGGACAACTGGCCGGTGGCATTGCCCATGATTTCAACAATGCCCTGAATGTAATAATGGGTTTTTGTACCCTCACCCAGATAAAAATGAACCCTGATGATCCCTGCATGGAGTATTTAAATGAGATACTCGCGGCGACGCAGAAAGCGGCTAATTTGACGCAGAGCCTTCTTGCCTTCAGCAGAAAGCAACCGATCACGATAAAACCATTAAGTCTGAATCAGACATTAAGCACAGTGGGGAAACTTCTTTTGAATTTTCTGGGTGAAGACATACACCTTGATTTCAGACTTTCCGAAAGAGATATCGTGATTATGGGTGACAGCGGACAGATTGACCAGGTAATGATGAACCTGGCAACCAATGCACGGGACTCCATGCCTGATGGCGGCACGCTGACCATAAGCACACAGCTCACTGAAATTGGCGATGAATTCAGAAGAATGCATGGATATGGAGAGGCGGGCACCTATGCCCTTATTTCAGTCGAAGATAGCGGGATGGGAATGGATGATGAGACAAAGCAGAGGATATTCGAGCCGTTTTTCACAACAAAGGAAGTAGGCAGGGGAACAGGTCTCGGTCTTGCAATTATCTACGGCATCGTAAAACAGCACAATGGATATATCGATGTTTATAGTGAATTGGGCAGAGGGACAATATTCAGAATCTATTTGCCTGCAATTGACGTAAAGGCAGAAGAGGCACTGTCGACACAGTACATTCCTCTGATTGGCGGTACGGAAATGATACTCCTGGTAGAGGATGAAAAGGCGCTGAGAACAGTTACAAAAGACCTGCTTGAAAGATACGGCTATAGGGTAATAGAGGCACAAGACGGTATTGATGCGGTACAGAAGTTTGCGGAACATAAAGATACGATCAATCTTGTTCTCATGGATGTCATAATGCCGAATAAGAACGGCAAGGAAGCGTATCAGGAGATCCTTGCGATACGTCCTGATGCACACGTCATCTTCCTCAGCGGATATACCAACAATATCATAACAAAGAAGATACTTGACGAAGGATGGGAATTACTATTGAAGCCCGTTTCACCGAGGGAGCTCTTCAGGAGGATCAGGGAAGTGCTGGAGAGAGAGAAAGCATAGCCGGTAAAGGAGGAATGATGAGGACAATAGCTGTCGCATTTATTTGCATTTTAATCTTTACCGTCATAGTTGGATGTGAAAATCAGCAAAGCAGACTTGAAAAGGAAATGTCTTTGGTGATTAAAGCAGGCAAGGGTGAGCTCTCTGTAAATGACAAAGAAGACTTAAAAAAGAGCAATCATCCAATATTGCTGCAGATCAGCGATCCGAATACCCGTAAGCTTATTACGATATTTAGTAACCTGCCAACGAGTTCGCATAAAGAGCTGTTGGAAAAAGGTTATCTGAAATGGAAGTTTGGAAAATTAGACCAGCAAAGGCAACAGATTTGGCGAGATATTGTTCAGATAAACATTGATATGGCTGCAAAGCAGGGAGTAGCCCCTAATCCGTCTTTCTCTCAGGCTGCTCTGCAAAGCGCACATGTTGGTTATGCTGTTGTCGATATCCCGCAAGCAAAGATGAAAGTTGTGAGCTGGTACATTCTCTGGCCCGAGGGGCCACCCACATGGGTGACTATTGTCGGGGGCAAGGCAGCTGGCTCGCAGCCATATTTTAATGCCCATCTGATTCAATTGTCCCTATTAAGAGATAAGCAGGAAAGCCGTCTGCCTGCTTGAGTATAATTACAAGTCACCGAAAATGTATCCTGAAGCTGAATTGCAGGATCTGAAGAATACGTATATAGTTCTGAATGTTCCATTTACTACGCCCGCTCCTCTTATAAAGAAAGCATATAGAACGCTTATCAAAAGGTTGCATCCATACCTTATCCCGTTCGATTCTCAAGAACAGATAAATGCGATAAGGAGACTGCAAGAAATCAATGCCGCGTATGATAAGAAATATTGTTGAAGAACAGGCTGCAAAGAAGTAATATTTTGGTTAGGGATTGTCGGGGCAGAAGTTATGAGTGTTAGAATTCACCGCATACGTAGTCGGTATAACACTCTCCAGAGTATAATTGTGCGTAATTATATGACGCTTTAAAGGCGAATTAACACGAATTATTGCTTGACTACGCCGATGCAGGGCAGTAGAATTGAGAAACAATAGAAAAAGCATAGAAGAGAAGTTATATTGGAATCGTACTTAACGACTACAATACCGAATTCGGGAGGTGCTTAAATGAGAACGGTCAAGCTGCCGCTTCGGTGTATTATTATTATAGCATTGTTATGTGGAATGGCATCAGCAGACCTCACTGATGTCCCCCTTGTCTGGAACCCTGTTAACAATAGCTATAACGTCAGCGCGGCGACAATTGCCGGATATGGGGCTCACAAGTTCAAGATCATGCCCTTTTCCGATCTGCGAAAGGATAAAAAAGAGATCGGCAGAAACATTGAGCACGGACAATTGAAACTGGTCACTACCAAGGATGACGCCGGTCGATGGTGCGCCGATGCCTTAAAAGAGATATTCAAACACTACGGACTGACATTGGCTGATACCAAGGGAACCGTTGTCCTTACGGGTGATGTTGTAAAATTGCATGTCACTGAGAGCAGCACGTACGAGGCCGCTGCCACTGTCAAAATGACCGCCCGGAATTCTTCAGGAAACGTATTGTGGCAAGGTACGATTAATGGCAAATCCAAGCGCTTCGGACGTTCGTACAAACTCGATAATTATTATGAGAGCCTTAGCGAGGCGTATCAGGACGCAGTCAATGGAATGCTGAAGAACAGCGCATTCAGAAAAGCGCTTAAAGCCAGATAACCACGGCCCTTCTCACATCTCTATGCATTGTATTCTATAAAGCGTAAATAAGAAGTTAAAGCATAATGTTTATAAGTTTAAGCACCTTCAACTGCAAAGCTCACTAGTTGCGTTTACAGTAATTGTAAACACACCCATTTAGAGGACAATTCGTAACTTCTCTACTGGATGGGTCTCTAATGCCTTGATGGACACTAGATGGTCCAGTCCATTTTTTGTTGATAACGAGTAAGCGTCATTCTGCTGCGAAGTTGCAGAATGACGCTTACTCGTTATCATGCATTAGGATATTTAGAGATGCGCACTCACCTGCTTCATGTAACAAACGCGCCGCGGGTCGATGAAAATGTGTTGCTTACAAGTGGAATTAATTGATTGCCGAACTCCGCGGGAATCCTTCTGAAAGACAAAAAAGATTCTGAGCAAGCCGGAATGACAGCACCGTCACGCTATCGCCCATTTCATTGTTGAATTGATAATAGGCTCAATCTATCCCGAATCATATCCCGATAGAAACAAACTATTGGATATATATTCCCTATAAGCAGTATAGTTCAAAACTATTTATATAATGCATCGGTGCGATAAACAACATTAATAAAATTGTTAAAGGAGGCATGCATGGCAAAGGACTATACCCAGATGTGGAGCGGCATCGGACTTAATCTCAAGGCGCATGAAGGTTTATTGGCAGTACTCGGGGATGCATACAAGAATATTTATCTCGCCCAGAAAAACAGGCCCAAAGGCATGGACTATTTCGATTTCGTAATATCCGAAGTCCACGGACTGAGGATTGAAGAGATCGTAGAAGCCAAGAACAGCGGCAAAAAGGTGATCGGGACTTTCTGCGTCTATGTTCCGGAGGAACTTGTGCTTGCAGTAAACGGCGTCTGCATAGGCCTCTGTGCCGGCGCGGATGTGGGAGCTGATGAGGCTGAAAAGTATGTTCCCCGGAACACATGCGCACTTATCAAGGCATTTCTCGGGTTCAAGCTCGCCGGTCTCTGTCCCTACGTCGAACTGACCGACCTCATTGTTGGTGAGACGACATGTGACGGCAAGAAAAAGGCCTACGAGATATTCGATGAAATCACCAACAAAGTTTATGTTATGGAGTTGCCGAACAAGAAAGGCGATGATGGCAGGAGAATGTGGAGGAACGAGATAAAGCGCTTTGCCGATAAGCTTCAAGAGTTGACTGGCAACAAAATCACGCTTGAAAAACTGAGTGAAGCATCAAAGATTGTCAATGCGAAAAGAAAGGCGCTGCAGCGGTTGTCAGCCCTAAGAGCGGCAGATCCATCTCCGATATCAGGTCTCGATGCTCTTTTGATCAATCAGGTGTCGTTCTACGACGATCCGATTCGCTTTACAGCTAAGACCAATGAACTCTGCGACGAACTCGAAGCGCGCATCAAAGCCGGCACCGGCGTAACTGAAAAGGGAAGTCCGCGGGTGCTTATTTCAGGCTCGCCCATGGCCATCCCCAATTGGAAGCTCCATGCCATAATCGAGGGAAGCGGCGCAACAGTCGTAGGCGAGGAATCATGCGTAGGAGAGCGCAATTTTAGGACCCTTATGGATGAAAACTTTGCCTCCGTTGAGCAAGGCATCGATAAACTCTCTGAGCGCACCCTTACGGTAGACTGCGCTTGTTTCACTCCGAACACGGAACGTCTCGACAATATCAAGGAGATGGTGAAACGGCTGGATGCCGACGGAGTTATTCATTATGCGCTTCAGTTCTGCACCCCATACATGATGGAGGCATTTAAAGTGAAGAAGGTTGTAGATGCAATGGAAGTGCCTTTTCTCCGAATCGAGACCGACTACAGCATGGAAGATATGGGGCAGCTTACCACCAGGGTAGCTGCATTTCTCGAAATGATTCAGACGAGGGTTAATGCTTGAGAGTTGCGGGTATTGACATAGGATCGCGGTATATAAAATTTGTTCTTGCCGAGGAGGGCTGCATTATCGCCGCTGAAAAGAGAGAGACCGGCCATGACCCTCTGAATACGTGCCGTGACTTGATCGATCGAACTGCTCCAGCAGCTCCGGAGCGAATCGTTGCGACAGGTTACGGCCGCTATCTTATGGAAGTTCATCGAGATATTCCTACGATCACGGAGATAAAGGCTGTGGCTCGCGGTGCAAAGGCAGTCTTCGCAGCATGCCGCACAGTTGTCGATATCGGAGGGCAAGACACCAAGGTCATCTCGCTCGATGACAAGGGCATGGTCACGGGGTTTGAAATGAATGACCGTTGTGCGGCTGGAACCGGGAAGTTCCTTGAGATAATGGCCCGTAGCTTGGGATACTCGATCGATGAGTTCGGCACATCATGCAAAAGTCGGATTAATAAGATGTCGAATGCGATAAAGATAAACAGCATGTGCACGGTATTTGCGGAATCCGAGGTGGTCGGTCTCATTGCCAAGGGCATTGCAAGAAATGAGATTGCAACCGCCATTCACGATTCTATTACCGGCAGGGTGATGTCACTAATCCGAAGGATTGGAGCGGACGATGACATAATCTTCGCCGGAGGTTGCGCAAGGAACGTATGTTTAGCCGCAATGCTTTCTGACCGCCTTCAGAGGCCGGTCCATATCAGTGAAACCCCGGAAATGCTAGCCGCCTATGGAGCTGCACTTTACGCGGCAGTTTAAAATATAATTTCTCATCTGTGTCGTCTTCATTGCAGTATTATAGATGATGTAACTGCCGCAATATTATAATGACAACAAATTGGCTTGCAAAGGAGGCTGCTATGAAATATGGAGCAAGGAATACCCTGACCGCTAAGGTGAAGTCGGTGAAGAAGGGCGATATCATGTCTCTCGTAAAATTCGATGTAACAGTACCAGCAGAGATGGCATCGGTACTCACAACTGAATCTTTGGAATCCATGAAGATGAAAAAGGGCGATCAGGTGCAGCTTATCATCAAGGCAATACACGTCTTGCCGGTTAAAGAGTAGAGGCTAAAATAACGCTGTTGTTGCTCTAACCAGCTTTTGGAGAGTCGTTCAGAGGCATGTGGCAGTAGCGGAGTACAAACGGAATTACACGCTTCCCTTACATGCTCAAAGGTGTTTCTTTGCAGGTGTACACCGCATTCTTACGGGGGAGGGCACACCTCTCGATTGCCGGAAGAAAGCTTGTATGATAAGCCATGTCTCTGCAGTGATGACTTTGAGGCGAACGTTTCAGTGGTAGGTTTTCGAAGTCATCAAGGACTCAACAGTCCGGGCGACTTTGACCGGGCGTTTATTTTCCTTGCGCATCGAGATTTTCAGTACTCTACATCCGACGCGAACTCTCGCCTATGATCTGAGCCAAATGCGTAGTCAGTAAATACGTCTTCACGCCAGAAAATCCGCAAAAAGCGCAGCATCTGCGAATTTGATAATTTTGAATTAGGATCCTTGGTGATTTCAAGATTTCTTCGCGTAATCGAGCATGCCTTGAAAATCCACCACAACAGCAGGTTCAGTGCCAATTACCCAAGCATCATGTCCTTTAGGCAGCAGAGATACATCGCCAGCTTTACACTCAAACTTTGTTCCGTCATCCATCAGGATCACTAGTGTGCCTGAAACGTGATATTGGAAATGCGGAGCTTCACAGCTTGTTGTCCCTGCCAACGGCTGTACAGAAGTGGACCACTTCCAACCAGGTTCAAATGTCGCACGTCCTATTGTAGCGCCGCCGATTTTCACTAATTCCACCTTCCCGTACGGAAAGGTCCGGACCTCATCGGGCTTACTGAAACTCTTCATTTCGGCCTTTTCATCTGTTGCCTTCATTTGGAACCTCCTTAATAACTTATTTCCTTCCTACTTCAATTATAATGCCTCAAGGGATTTGAACCTAGCGGTTATGACATGCTAAGCGGGATTATGAAATTTCTGGCAACGATGGAGGGTACTAGTGTTAATCATCGATCTTGCTATACTGCAATCTTGATCGATTTTCATTGGGCATAAACATTCTACACCGACTACTTCTGGTCTTGACTTCGAGTTGAAACCTTGCACCATCAGCCGTATCAACACCATGGTCTGGTAGCCAGAGTCCGTTGCCGGACCCAAGCCCCATATGAACCGTACTGGTCGGTTCCCCGACATACGGCTCAAGCCTCTCAAAAGTTGCTTTAGGCAACCCGCCATCACAACTTCCGACATCTTGAGGTTGCGCCGACTTTACAATACTCATCTACAGCCTTCTTGCGTTAACCGTAGGAGAATGCACATGCAGTGACCTGCATTCATTTACTTTTCCTCCTATGAAGGTTCTGTAAACTCTCTTGTAACGAGAGACCAAGTGGAAGTCTGCCTGCTTTCGCATAGGATGATGTTGCTTTCGCTCAATCCTTATCCGGCCCGCTACAGGGCGGCATTCGCTTTTTCTACCATCCCATGCCCACATCCCCATCGGCTCCCCTTGCGGGTCGCTTTCCCTTTCGGGAGAGATATGGGTTTGCCAAGTTCCGCATGAGTAACAATGATGGGTTAGACCTTGCCTGTTCTCCGATAGCCATTATGTCCGTGTAACCCCAACATGTAAGAGGTTAGCCAGCTATGTACCTTTTTGGTTTAAGCCTTTCAGCATCTTTGGCTTATCGACCATTACGAAGTTTATCAGCAATTTACATTTGTTGGTCACTACCATCAAGTCCGGCACCTTATCCGCCTCGATGCTGGCAGATATCTTATTGCCTCGCGGTTCTGATTAGACCTTTGCAGGTCAGGTTACCCTTTTCCTTTCCGCACTTTATTCAGGAAAGTAGACTACCTCTAACGGCATA
>Ga0209048_10004881_pt1 | contig 12758 bp, 14 predicted proteins | sample FrelakmetCRP12CR_FD_187146 | JGI IMG/M metagenome (GOLD analysis project Ga0209048, IMG submission 187146) | Freshwater lake sediment microbial communities from the University of Notre Dame, USA, for methane emissions studies - CRP12 CR (SPAdes)... | ecosystem: Environmental > Aquatic >... | reverse complement strand
CTCAGTGCGTGCGTCTTATTCAGGGCGTTAGGTTCTTGCTGCTTAGGTGCTATCAACCGCCGCGACCGGCCAACGACATGGTGCGCATGCCGAGCAGGGTCTTGATTTCTGAGACAATAATTTCCGGTGGCATCGTCATGCCTCCGCAGACACGTGGGCCGGCGTGCACACGTTCACTGTTGGGGATGGTGGCCTTAATTTCCTTTGCCAACCACCCAGTCACGTTGAATTCCGGGATGATAATGTGCTTTGCATTTTTCGTAGCTTCACGGATTTCTTCGCCTGGCCAGGGCCGCAAGACCTTGACCTTTACCAGGCCGCAACGGATGCCTTCGTCCTCGAGGAGCCGGATGGCTTCGCGCCCCTGCGAGACCGCCGTGCCAGAGGCGACGATGATGATCTCGGCATCGGTATTTTCCGTCTCGATCAACCCGTTCAGCCACTTGATCGTGTGCTTGCGGGACCGTTCCACCGCCGCCCAGACTTCTTGTTGCCAGGAAGCGTGGGTGGCATAGCTGATGTAGTTGCTCTTCATGATAAACGGATCGCGCATCATCCGGACCGGCGGACATTCCATGTCCATGCAGGGCACTGGCGATCGGTATGGGTCATAGGGTGGAAGACACATGTCGGCCGGGGTGAGATTGACGACGTCCTTGGTGTGCGTCACGAAGAATCCGTCGCAGCACAGCGCCAAAGGAAGGTGCACATCAGGCTCTTCCGACACCATGTAGCCTTTGAGGATCCAATCGAAGAAGTCCTGTGCGGTTTCCGCATGCCAGACGAGCATGCCGGTATTCAGAAGATAAGCGATCTCAAGTGTGTCAGGCTGAATTGACAGCGGCGAGTTGATGCCGCGGCAGGTGACGATCATCTGAATCGGCAACCGTGCGCCGGACCACATCGGGAAGTTCTCCATCGCGCGCATCGTGCCGGGTCCCGCGGTCGTCGTAAATACGCGAGCCCCGCCGAAGGCCGCTCCCGCACACTGCGACATGACGGCGAATTCGCTCTCGCCGCGGAAGTAGTCGCCGATGTAACCCTCGGCGAAGAGCTCGCCGATCAAGGCGGCCGCTTCGCTTTGCGGTGTAATCGGGTACGCGATCATCACGTCACAACTGGCCCGCCGGAGTGCTTCCTTGATGACCTCGCTGCCCGTATAGAACGACGGCGTGCGTGGCGCTTCGTTCATCATCTTCCAGGTGTCGGTAAAGGTCTGCCCTTTTTTATTTTTTGTGCCGATGACTGAGTGTGTGTCTGCCATGGATCAGCCTCCTTTCACTGTCTTCAAAACCTCAAACGGCTTAGTTCGAGGCTCCGCTCTTGGCTGATGTCAGCCGTGGTTGGACTGTCCCCTTCAATTTTCTCACCCACTCAGCCAGTTTCATGATCTTTTCGACCGAGGCGTCGCGGAACGAGAGCATCGCATCTTCATGGCCGGCCTGAGCACACATAGCAATCGTGTAGCAGGAGGTGCCACCTCGAATGATTTTGAGCGACAAATTCGCCTGATGGCAGTGGACCCCGACGAACATGCAGCAATCGATTTTATTGTGCCAGATGGTCAGATTCGGGTGGTTGGGATTGATTTCGACTTCAGGATTGATCTTGGGGTATTTGGGGCGGTAGTCCGGCATCGGGATCAGCATGGGCGTTTGCCCGGGCTGCACACATTCCTTAAGCGTATTGTACAAGTGGCGGACGGCCGTGGCTTTCTTGGCCGCCTTCTCGTTCCAGGCCCACAGAACTAAGGGGCCAGGGAAGATGGTCGGCACTTTAGCCATGAGGAATTGTTTCGCTGCTTCTTCGTATGCCTTTTCCTCTGGGACGATGACACCGTTGATGTGAGCTTCCCCAGGGTTCGGCAAGCAAATACCCATGCTGGCAGCCGATGGAGGAAGGAAATGTTCGGGGCCTGGAAGGACGCGATACTGAGTCATCACAGCTTACTCTCCGGCAAGGGGTTAGAGAACGAGAAACACAGGTTTTCCGATGATCTTGGCCTTCTTCACTCTAAGCTTTTTGCATGCCCCCTGCAACCTCGCAGAAGGCCCACCGCCGCGAAATTTTGGGCTATCGAACGAGAGAGGCTTAGGCCTTTTGTCCTAAGATCCGAGCTCTGCCCTAAGACAGCCAATAGTGCCCATCGGAGCGCGCATTATAGGGTTGGCCCTTTCACTCTGTCAAACCAATCGGTAGGCCTAAAACTGCCATGAGTTAGCTGGTTCATGCATGAAATATTAACGCGAAGTCAAGATGTTGCGCGGCATTACGGCAATTGTTCACAGGCCGGAATTGATCCGAGGACGCAGGCCCGCTCAAGGTCATCCTTGGCGAGTCGACCCTGGAGACGTTCTCGATAAAGTTTTGCTCTGGTCACCAGGGCGGCCGCATTGGTGGGGTCGACCCGAATGGCAGTGGACAGATCTTCAATTGCCAGTTCCGGCTGATTCAGCATGAGATAGATCTCGCTCCGCAATGCATACGCCTCTTTTTGGTAAGGGATCCAACTTTCAGGTGTTTGCGCGTTGAGGAGTTTCTTGAGCGTGGCCAACGCCTGATGCCAGGATTTGGTGTCCGCCTGACGGCGGGCTTGCGTCGTGTATACGCCGATGAGGCGCTGGCGAGCGATATCGGCAAACGGATCGAGCTCAAGGACTTGCTCGTAGGCAGCGGCAGCCTCGTCAAACTGTTTCAGCCACGTCAGTACATCCCCTTTCCCAACCCATGCCCAAACATTCTTGGCGTCGAGCATGACGGCGCGATCGAAGTCTGCTCTGGCTTTGTCCAGATAGTCCGCATAGTCCAATGGCTGAACCTGTTGGGAAAAAGCCAGTGAGACGAGTCGAAGGTAGGTTTGACCTCGCACAATCAGTGGATCGACGAAGTGATCATCGAGGGTAGCGGAATCGGTGCTGAGCTGGATCTTGTCCCGCAGATTCTGTGTGTGGAGAGCGGTCTCGAGCATCGCGCGTGCCCGTTGGTGTGAGGCGGACTTTCCGTTCGGCTCAATGACCAGCATTCGGACGCCGATCGGCTGCTGTTGAAGCTCTTGCAGTTGCGAGCGCAACTGGAGATTCTCCTGCTGGAGTTGGCGAAAGTGTTGCGCGAGTTGTTGGTCGGATTGAAGTCGGCGTATTGCCTCCGCCAGACTGCTTAAATTCACTGTGGCGCGAATGCGTATGAAGAAGACGGGACGATCAAGCTCGAAGGAGCGCCTGGATTCAAGGATTTCTGTTTCTGTGACGGCGGCGGCAATCGTTCTGATTTCCAGTGAACTGGTTTGCGTGCTTCTCCCGGCAGATTCTTTTTCTACATCGTGGAATGTGGATTCGAGATAAACGCCCGCTTCCTCCACGGCCTTTCGCTGGGCTCGCTGGAGAACTTTTTCTTCTGCGCCGGCCAAGGTGTCACCATCGGCCATGACATATTGGCTGTCGGCGATGACGGTTTTCGTCGAAGCGCTGAGCGCAGGGACTCCCCAGAGAAAAAGCGCGATGAGGGAGGTATAGAACATTCGCGGATAAAGTTTCACCTTACAACTATACCGCCCGATGGCTGAGGGGGCAATGCAACCAAAGCGGGGCATATGGAGCAAAATGGAGTAAGGGTTGAAGGGGCGGAGCGACAGGCCTTCGGCTACTGTTCCTTCGGAAAGACTTGAACAAATGGGTGGACTTCGACCCGTTCAAATACACCGTGGACTGAATAGGGGTCCTCGCGGACGAACCGTTGTGCGTCTTCCAGCGAGTCCGCTTCGATGACGATTAGGCTTCCGGTCTTATCCGTGAGCGGACCGGCCAGCACGACCCGCCCCTGCGCATCGAGGGGTTCCATCTTGGCGAGGTGCGCCGGGCGATAGATTTTTCGCTTGGCTTGTCCATCGGGACCGTCGAATCCGAGAATGACGAATTTCATAAATACCTCGAAGGGGAAGGCGAAATTTTGAGTTCAGGCCAGGTCCTCTATCGGGCAGCGATCTTTATAGCCGGTGGTCGTTTCATGCCACCAGCGAACTTCTTGCTCCCCGAGCTTCCAGCAGAGATAGACCACTCGGCCGTCACGAAGATGGGGGAAGTCACAGAGGCCGAGATCCAGGTCCTTCACCAGAATGCCCAGTTCCTGAATCGCCTGGAGATTCGTACTGACTTCTTGAAGACCCGAGATATACAGGTACCCAACAGTACTGCCCCCGCCATACTCAGCTCTTGCGCTGGCTTTCTTGATCTCTTCCTTCGTACGGGCCAATACAGCCTTGGCTTGCTGGATCGATATTAGCTTGGAATTAAGCTGGGGGATGAGGTGATTAGCCTCGGCTAGAGTAAACATTCGCTCGTGCTGTTCCTGTTCATCGTCGTGTGCCATGGTGTGCCTCTGGAGAAACCCCTCATTTAGCACACCATTCTTTCATGCTGCAACCGCGGTGTCGGCGCAATTGTATCGTCAAGGGAGAGCGGATCCGATCCGGCTGACCGGGCGAAGAGAAAGGGGGCTGTTCAAAAAGAGAGTGATACATATTGACAAGGCGTACGACTCGCGTTATGATTTAAGCAATATCTCAGCTCAGCGTTCTCTCCACACACAAGACTTCCGGGGCGTATCTCGAAACAAGCCACAACTGCTCAGGTGATAGAAACGAATCAGCTCGGCATGAGTTCCCGCTTACGACAATATCCGCAGTAATGAGACAGAATCGTACCCTGATTAGCGACGGGCATAAAACAAGTAAGTCCTTCACGGGTCACCCTCTTTAGTTGACACACACGACATAAATCATCAACGCATTGTCATTCATTCAGTTTCTGGACAATTTCCCATGGTTCACCACGTGCGAGCGCTGCTAATGACGATGCAGCCGAGGGCTTGAGAGGATACTCATGACACAAACAAAGGGGGAGGTTATGCATCTCGCGGAGCTGAAGCAGAAGTCGATCGCCGATCTCAATGAGGTGGCGCGCGATTTGAAGATTGATGGTGCACCCAATCTGCGGAAGCAGGAACTGATTTTTGCGATCCTGCAGGCACAGACCGCGAATAACGGCGTGGTCTTTGGCGAGGGCGTGCTCGAAACGCTCCCTGATGGGTTCGGGTTCCTGCGTGCTCCCGATTCGAACTATCTCCCCGGCCCCGACGACATTTATATTTCCCCCTCTCAAATTCGGCGTTTTAATCTGCGCACCGGCGACACTGTATCCGGGCAGATCCGGCCTCCGAAGGAGAGCGAGCGGTATTTTGCGTTGCTGAAGGTCGAGAAGGTCAATTTCGAAGATCCCGAAGTGTCTCGCGACAAGATTCTCTTCGACAACCTGACGCCGCTCTATCCCGAAGAGCGTTTGAACCTAGAGTTCGACCGCGAAGAATATTGCACTCGCGTGATGGAGCTTACGACCCCGATTGGCAAAGGCCAGCGTGGGCTGATCGTCGCGGCCCCCCGAACCGGAAAAACAATGATGCTGCAGGCCATCGCCAGGGCCATTCTCAAGAACCATAAAGAAGTGACCTTGATCGTGCTACTCATCGACGAGCGGCCGGAAGAAGTCACCGACTGGCAACGGCAGGTAAAAGCCGAAGTCATCAGCTCTACTTTCGATGAGCCGGCCCAGCGCCATGCTCAGGTGGCTGAAATGGTCCTTGAAAAGGCGAAGCGGCTGGTCGAACACAAAAAGGACGTCGTGGTGTTGCTGGACAGCATTACCCGTTTAGCGCGTGCCTATAATACGATTGCGCCGCCAAGCGGCAAGGTGTTGTCCGGAGGGTTGGACTCGAACGCGCTCCAGCGCCCGAAGCGGTTTTTTGGTGCGGCCCGCAACATCGAAAACGGCGGCAGTCTGACCATCATGGCGACGGCTCTTGTCGACACCGGCAGCCGGATGGACGATGTCATTTTTGAAGAATTCAAAGGGACCGGCAACATGGAAGTCCATCTTGATCGCCGTCTGGCCGACAAGCGACTCTTCCCGGCCATTGATATCAGCCAGTCCGGGACGAGAAAGGAAGAATTGTTGGTGGACAAGGATCGTCTCAACAAGATGTGGGTTCTGCGCAAAGTGTTGAGTCCACTTGGGACGATGGAAGCCATGGAGTTTCTGATGGACAAGTTGCATGGCACCAAGACCAATCAGGAATTTCTACAGTCGATGAATCGATAACATCCGACTTGTATCCGGTCGCTGAGACAGGGTACAGTAACTGGCCTTCGAATGGGCGAAGGTCGATGATTTTGACGTCAGGGGAGTGGGAATTATGAAGAAGGGTATTCATCCCGTGTATCGGGAAGTCGCGGTGCATTGCGCCTGCGGCAATAAATATAAGACCCGATCGACGGGCGGCGATATCAATGTCGATATCTGTTCAAACTGCCATCCGTTTTTCACGGGGACGCAGAAAATCATCGATACCGAAGGGCGCGTTGAACGATTCAAGAAGAAGTACGCGAAGAAAGAAAAGTAGCTCGAGAAGAGGCCATACAAGGGACCCTGCTTCGCTGAGGGGCAGGGTCTCTTTGTTTTTGTGCTTCAGGGGCTGAGGGCGAATCAGAGGGAAACGGTGCCATGGAAGCAGTGTTACTGAAGAAATGGGAAGTATTGGCAACTCGATATGATGAGTTGACGAATCAGCTCATGGACTCGTCTCTGATGAGCCAGCCCTCGCAGTTGCGTAAGGTGAACAAGGAGCGGACGGATATCGAACCGGCGGCCAAACTTCTAGCAACCTATCGAGACAACGCAAGGCAGTTGAAAGAGGCCGCTCAAATTCTTGCGGATCCAACGGCCGGAGTCGAGTTGCATAAGATGGCGACGGAGGAGAGTACCACGCTCGAACGTCAGCAGCGCGAGATTGAACAGCAGGCACAAGAGCTGCTCATTCCCAAAAACCCGCGTGACGAGAAGAGCCTGCTCCTCGAAATCCGTGCCGGGACCGGTGGTGATGAGGCTGCGCTTTTTGCCGGAGCGTTGTTCCGCATGTACACCAAGTACGCTGAGATCAAAGGCTTCAAGGTCGATGTGGTCGAAGCCACAGAAACCGGGGGCGGGGGCTATAAGGGGGTCGTCGCGCTGATAGAAGGCAAGGGCGCCTATAGCCACTTCAAGTTCGAGGCCGGGGTCCACCGGGTGCAGCGTGTCCCCGTCACCGAGGCCAGCGGCCGGATTCATACATCGACCGTCACTGTCGCTGTCATGCCTGAGGTGGATGAGGTCGATGTCCAGATCGATCCCATGGATCTCCGGATCGACACCTTCTGTTCATCCGGTGCCGGCGGCCAGAGCGTCAATACGACAAAATCGGCAGTGAGGATCACCCATATTCCGACAGGGGTGGTGGTAAGTTGCCAGGACGAACGGTCGCAGCTGAAGAATCGCAACAAGGCGATGCGGACCCTGCGGGCCAGAATCGTCGAAGCGGAGCGGGAAAGGCAGGAAGCGGAAATCGCGCAGAATCGCAAGGCTCAAGTGGGCACGGGCGAGCGAAGCGAGAAGATTCGCACCTACAATTTCCCGCAGAATCGAGTAACCGATCATCGTGTCGGGGTGACCCTGCATAAGTTGGAACAGGTGCTCGAAGGCGACCTCGACGAACTCGTCCAAGCTCTGAAGGCTCAGCGTCAGCAAGAAGTGGGGGCTGCTTAACATGGACGCTGTGGCCTCCATTCCGCAGTCAGCAGGCCAGGCATCGCTCGGTGAGGTGATCGCCGAGGCGCGACGGCTGCTGGAACAGGCCGGCATCGAGAGTGCGGGGCAGGAAGCGTTTTGGATAGTGGAGTATGTGCTCGGCCTTCCGGCACATCAGGTTGTTGTCGATCGAGACCGATTGTTGTCTCCCACCGAGCTGGTGGCCGCGAGAGGGCTGATCGACCGGCGGGTTGGACGTGAGCCCTTGCAATATATTTTGGGGACCCAGGAGTTTTGCGGGCTGGAGTTTGATGTAACCCAAGCGGTGCTCATCCCGAGGCCGGAGACCGAGTTGTTGGTGAACTATGTCGCGCAACGGATTCCCGCCGAGCGACAGGCCACCATCGTCGATGTTTGCACGGGATCCGGGTGCATTGCCGTTGCGATCGCGCGGCTGAGACCTCGTGCGCGGGTGATCGCGACCGATCTGTCGATTCCCTCACTCGATGTTGCCAGGAGGAATGCCGCCCGCCACGCGGTATGTGAGCGCATCACATGGCTGGAAGGCGATTTGCTGGAGCCATTGGCGGGGCAGGAGCTGGAAGGGCGCATTGACGTCATCGTCTCGAATCCTCCCTATATTTCGGAGGCTGATTGGGCAACGCTTCAGCCGGAGGTGCGGCTATTCGAGCCGCGAGGTGCGCTGGTGGCAGGTCCCCAGGGGACGGAATTGCACGAACGGTTGCTGCAGGAGGCCGGTCGATACCTGTCTCCAGGCGGGGCATTAATCATGGAGATTGGTGCCGGTCAGGCTCGCGCGATGCGCCGGATTGTCGACCAGATACCCGGGTACAGATTTCATCGACTAGTCTATGACGAAGCGGGGCTTGAGCGTGTGGTGATTGTGGAGCGAGCAGGAACGTAGGGGCAAGACGATGGATCGTACTGTCATCACCGGTGGGATACCACTTCGAGGAGAGGTCCAGATCAGCGGGGCGAAGAATGCCGCACTGCCGATCTTGGCCTCCACCATTCTTGGCGGCGGCGAGTGCGTGATTACCAACGTGCCCCGGGTGGTGGACGTCGTCACCATGGGCAAGCTCTTGGGCATCTTGGGCGCAAAGGTTCACTATGAGGGGAATTGTGCGGTCATTAAAGCCGATGTGATCACTTCGACTCAGGCTCCATACGATCTTGTGAAGACCATGCGGGCTTCCGTGCTTGTGTTGGGGCCGCTGTTGGCGCGATGGGGAGAAGCGACGGTGTCGATGCCTGGTGGCTGCGCGATCGGGTCACGACCGGTCAATCTCCATCTTGCCGGACTGGCCAAAATGGGTGCAGAAGTTTCGATGGAACACGGGTATATTCGCGCCAAAGCGAAGCGGTTGACGGGGGCGCAAATCTACTGCGACACGCCGACGGTCACCGGAACAGAGAATTTGATGATGGCCGCGTCGCTCGCCCAGGGGACCACGGTCATTGAAAACGCTGCGAAGGAACCGGAGATCGTGGACCTCGCTGATTTTCTCGTAAAGCGAGGGGCTTGTATCGTTGGTGCCGGGTCGGATGTCATCACGATCGAGGGCGTCCGTGAGTTGCATGGGAGCGATCACGACGTCATTCCAGATCGCATTGAAACCGGAACATATCTCGTGGCCGGGGCCATTACGCGTGGAGCGGTGACCCTCAATCGATGCCGCCCGCATCACTTGGATGCGTTGCTGATGAAACTGCGGGAAGCCGGCGTCGAGATGCAGGTGGAGAAGGAGCGGATTCACCTCAACGCATCATCGCGGCTCAAAGGGATCGACATTCGGACATTGCCGTATCCCGGGTTTCCTACCGACATGCAGGCGCAGATGGTGGCCTTGATGACGGCCGCTGAAGGCACGAGTGTGATTACGGAGACGGTGTTCGAAAGCCGGTTCATGCATGTCGAGGAGTTGCGGCGGATGGGTGCCGAGATTAAGGTCGAGGGCAATCGGGCGGTGGTGACCGGACCGACCAGGTTGGCCGGGGCTCCGGTCATGGCGTCCGATCTTCGTGCGAGCGCAGGATTGGTCTTGGCTGGTCTTGCGGCGGAAGGCACGACGGAGATACTCCGGGTCTATCATTTGGATCGTGGCTATGAGCGGATGGAAGAGAAGCTGCGTGGGTTGGGTGCGACGATTACCCGTCACAAAGAGGGAGCGGCTCCGGCCGAGACTCGCTGACTCCATGTTGACGATTGCCCTGTCGAAAGGGAAAATGTTGGATCTCACGCTGGACGTCTTTCGCCGAGCGGGATATGCCCTGGGCAGCCTCTCGACCGAGAGTCGACGTCTGGTGTTCCCCTGTCCGGAGATCGGCATGACCTTTCTGGTCGTGCGGCCGACTGATGTGCCGACCTATGTCGAATATGGCGCGGCGGATGTCGGGATCGTCGGGAAAGACGTTTTGATGGAGCAGGACAGCGACGTATATGAGCCATTGGATTTAAAGTTCGGAGCGTGTAGAATCGCCGTCGCTGCGCTCAAGGGGCAGGCTTCACGCGACCGGCTGTCCTCTAAAATTCGGGTAGCGACCAAGTATCCGAAGATCACTGAGCGGTATTTCAATCAACGTGGCGTGCCGGTCGAAATCATCAAGTTGTACGGTTCGATTGAACTGGCGCCTTTGGTCGGTCTGGCCGATCGGATTGTCGATCTGGTTGAAACCGGCAACACGCTGAAGGCGCATAACCTTGTTGAAGTGGAGTGCATCGCGCAGTCCACGGCCCGGCTGGTCGTCAATCGAGCGAGTTTGAAGCTGAAGCATGCGGTGGTCACAGAGCTGATCAAAAAGCTCCGGGCCGTCAGCAGCGCACCAATTGGGTCTCGAACAGCCGCCCCGCGCAAGTCCTCGCGCGGGGCACTTCGAACGGTCAGACGGACGCACAAATGAAGATTGTGGCCTCCACCGAGCGAGCGTTTCTCCCCGCACTCAAGAAAGTGGCGTCGCGTGCCCGCGTGCAAGGGGCTGCCGTCGAGAAGACGGTGAAGTCGATTTTGCAAGCCGTGGAACGGGGCGGCGATAAGGCAATCCTCCGCTATACGAAACAGTTCGACCGCGTTTCGATGAAAGACACGGAGCTCCGTGTCACCCCCGAAGAAATCAAAGAGGCTTACTTCCACATCCGGAAAGACGAGGGGGACGCACTCCGGTTTGCGGCTCAGCGGATCACGTCGTTCCACGAACGCCAGCGCATCAAGACCTGGATGTATCAAGACAACGAGGCGACGCTCGGGCAGGTGGTCACGCCGGTCGATGCGGTCGGGGTATACGTGCCGGGCGGCAAGGCGGTCTATCCCTCGTCGGTCTTGATGTGCGCGATTCCGGCCAAGGTAGCGGGCGTCTCCCGCGTGGTGATGTGTACGCCGCCGCAAAAAGGCCCGATCAATCCCTATTTGCTTGTCGCAGCCGACATCGCCGGCGTCACGGAGATTTATCGCGTCGGGGGCGTGCAAGCCGTCGGAGCGATGGCCTATGGGACCAAGACGATCCGGCGCGTCGATAAAATAGTGGGCCCCGGCAACATTTATGTCGCGACGGCCAAGCGGCTCCTCTATGGCACAGTCGGGATCGACATGGTGGCAGGCCCGAGCGAACTGCTCGTCGTTGCGGATGGCGACGCCAAGCCGGCGCATGTCGCGGCCGACCTTCTTTGCGAAGCGGAGCATGACGAAGATGCGCAGGTTTATCTTGTCACCACATCCGCCCAGTTGGCAAAGGACGTGGTGCAGCTCATCAGCAGCCAGTTGAAGGGGTTGCAACGGGAAAAGATCGCAGCCAAGTCCATTGCGCGACACTCGGTGGCCTTCGTGGTCACTACGATGGACGAAGCCATCGATATTGCCAACGAGATAGCCCCGGAACATCTGACCCTCTCAGTCGATGAGCCGTTTGATTATTTAGAGAAAATCCGTCACGCGGGGGCGCTCTTCTTGGGCCGGTATACTCCTCCGTCGGTTGCGGATTATGTCGCAGGCCCGAACCACGTCTTGCCGACCGGCGGGACGGCGCGCTTTTTTTCGGCACTCTCCGTCCACGATTACATCAAAGTGAGCAACATCGTGCACTATACGCGCGAGGAATTGAGTAAGGTGAAAGATCATCTTGTTCGGTTGGCCCACATCGAAGGGTTTGACGCGCACGCGAAATCAGCCCAGAGCAGGTTTTCATGAAGAAGAACGGATCGGCACCACGGCAGGCATCGATTCATCGCGCGACCAAGGAGACGGATATCTGTGTCGAATGGACGCTGGACGGTAGCGGGCAGGGAAAGATCGACACCGGGATTCGCTTCTTCGATCACATGCTGGAGTTGTTGTCCAAGCATGGGTTCTTCGATCTGACCGTGCAGGCCAAGGGCGACATCGATATTGACGAGCACCACACGGTGGAGGATGTCGGCATTGTCATGGGCAAGGCTCTGCATCAAGCGTTGGGCGAGAAGGCGGGGATCAAGCGGTTTGGATTTGCCTCGGCGCCGCTCGATGAAACGCTTGCTCAGATCACTGTGGATCTCAGCGGTCGGCCCTATCTCGTCTACAACGTGAATCTGCCTGATCGGAAGATCAAGTCGTTCGACCTCGGCTTGTTCGAAGATTTCTTCCAGGCCTTCGTGACCCACGGGGGGCTCAACTTGCACGTGAATCTGATGTACGGCCGCAACCCGCACCACATCATGGAAGCGGTCTTCAAGGCGCTGGCCAAGGCGTTGGATCAGGCTACGACGGTGGAAGATCGGTTGGCGGGTGGGGTGCTCTCGACCAAAGGAGCGTTGTAGCCAATCGAAATCAAGTGAAACTGAATGGGTTCGTGAGGGCAGGCGACTGAAATGGCGTCTGCCCTTTGCGTTTCATGAACCAGTCAGGGAAGTGTGCGATCAGAGGATCTCCTGTGAAAATAAGAGGTCCTGGATTCACCTATCCAATTGATCTATTCCGCTGGTATACGCTAGCTTTCCATTGTGCCTGAGTCTATTGACCTCTCTCCCTCCTTCATGCTTTCTCGCATCATTGTCCCCAAACCTGCCTGCGTAGATTGGCAGTGGCAGGACGGCGTCAGTTGCGGTATTGTTAGACCCTTCTGAGATTTGGGCGGCTTCCATGATTGCGATCATCGACT
>Ga0209048_10004880_pt1 | contig 12759 bp, 13 predicted proteins | sample FrelakmetCRP12CR_FD_187146 | JGI IMG/M metagenome (GOLD analysis project Ga0209048, IMG submission 187146) | Freshwater lake sediment microbial communities from the University of Notre Dame, USA, for methane emissions studies - CRP12 CR (SPAdes)... | ecosystem: Environmental > Aquatic >... | reverse complement strand
GCTCCCACCGCCTGCGCACCGCCGATAGCGAACACTCGATTCAAGCCGCATAAGGCAGCGGCGGCCAGTACCGTCTGATTGCGCTCGCCATTGGGCGTCGGCGTGACCATGACGATCTCCTGCACGCCTGCGACTTTGGCTGGCAGCGCATTCATGAGTACCGACGACGGATACGCTGCCTTGCCTCCGGGGACGTAGATTCCGACCCGATCCAGGGCAGTGATCTGCTGCCCTAAGCGCGTGCCGTCCGCGTCGGTATAGCTCCACGATTGCGCAAGTTGACGCTCGTGGTATGTGCGGATACGTCCAGCGGCTTCCACCAACGCCTCTCGACGCGCCTGAGTGAGGCCGCCGAATGCCGCTTCGAGTTCACCACGCGGAATCTCCAGTGCACTCATCGCAGTAGCATCGACGCGATCAAGCCGCCGCGTATGTTCTAACACCGCGTCGTCGCCGCGCAGTTTCACATCCGCGAGAATCGCCGCCACGGCCAGGTCGATCGATTCGTCCTGTGTATTCTCGAATGCGAGCAGGCGCGCGAGCCTCGCATCGAAATCCGCGTCGCGCGTGTTGAGATGGCTAAGCCGCAGCATCGGCGGATTCGCGTGCAGCGGCGCGGGCAAATGCCTCCAGCAAGGGCTGAATGGCGGCGCGTTTGAGTTTCAGGGCCGCCTGATTCACTACCAGACGCGCGCTGATCGGCATGATCTCTTCGACCGCTTCCAGGCGGTTCGCCTTCAGTGTATTGCCGGTACTGACCAAATCCACGATCGCGTCGGCCAAACCCACCAGAGGTGCGAGTTCCATGGACCCATACAACTTGATGAGATCCACATGCATGCCTTTGCCGGCAAAGTGCTCACGAGCGGTCTTGAGATATTTGGTGGCAACCTTGAGGCGCGCACCCTGGCGCACCGCGCCCGAATAGTCGAATCCGATCGGCACGGCCACCATCATCCGGCACTTTGCGATTCCCAGATCCAGGGGCTGGTACAGTCCGTCGACGCCTTGCTCGTGCAGCACGTCTTTGCCTGCGACGCCCAAGTCGGCAGCACCATAACGCACGTAGGTCGGGACGTCGGAGGCGCGCACGATGACGATGTTCACGTCAGTGCGATCAGTGGACAGGATCAGCTTGCGAGAGGTCTCCGGGTCCTCATCAGGGTGAATTCCCGCCGCCGCGAGGAGAGGTAACGTCTCGGTGAAGATGCGCCCTTTGGAGAGGGCGATGGTAATGCGATCCACGGGAGGTCTCGTCAAAGCTCGATTCTACCGTACCCACTACCGCACGGTGCGAACGCCATCCTTTGCGGTAATACGCGGCCTCGGCTTACCCGGCGAATGCGGGCTCCCAACAATTTCTGGCTTCGGCCGTGCTGCCGCGCTAACCTGCTAAACCACGAGCAGGTCAGCCTGCGCCGAAATTGTCGCTCTGAGCGAGCCGAAGGATGTGGCCATGCTCAACGTACGCGCCGAATTCGAGCACCGAGCTGCGACAATTTTTCTTCGATGCATTCGTAGCCGCGATCGAGATGATAGATCCTATCTACCACGGTCTCGCCATCGGCCACCAAGCCAGCCACCACGAGACAGGCGGACGCTCGCAGATCGGTGGCCATGACGCCTGCGCCCGAGAGTCCTTGCGTGCCCCGAACCACGGCCGCATTTCCCTCTACGTCGATCTGCGCGCCCAGGCGGCGTAACTCCTGCACATGCATGAAACGATTCTCGAATACGGTTTCAGTGATGACGGATGTGCCCTCGGCCACCGTGTTCAACGCCATGAACTGCGCCTGCATATCGGTCGGGAACGCAGGGTAAGGCGCGGTGCGAACGCTGACCGCCTTCAGCCTTCCGTTGCTGCGCAGACTGAGCCAATCCGGTCCACGCTCTACATGCAGACCGGCCTCCGCCAGCTTGGAGAGTACTGCATCGAGTATGTCTGATCGAGTGTCCTTCAAACGAATCTCACCGCCGGTGGCCGCGGCGGCGATCAGAAACGTGCCGGTCTCGATGCGGTCGGGCATCACGCGGTAAGTCGCGGCGTGTAAGGCGGAGACCCCGTCAATGGTGATGACGTCGGTGCCCTGGCCACGGATCCGCGCTCCCATCGCCACCAGACAGTTGGCGAGATCGACAACCTCGGGCTCGCGCGCGGCATTCTCGATAATCGTGGTGCCTTCGGCCAACGTTGCGGCCATCATGATGTTCTCGGTACCGGTCACGGTTACGATATCCATCACGATGCGCACACCCTTCAGACGCTCGGCCCGGGCATGGATATATCCGTGCTCGATGTCGATGCGGGCGCCCATGGCCTGCAGGCCTTTGATGTGCTGGTCCACAGGTCGCGATCCGATCGCGCATCCCCCCGGCAGCGAAACGCGCGCCTCGCCGAAGCGGGCCACCAGCGGCCCCAAGACCAGGATGGACGCACGCATGGTCTTGACCATCTCATAAGGCGCTACGCGATTGGCCAGCTTCGCCGCCGTAAGACCCACTCCCAATCTTTCATCGAGCGAGACCTCCACGCCCATCTGTCCCAGCAAGGAAAGGTTGGTCGTGACATCCCGCAGGTGCGGCACGTTCTGCACGCACAGCGTCTCCCCCGTCAGTATCGAGGCGCACAAGATCGGCAGAGCCGCGTTCTTCGCACCCGAGATGCGCACCTCGCCGGAGAGCGGCACCCCGCCGCGTATAAGCAGTTTGTCCACTAGTGCGGAGCCTTTTGCCAGTCTTCGGGTGCATAGGTCTGCATGGAGAGTGCGTGAATTTCCTCGCGCATGCGATCTCCCAGCGCCTTATAGACGAGTTGATGTTGCTGCACTCGGTTCTTGCCGCGAAAGGCTTCGCTAACGATCACGGCCTCGAAGTGATGGCCGTCCCCGACGACCTCCACATGCTGGCAAGCCAGCCCTTCCTCGATATAGCGCTTGACGTCTGCGGGCAGGACCAAAGTGATTACCTCCAGTTTGGAAAGCGGAAAGGCGCTATTTTATCCGCATGAAAGGCCGGATTAGTGGCCTTGGATGACAGACTCAGTGACGCAGCTTGTATCCGGCCGCAAGCAACCGCAGATTCACTGCCGTCAATGCGAGTACGCAGCCACTCACGACTGCTGCGCTCGCCGCGGGAGAAACATCGGCGACACCGAAGAAGCCGTAGCGGAAGCCGTCCACCAGGTAGAAGAACGGATTCAAGTGGGACGCGACTTGCCATACCGGCGGCAAGGTATTCACTGAATAGAACACGCCTGCCAGAAAAGTAAGCGGAATAATGACGAAATTCTGGAACGCCGCGAGCTGGTCGAACTTATCGGCCCAGATCCCTGCGATGATCCCCAGCGCACCCAGCATGCCCCCTCCCAGCAAGGCGAAAACGAGCGCCCAAAGCGGATGCTGCAGCGGCACATCCGCGAAATACAGCGTAACCAGCAGCACACCCAGCCCGACCACGAATCCGCGCACGATAGCGGCCAGCGCATAAGCCCCGAACATCTCCAGTGGAGATAACGGCGAGAGCAGTACGAACACGAGGTTGCCGGTGATCTTCGACTGGATGATGCTCGATGAGCTGTTGGCAAAGGCATTTTGCAGCAGCGACATCATAGCCAGGCCAGGGATAAGAAAGGCGGCGTAGCTCACGCCTGGATAAACCTGCACGTGCGATGCAAGCGCATGCGAGAAGATCAGCAGATACAACAGAGCCGTAAGGATCGGGGCTGCAATGGTCTGGAAACTCACCTTCCAGAACCGCAGCAATTCCTTTTGCAGAAGGGTGAGGAAGGACGGCATCAGTGCCTCCTCATCATCTGCACGAACACGTCCTCCAGGTCCGCCTGCATCACTTCCAGTTCCTGGACGTGTACGTGTGATTCGCGCAGGCGGGCGAGTACTTCCTCCACACTGGCACAGTCAGGCAGCTGCAGGATCCGGCTCCCGTCCTTTGTCCCTGCGCTGTAGTGTTCGAGAGTCGGCGGTAGCTCGTCGGGTTCCAAGCGCAGACGCAGGCGCGCGCCCGAGACGTGCTGAAGCAGATTGCGAGTTGTATCGAGCGCAACGATGCGCCCCTGCTTGAGCATTGCGATGCGAGCGCAAAGAGCCTCAGCCTCCTCGAGGTAGTGAGTGGTCAACACGATGGTGTGGCCAGCTGAATTCAATTCCCGGATGAACTTCCACAGCCCTTGCCGCAACTCGACGTCCACGCCGGCCGTGGGCTCGTCGAGAATGATTACCGGCGGACGATGCACCAGCGCCTGCCCGACCAGCACCCGCCGCTTCATCCCTCCCGACAGCGAACGCATGTTGCTGTCCGCCTTATCCTCGAGGTCGAGGCGCTGGATGATCTCGTCCACCCACGCCTCGTTGTGGCGCAGCCCAAAGTAGCCCGACTGCAAACGCAGCGTTTCGCGCACGCTGAAAAAAGGGTCGAATACCAGCTCTTGCGGCACCACTCCAAGCGCGCGTCGTGCCCTGCGATAGTCACGGGTCACATCGTGGCCCATGACTTTGAGACTACCGCTGTCCGCACGCGCCAGCCCCGCCAGCAGACTGATCAGCGTCGTCTTCCCCGCCCCATTGGGTCCAAGCAGCCCGAAGAACTCGCCTTGAGCGATGTTCAGATCGACCCGATCGAGAGCCTGCACCCTGCCGTAGCGCTTGGATGCCTGCTGGACCTCTATTGCGTGCGCCATCGGACAGTGCGCGCGCGGGATGCGGGAATCACGCGTAGGGCCTGTAACGGATCAATCGCCTACGCCTGGAAGGAGGTCGCTTACGCCATACAGCACGGCGAGGCTCTTCAAGTTGGCATTGAGGTCTGTGTAGCGCATGGTCCGATCACTGCGGGAGGCCGCTCGCACCCATTCGAGCAACAGGCTGACAGCGGAGGAATCAACCTCCGTAACGCGGCTCAAGTTCACTTGAACCTGTGGCCCATCGAACAGCCGGCGCCCCTCGGCGAGCGCGGTCTGTATCGTAGCCATCGTCAGCGCTCCTTCGATGAAATAGCGATCGCCTTCGCGGACGATCACTGCTTCTTGACTCCGGGCGGCTTGGGCAGGGTTTTGACAGCATTGATGTCTGCCAACGTCTTGATCAGACCGTCGATGCCGCTTTTCTGAATCTGGTCCGAGAAGGTCGAGCGATAGGTGGTCACCATACTCACGCCATCGACCGTGACGTCATACACCTTCCACGCTGCGGTGCCCTTGAACATGCTGTAGTCCACGTTCACAGGGGGCGCACCGCCAGGAAGCTTGATCAAAGTTTTGACTTGCACGTCTTCATCGTCTGGCTGCAGCTTCAAAGGTTTGACCTCGATGACGATGAATTTATAGGCACCGTACGCGGTGCTGTAAGAGCGCAACAGCAAGGTGCGGAACTCGTCCATCAGCGCTTTTTGCTGTTCGGGCGTAGCTTGACGCCAGCTCTTGCCGACGGCGAGGCGCGTCATGCGCTCGAAGTCGAAGTTGGGGACGATCTTTTCTTCGATCAACTGCGCCATCTTCGACTGGCTGCCGGCCGCGAGTTCGCGATCCTGCTGGATGATCTTGAGGACGTCATCCGCGACGCGTTTGACCAGTTCGTCGGGCGGAGTCTGCGCCGCGACCACGGCCGGCAGCAGGATCGCAATCACTGCTGCCAGCAGGCAACCGGCACTTCGCGGCGCAATACGGTCCGCACCGTGAGCTAGCCAAGTCATGATCACCTCTTTCTTATTCTGGATAGGGTAGGGCCGGGCACTATTTTGCTCCGCCCTCGGCCGCTTTACCGTAGAGGAACTGACCGATCAGCTTCTCCAGCACCACGGCCGATTGCGTGAGCCTGATCTGCTCGCCGTCCTTCAGCGTCTGGGTGTCCCCGCCGCCATCCAGTCCGATATATTGCTCACCGAGCAGACCGGAGGTAAGGATAGAGGCGGAGGTATCCTTGGGAAACTGGTAGCTCCGATCAATGCGCAGGGTAACGCGCGCGACGAATTTTTCATTGTCGAACCGGACATCCTCGACACGCCCGACAACCACTCCGGCGCTCTTGACGGGTGCTCGCACCTTCAGCCCGCCGATGTTGTCGAAGGCTGCAGTGAGATGATAACCGTTGGATGCCGTGACGGAGGTCGCGTTACCGACTTTGAGCGCGAGAACGAGCAGAGCACCCAATCCGGCGATCACGAACAACCCTACCCATAAATCTACAGTGGTCCGTCTCATGGTCACACGCCGGTAAACATAAAGGAGGTCAGTATGAAATCCAACGCAAGTATGGCCAGAGCGGAGGTTACGACAGTACGGGTTACCGCATAAGAAACCCCTTCGGCCGTCCCCGGGGCGTCATAGCCCTCGAACAAGGCGATCAGGGTCACCGCCACCCCGAATACGACGCTTTTGATGACACCATTGAGGACATCTTCACGCAGATCGACATTGGCTTGCATTTGCGACCAGAAAGCGCCGGAGTCTACGCCGATCACGACCACTCCGATGAGATAGCCACCGAACACCCCCATCGCGCTGAAGATGGCCGCCAGCAGCGGCATGGAAAAGACTCCACCCCAAAAAATCGGTCCCATCACCCGCGCGAACGGATCCACCGCCATCATTTCCATGGCGGATAGTTGCTCGGTGGATTTCATGATCCCGATCTTGGCGGTGATGGCCGAACCGGCACGGCTTGCAAACAGCAGCGCGGCGACCACCGGTCCAAGTTCGCGCACCAGCGCAAGCGCCACCAATGCGCCAAGGGCTTCCGCGGAACCATAGCGCTTCAGTGTTTCGTACCCCTGCAAGCCGAGCACCAACCCAACGAACAGACCTGAGACGATGATGATGATGAGCGAGAGCACGCCGGTGAAATAGATCTCGTCCAGCGTGAGTTGGAGGCGGCGGAAACTAGCGCCGGAGCGCGCCAGCAGATACCAGGAGAAGCGCGTTGCACTGCCCAGCCGCCATACGCCGTTGACGCATTTATGTCCTACCATGCGTATCCCTCGGTCAACAGCCCCGATCACGTATGGCGCTCCAGTCCGAGGTCCTGCGCAATTGCCGGCGCGGGATAGTGGAAAGGCACCGGGCCGTCGGACTCACCGTGGATAAATTGATGCACGTAGGGTTCACGCGATGCACGCATTTCCTCCGGTGTTCCTTCCGCCACGATGCGTCCCGCCGAGACGAAGTAGACGTAGTCCACTATCTTGAAAGATCCTTCGACGTCATGGGTCACGAGTATGCTCGTCGCTCCCAGCGCATCTGTAAGCCTGCGAATCAGGTTCGCAATCACCCCGAGTGAAATGGGATCCAGGCCGGTGAAAGGTTCGTCGTACATGATAAGCATAGGGTCCAACGCGATTGCGCGCGCCAACGCTACGCGCCGCGCCATTCCGCCCGACAATTCCGCGGGCTTCAGATCCGCCGCCCCGCGCAGCCCCACCGCGTTGAGCTTCATCAGCACCAGATCGCGGATGATCGACTCCGGCAGAGCAGTGTGCTCGCGCAAAGGGAAAGCCACGTTCTCGAACGTCGAGTAATCGGTAAACAGCGCGCCGAACTGAAACAGCATGCCCATCTTGCGACGTAGACGGAACAACTGCGCATGGCCCAGTTTGTGCACGTCGTCCCCCGCTACCGTGATTCTGCCCTTAGTGGGTTTGAGCTGACCGCCGATCAGCCGGAGGATAGTGGTCTTACCGCTGCCGCTGCCTCCCATGATCGCGACCACCTTGCCGCGTGGGAACCGCATGCGGATACCCTTCAGGATGGGACGGACGTCGTAACTGAATTCGACGTCTTCGATTTCGACCAGAGTGTCGGCGGCCACAGGGAGTATTGGTAAAGGCGCCCGCATTGTAAACCGTTTGCCGGAGGCCGCCTAGGCGCGACCAACGACTTCGCTGGACGCGCAAGACGACGTCCGGCCCGACGACCGACCCTGTCGGCCTTGCGCACCCGGCGAAATAGCGGCACTGTTGCGCTGTCCATATTTACGTTGAGGTGAGATGAGCTACGACTCGAAGTCCGAACCAGATGCGACCGTACCCGCCCTAATCTTCGACGGCGTTGGGAAGTCCTTTGGCAAATCGCTGGCTCTGGATACGTTCAACCTGAACGTCGCGCAAGGCCAGTCCTTCGGGTTGGCCGGGATGAACGGCGCGGGCAAGACCACCCTGATCAAATGCCTGCTGGATTTCTGTGCCAGCGACGCCGGCCACATCGAAATCTTCGGTGTCAGCCACCGCCTCACCGCAGCACGGAGCCGGCTCGCCTTCCTGCCCGAGCGCTTTCAGCCACCCTACTACCTGACGGGCCGCGACTTTCTGCGATACATGCTCAAGCTCCAGGACCTTTCATATGACGAGTCTGAGGCAGCCGAAATGCTCCAGGCCCTCGACCTGGACCTCTCGGCGCTGATCAAGCCTGTCCGAACATTCTCGAAAGGCATGACACAGAAGCTCGGGCTGGCGGCGTGCTTTCTCAGCCGCAAGGACCTGTATATCCTTGACGAGCCGACCAGCGGCCTTGACCCAAAAGCCCGGGCCTTGCTCAAACAGCGTCTGCGCATCCTCAGGGAACGGGGACACACCATATTTTTTACCTCGCACTCGCTGGCGGATGTCGAAGAGATCTGCGACTCCATGGCAGTTATCCATCGCGGGCGACTGCGCTTCGCCGGCACACCAGCATTGCTTCGTCACCAATACGAAGCGGACTCGCTGGAGCAAGCCTTTCTGTCCTGTATCGACATGGTCGACACGCAGGCCAGAACGCCCGACCTGGCACAATAATTGATGACGTCCGAGCGCCTTGCTTCCGACCAAACGCCGGTGGATACAGCCGCTCCAGCCAAGCCTGATCTGCTCATCGTGGATGATGATCCGCTCATCACCGACACGCTCGACTTCGTGCTGGGCAAGGACTTCAACGTCTACGTAGCCGATTCGCGAGCGCAGGTCAAAAGCATATTGCGCCAAATGGAAGCGCCGCCCGAGCTCGCTTTGGTCGACCTCGGGCTCCCCCCTGCTCCGCACCGTCCCGACGAGGGATTCCAGTTGATCAACGAATTGCTCGCCTTGTCACCTGGAATCAAGATTCTTGTTTTGTCGGGGCAGAACGACGAGAACAATGCGCGCCATGCCCGCGCGCTCGGGGCAATCGAGTTCGTGGCCAAACCGTGCGAGCCACAACGCCTCAAACAACTACTCCTGAAAGCACGCACAATCACCGCAGCTGAGCGGGTAGCAGATGGACAGGACGCTGGCATTATCGGAACCGGCGTCGCGGTCACCAAGTTGCGGCAGCAGATCCGGCAGTACGCCGGCTCACCTTTTCCAGTGCTCATCGAAGGCGAGTCCGGCAGTGGAAAGGAGCTGGTGGCGGCATCGTTGCACGGTCAAAGTGCCCGGGCGGCAAAGCCCTACCTGGCGCTCAACTGTGCCGCCATCTCGCCGAACTTGGTCGAAGCCACGCTATTTGGCTACGCCAAGGGCGCCTTTACCGGGGCGGGCGCCACCCGTGCAGGCTATTTTGAGGACGCCAGGGACGGGACACTGTTCCTAGACGAGATCGGCGAGCTGCCGCTGGAACTCCAGGCCAAGCTGCTGAGGGTGCTGGAAAACGGCGAATATCAGCGGGTCGGCGAGACCAACACGCGTGTCAGTCAAGCGCGCATACTGGCGGCCACCAACCGCGACCTGAAAGCAGAGGTCAAGGCTGGGCGCTTTCGTGCCGATCTTTATCACCGGCTGAGCGTATTCACTCTCGCGGTACCCCCGCTACGAGATCTGGGCGAAGACAAACTGATGCTGCTGCGGCATTTTTCCGACTTCTATGCGCAGCAAGGCAACGCCGCACCGTTTCTGCTGGACGGACAATCGGAGCGTGTCTGGCTGGCTTACGCGTTCCCGGGAAACGTGCGCGAGCTGCGTAATATCGTCATCCGATTGAGCGCGAAATATCCGGGCGAGCGCATCAACAGCGAGCAGCTCATTGCCGAGCTGGACCCCGAAAGCCTCGAGGCGGCAATGCCGGTTGCCGGCCGGGCTGCGCGAGATTTTCGGGGTTCGGTGGAGGCAGCGCAGAGGCATTTGCAGACCGAGCGCAACTTCAGTCTCGACGAGACACTGCAACGCTGGGAGCGCAGTTACGTGGAGGCTGCACTGGAGCTGACAAACGGAAATCTGAGCCAGGCAGCAAAGCTGCTGGGAATCCATCGGACGACGCTATACAGCCGCATGCAGACCTACGCCCCGCCCGCGGGAGAAGATAAGAGTTAACACGCCGACCATGTACTACACCTATTTCGGACTCAAGCAGCCACCGTTTCGGATTACGCCCGACACCGACTTCTTCTATGAGGGCGGCAACCGGGGTGCGGTGCTGGAAGCCCTGATCTACGCTATTACTCAAGGCGAAGGCATCGTCAAGGTGACCGGCGAAGTCGGGAGTGGCAAGACCATGCTCTGCCGTGTTCTCCAATCGCGCCTGCCCAAGTCAGTAGAGACGGTATACCTCGCCAACCCGAGCGTATCTCCGGAGGAGATCCTGCACGCTATTGCGTTTGAGCTGCAGTTGCCGCTGCCTCGCGATGCGGGACGGCTCGAGGTCATGCACACCCTCAACGAATACTTGCTTGCCAAACATACCGAAGGGCGGCAGGTGGTGGTCTTCGTCGAAGAGTCGCAGAGCATGCCGATCGGCACGCTCGAAGAAATCCGCCTGCTGTCCAATCTCGAGACTCGTCAGCACAAGCTGCTGCAGATCGTGTTGTTCGGACAGCCCGAGCTCGACGAGAACCTTCGCAAACCCGAAATCCGTCAGTTGCGTGAGCGCATCACGCACAGCTTCGGGCTCACTCCGCTCACCGCCGAGGAAGTACGCGACTATCTGACCTTCCGACTGCGAGCGGCCGGATACCACGGCCCCGATTTGTTTCCGAGCCGCTTGACGGGCTACATGGCGCGCGCCACCGGCGGATTGAACCGCCGCATTAACATCGTGGCCGATAAGGCCCTGTTAGCGGCCTTTGCTGATAACACCCACAACGTTACGCTGAAGCACGTAAAGGCCGCAGTGCAGGATAGCGAGTTCAATAGCCCGCTGCGGACACAATCGCGCCGATCTGGCGAAGCCAGAGCAACCTTTGCGACTATTGCCGGCGTAGTGGCTGTCGTAGCGATTGCTGCCGCCGGCGGCGTCGCCGCTTACCGTTACCTCCTGCGAGCGCAATCGCCAGTATCGAACTTGCCGACCACAGGGCAAGTGCAATCTCTAACCCCGGCAACATCTGCGGCCACCTCCACCCCCGCGCCGGCTAATACTTCAGGAAACCCCCCGGTCGCGACGGTTACCCTCAACGACGCAGCCAAAGAGTCGGAAATTCCACATCAGGGCGCAGTCGGTCCGACATCGCCCACTCAAGCTCAAGCAGGTGAGCCTGCTACAACCGTTGCTGCAACAGGGACTTCGCAGGCAGGCAACCTACTGGAACAGCGATTGCTTGCGACCGGGCGGTGGCTGGCTGAGGAGCGCGGTGGTACCTACAGCATCCAGTTGCTTGGATCAAATGACCCTCAGATGCTGAGGACTTACCTAGAAACCCTCAGTAACTATATTGAAATAGATAAGATTTTTGTGTACCGTACCACAGCGAATCGGGAGCCCATCATGACCGTCTTATACGGAGCGTTCACTGGACGCGCCGAGGCCATCAAGTCGCTCGATGCACTCCCGGCCGAACTCAAAGCGAATCGACCCTATATACGCACGGTGCAGGGAATACGGTCCGAGCTGGGCCTGAATAAACCTTCCTGAGACGCGCTAGTGGATGTCGGACGTCCGCGCAGGGCGCTTCTGAAAATGAGCGCCCGCGCGCGAGCCGGCAATTGACGGACCAGCGACACATAATCACTCCGGAGTAGGAACTTGGCGGCAGTGGAAGAAACGATAGCCTCATGTGATCAGGCAACGCTGACTGTGGATGCGCCACGCCTGTCCAGGGCATGCCGTCTTGCCGCTGCCATCGCCGTGCCTATCTTGCTGCTTGCCAGCTGCACCGCTTACAAGGCAGCTATCCCTCCATCCAAAGGGCATATCGATTCCGACAGCGTCAGCACGCCGGAAGACAAGGACCGCATACTTCCGCCGCTGAACACGACCATCGATGTACCTGCGCCGAAGCCCAGAGTGAAGTCGACGACTTACAGTGTGGTCGTGCATGACGTGCCGGTCAAAGAGCTGCTGATGGCTTTGTCCCGGGACACTAAAGAGAACATAGATGTTCATCCCGGACTCAAAGGGCTGGTGAGCCTCAACGCGATCGACGAGACGTTGCCCTCGATTCTGGACCGCATTGCGAAGCAAGTGAACATGCGGTATCGGGTCGAAGGCCGGACCATCATGGTCTCGCCCGATACGCCTTATTTCAAGTCGTACAAGGTCAACTACGTCAACATGACGCGGGACACCACTTCCACCATTGCCGTTAGCGGCCAGATCACGGGCGGCGGAGGCGGCGCAGCGACCCCGAGCGGGGGCGCCTCTACGACTTCGGTCACCACTACTTCTAAGAATAACTTCTGGGAGATCCTGAAGGAGAACGTCAACGCGATTCTCAACGCTACTCGCGCGCTGAACCAGGGCGCGGAGGACCGCCAGGCCCGCGCCGAGGCAGCCCGCGCCGCGCGCGAAGAGCGCCTGGCGCAAGCCGAGGCAGTGGCCAGGGCCGGTGCTAATGCGTCCAACCTCTTCGACAAGGTCTTCGGCGATCA
>Ga0209048_10004879_pt1 | contig 12759 bp, 13 predicted proteins | sample FrelakmetCRP12CR_FD_187146 | JGI IMG/M metagenome (GOLD analysis project Ga0209048, IMG submission 187146) | Freshwater lake sediment microbial communities from the University of Notre Dame, USA, for methane emissions studies - CRP12 CR (SPAdes)... | ecosystem: Environmental > Aquatic >... | reverse complement strand
ACTACAACAACGAAAAAGTCATGAATCACCAGCTAATGGTGGATGTTCGAGTTGTATTGGCAACAAAACTTTCATAGACTCGCTTGTTTTGGGACTAGGGTCATGCTTGATTAGGACGAAAGGGGGGAACGATGATGGTTTTTGGAATAAGGCTTGTGTCAAGAAGCTTTTTAATTTCAGTTCTTATTTTCCTCGCTACTCTTTTCAGCACGGAGCACGTTTTTTCTGCTGCATTGACTGAGGACGAAAGAAATAATGTTGGGGTCTATGAGAAGGTGGCGGACGGGGTCGTCAACATCACCAGTACTGCCATGCAATTAGATTTTTTCTTCAACGCTTTTCCAACTCAGGGATCTGGGTCAGGTTCCATCATCGATACAAAAGGACATATCTTGACCAACCATCATGTTGTGGCCGACGCCCAAAAATTAGAGGTGACCCTGGCAGATGGATCCAAGTGGCCTGCCAAATTAGTGGGGTCCGATCCGGATAACGATCTGGCAGTGATCAAAATCGACGCCCCTAGGGAGAAGTTAAAGATTATCTCCATGGGGGATTCAAGGAATTTAAGGGTCGGGCAGAAAGTTCTGGCTATCGGGAATCCTTTCGGCCTGCAAAGGACTTTGACCACAGGAATCATCAGCTCTCTTGGCAGAACCATCCGGTCCGCGGTTGGGACATTAATCGAAGATGTGATTCAGACCGATGCGGCTATTAATCCTGGAAACTCTGGGGGGCCCCTCCTCAACTCTGATGGAGAAATTATCGGAATCAATAGTGCCATCATTAGTCCGTCTGGTGGAAATGTGGGGATCGGCTTTGCCATTCCCGTTAATACGGCAAAGCGAGTCGTCCCGGAACTCCTCACTAAAGGGTATGTGACCTATCCCTGGATCGGTGCAACCATTCAATCGCTCATCCCTGAAATAGCAAAGTATCGCAAACTTAAGATAGAACGAGGAGCGATGATTGCCGAGGTGGTAAAGGACGGCCCCGCTGATAAGGCAGGTTTGAAAGGGGGCAATCAGAGGGTTCAGGTTGGCAATATGATTGTGCTGGTGGGTGGAGATATTGTGGTGAAGGCGGACCAACATGATGTTAAAACAAATGACGAGCTGATCCGTTATATTCGTGAGAGGAAACCGGGAGATACGATTCTTCTCAAAGTGTTTCGCAAGGATGCTTCTATAGAAGTGAAAGTGACCCTCGGCGAGAGACCGAGAAGGAAGTAATGGTCCCGCGAAGGTATAGCTTCAATTGATAGAACAATAGTGGCCCAAAACGATCACTCGACGATTCTCACGCAATTCTTGCTTCCGAATTCGTTGGGAACGCAGTTTGAACAAGAAGGATCATTTTCCCAGCCACCATCTTTAAGAAAGCGGTATTCATATCTCCCCGGTTTCAAGGATACGGTGGCTTTCCATATCCCTTTCTTGTCCTTTTTCATCAAGCTCGCACTGGTATCCCAGTTATTGAAGTCACCCGCCAGGTAGATCTTCTGTGCGTCCGATGCCAGGAATTCAAATGGAACCTTCTTCGTTTTGCTTTTTCCTATCATCTATCTGCCTCCTTAAGGTTAAGAATTTTAAGACTCCCCTTTAGGATATCGAATCTGTGTTCAAAAGTAAATAAGGTGAATTCTGTATTTCTTGCGAAGCAGTCCTTTATTTTTGCTGCCACCTGATGGCTTAGATGGCAGATGGATATGACGACGGATGGACTGAAGAATGGTCGTTACCGAAAACGCAGGATAAATTCTTCTACTTGTTTAGTTAAGTCTCTTTGGTCTGTCCAGATGAAAGGATATCTGGCTTCCAATGATCAACAAAAGGGGGAATCAAATTTTTGATCCCCCCTTTTGTTTTTGAATACCCGCCAGATAAAAAATCTGCCTACTTTGCCTTTACATGACACTGGGTGCACATCGTTGGACCGGCAGGTTTGTTGGCTTTCTTTGCCTCATCGTGGCAACCCTTGCAGGTTTTATGAAAAGCATCCTTGGCTGGAGGTGTGTTTCCTTCCGCGCTGGCTTTATGACACTCTAAGCACTTTTTTCCGGAGGTTTCACCTTGCTTCCAGGTGTGATGACATTTCAAACAATCAATCTTCAGTGTTTCGCTGTGTTTCTTATGGGTGAATGTCACCTTCCCATTCGGAACATCAAAGACGATTTCGTCTTGAGCAGCGAAAGCACCCGTCACCATCAGACCGGAAAGCACAAAACCTGCAAGAACTAAAACGCTAATCAACCTTTTCTTCATCTCTTTTGATTCCTCCTTTTTTGAATTTTTAGATGATATGAATGATTTTTGGAAGTGAAAACATCGTAAAATAATGTAAGGAAGTTTTCAATAGGTGAAAAATTTTTTATATCATGTTTGAGACGGTGATCCTGAAATAGAGGAGATTTTCATTGGAGCTCGATTCTCCGGGCTATTTCTAATCAGGATCAAAAGAGGCCAAGTCCTCTCAGATGATGTAGATCGACGGCTGTGGACCAGATACCACTTCACCGACCCGATCAGCGGTCTCAATCCCTGCTCTCTTTAATTCAGCGATGAGCCGGTCGGCCTCAGTAGAAGGAACAGAAACCAGGAGCCCTCCAGAGGTCTGAGGATCAAAGAGTAGTTCTTCTTCCTCTCTGGAAAGCTCTCTGATTTTCTTAAAGAACCCTTCAGCCAATCTTCTGTTGGCCTTGTTGCTTCCTGTTGTCTCACCCCTACGATACATACGAAGGGCATTTGGATAGAAAGGAAGCTTGTCATAGAAAAGATTGATCTGGGCTTTACTTCCCTTTGCCATCTCCAGGGAATGACCGAGAATACCAAAACCCGTTATATCGGTGCATGCATGGACATCATAATTCAAAGCAATTTCTATCGCTTTCTTATTGAGAGAAGCCACCTCGGGAAGAATCACTTCTAAATCATGCCAGGGTAGTCTCTTAGAACGGCAGGCATTAAACAAGACACCCGTGCCCAGAGGTTTGGTCAGGATCAAAACATCCCCTTCTTCGGCGCCGCAATTGGTAAGGATGCGATCAGGACGAACCACTCCTGTAACCGCCAGGCCATACTTCGGTTCATTGTCATCTACCGAGTGTCCGCCTGCGATAGAAGCGCCTGCCTCAGAAACCTTATCGCATCCTCCCCGCAGTATTTCCTTAAGAAGACTCGAATCGAGTTTCTTCGTTGGAAACATAACAAGGTTTAGGGCTGTGAGAGGTTTGCCTCCCATGGCATAGACATCCGATAATGCATTGGCAGCGGCAATCTGCCCAAACCAGTAGGGGTCATCAACCGGAGGTGTGATAAAGTCTACTGTACTAATAAAGGCAATACTATCCGACAGGCGATATACTGCCGCGTCATCACAGGTTTCAAAACCTACCAGGAGGTTGGGATCCTGTGATGGACGCAGTGCCTTGAGTGCGTCCGACAGAGCTGTCGGTCCAATTTTCGCCGCTCAGCCACACGTCCGGGAGAGGCCTGTTAACGTCTTCTTTTTTCTGAACAGGGTCATCTTTCCCCTCCAAAGTTTCGATTTTGTAACGAAATATTTGGCTACCAGGCCTATTAGATCCAAACAACCCAAGCGTCCTGAATGTTCTTCATGAGCCAGTCACCACCGGCCAATTCTACCCAGTCATACTTATCGCTGCCTGTGGCTCCAAAATATTCAGCGCAAGGTGGGCAGACTCCAAACCATCCACCTTTGTCTTTTATTTTTTTCATGATTTCAAGGGCGTTTCCAAATTTTTTGTAGATCGGGGATTCTATTCGTTCCGTTTTCTTCTTGTTGACGAGATCAGCGCCGTCGAGTGTCATCCAAACATGCACCCTTCCCCATCCTTTATCCGCTACCGTTTGAGCCATGAGAAGACCGAATATAGCTCTGTTCGGGTCATCGCCCCCGTGTGTGATCACAATCACATATTTCCCTTTCTTGTCTTCTTGTGCAAATGATTGTCCTCCCATCATCGAGCTGAGGCCGGCGATTCCAAGCCCTGCTCCAAGCACTTTAAGAAAATCACGCTTGTTCGCTCCTTCGCCGTCTTCTATGATCCTCTTTTCCTCTCTTTCTTTCATCTGTGTTTCCTCCTTTCAGTAATTTTGATGCCTGCTTATTTTTTAAGAAATCTCTTATTCATAAAACAAAGATACGCTCGGTCGAGTGATCCTCTTGTTTTATGGATATTGATCCGTTGTTTCCTTAATCACTTCCGGGTATGACCTTTTGGCCCTGTCAAAACCCTTCGATAAAATCCCAACTCGCCATAAAGGCTACATATTACTTACATCCGACGATTGTCTATTGCGCTCTTGGGCAATGATTGCCGCTCCATAGGCTCCTACCATCTGAGGGTCTTCAGGGACCTTTACATCGCGCCCAAGCGCGTCGTCCAACAGGTATTTGAGGCAAGGGTTTTTCGCGACCCCTCCGGCCAAGATCAATTCCTCGGGGACATAGACACAGAACGTTCCGATCACTTTATTCCCTTTTCTTTTCTCCTCCATCAGTTCCTCTATCCGGAGCCCGTGAGCCTCGGAGATCACAAAGTCAAGATATTGCATGGCTTTGGGTCGATTTTCCTGAGACATATAGATGTCTTTGTAAGCCTTTCCAAGAACAGCCAAGAGCTGATCATGGCCCTCTAAATTTAATCCCAGATCTTTCCACATCGGTCGATAATCCTTCTTTTCCATGTTTTCTTCCCCTTTCCATAGTAGGAGTTGCTTTTTCCGATAAGAGAGTGATCCTAATCTTTTTGCGAGATAAGAGAAGGGAGATTGAATAGTGGATAGAAAGAAGGGGTGAAATCGGGTTTCGAAGGAGGTTTAGGAAGAACTTTTCTTTAAGGAGTGAGAGCCTCCCTTCAAATCTAATCCGGCTTCAATCCGTCCCGTTAACAGTAGTGGCCCAAACCTATGGGCATCCAAAGAGACAGATCATGGGCGATATCGGAAAATCGAACGAAAGTCCATCGGCTCTCACCTCCTTCTATTCCGCACAAAATCAAATATAAACAAAACTTATATCAAGAGTTCCCACATGTCAAATCGGAATTTTCGATAATCATTCGCTGTAATATCGGATTTTCCTATTGAAGAAATCTATTTCGGCTTCTCGGAAAAACATGGGCTTATGATTGGATGAATGAGTGCAGGGGGGTGATCTTTAAGGGCTTTAGCAAAGAGAGGTAAGACATCGTTGTCAGCTTCTGCATCCCTCAACTCGATCTGTTTTTCTTGTGCGGGGCCGCAGGCTGGTGTCCGACCGAGCTCTGCTTACTCTTTCGCCAGGTCTTCATCCAGAGATGACCCTGAAGGTTAATCATTACTGATATGATCAAGATAGATCCTTCCTTACTGTTGATCTCTGTCCTTTTTCAGCGGCTCCCATGAGAGAGATTCAAACCTTTTATCTCTATATTCTTCTATGGCTAGCCTCAGAGCATGGGCAGCCAGTTTGAAGCAGGGGATTTTCTCTTCGGGTAACTGAGAAAGGATCTCCTCTAAGATTCCCTCAGATATCTTTAGGGCCTCATCCACCGTAGATCCTTTAATCCTTTCCGTGAGAATGGAACTCGCTGCGATCGCTGCCCCGCAGCCAAAGGTCTTGAATGTCACCTCTGCGATTTCATTCCCATGACATTTGATAAACATCTGCATGATGTCGCCGCAGGAAACATTGCAAGCTGTGCCTACTCCATCGGGATTTAAGATCTCGCCTACATTTTTGGGGTCCCGGAAATGTTTCAGTAAATATGCTGGGTATTTTGCCATTTCTCCAACCTACAGATAAACCGCCTCTTCAAAGGAGCTCAATCTCTTCGAGATAGATGGCTTCTTTTTCGATGCGGAAGGCTTTCACCATGGGCTCATCCTTTTTTTTAAGGGATATAATGATCGAGGGCATTTCTCGGTCGAAAGTCCTTTGAACATCCATTTCCGAAGGAAAGGGGATCGTATGAGGATGGGAGTGGTAGATGGCAACCATTTTCATTGAACTTTTTTCCATCTCTTCAAAGGCATTCAACTGCTCCTGAGGGTCCATTAGAAATTGAACGGAACTACTTTTCAGATTCTTGATTTCGAAGGATTTCTGAATAATTTTATCTTTCCCTCCCAAAATTCCGCAACACTCAACGGGATCCTCTCTCCGCGCGTGTTCAATCATTTTCTCATAAATTGATCTTGGAATACGAATCATTCTTTCCTTTTAGCTTATCTTTTAGAGATTGGTATCAGAGTAAAACACCTGGTAAGTTGATTCGCTTGATCAATGGAGATTTCTGGAATTTCTTTGTTGGCCTCATCTCACATTTCCTGGGATGTTTTGCTCATGCTTCATCTGCCTCGAAATTTGGTTAGTCCAGAGTTCTTGTGGAAGTCTGGAGTGGAACGGTATTTTGGGTTGAGCAGGACTGTGTGTAATCGATCAATTCCTTAATCGTGGGGTTCTCTCCACAAAGAGGGCATTCGGGATTCCTTTGAATTTTCATCTCTGCGAAAGATAGATTCAATGCATTAAAAAGAAGAAACCGCCCAACCATGGATTGTCCAACCCCCAGAATTTCTTTGAGCGCCTCATTGGCTTGAAAGAGGCCGATGATCCCAGCCACTGCTCCCAGGACTCCAGCTTCCTGGCAACTTGGGACGAGGCCGGGGGGAGGGGGTTCCGGACAGAGACAGCGATAACAAGGGCCACCGGCATGCGGCTTAAAGGTGCTCAATTGCCCATCATAGCGCAGGATCGCTCCTGAAATTAAGGTTTTCCTCTCGAAATAACAGGCATCATTTACCAGGAATCGGGTTGGAAAGTTGTCACTCCCGTCGAGGACAAGGTCGTAGCCTTTGATGATTCGCTGGATGTTTGTAGAAGTGACGCGCTCGCAATAAATTTCCACTTTCACTTCGGGATTTAAAGATTCAAGGGTCTTTCTACCGGATTCCACTTTGGGAAGACCAATGTCACAAGTCCTGTGAAGAATCTGACGCTGGAGATTGTGGATTTCCACGTGATCTGAATCGGCCAACCCGATGGTTCCAACCCCTGCAGCGGCTAAGTAAATGGCTGCAGGGGAGCCCAGGCCTCCAGCCCCCATGATAAAGACTTTGGCTTCCGCCAGTTTTCTCTGACCCTTTCCCCCGATTCCCGGAAGAATCATCTGCCTTGAGTAGCGATGGATCTGCTCTTCAGAGAATTTCATCTCTTCCTCTATTATTTGAATTCTGTATTCTTCACAAGGATGGCCCAGTCGGTCTCGTTGGTGGAACTGACATCCAAGATTTCATACCCCTCATTCTTCAAACTCTTGGGTACGTCGCACACGGCAGGCGGGTAATCAACAATGACCCTCAGCACTTCCCCTATTTTCATTTCCTCCAGGGCCAGCATGGATTCGATGAAAGTGTAAGGGCAGACTTTTCCTTTGAGGTTTAATTCTTTATCGATCCGGATCTTCTGCCCCTCAATCGTTTCTTCCGTTTGTTCCATGGTGACCTGATGCCTCATTTCTCTATCTACATAAGCATTCATCTTTTCCTCCCATAGTCTAATTTTCTTGCGACGGATGACATTCCCTGTCCGATTCAAACCTCTTGACGCTTTATACCACAATGTGGTATATATTGTCAAAATATTTTTCTCATTTTTGGCAAGGAGAATAGGCCTATGGACAATCAAGAGTTCTCCTCATTTCGCCAGAAACTCGAAAAGACGCAGAAACAGATGGCAGAGCTTCTGGGGACTTCTCTCAAGACCGTTCAGAGTTTTGAACAGGGATGGCGGAAGGTTCCCGTACACATCGAACGTCAAATGTTTTTCTTACTGAATATGAAGAAGGGAAAAGCGAAAGATGCCCGGCCCTGCTGGGAAATTCAGAACTGTTCCGTACAGGCTCGTCAAGGTTGTCCGGCATGGGAATTCAATGCGGGCAGTCTTTGCTGGTTTATCAATGGGACCATTTGCCTCGGAAAACCTCAAAATAACTGGGGCCATAAGATGAAGGTCTGTCGGAAGTGTGAAGTCTTTACAAGGAATTTTGGCACAATGGCCTTAAGAAGGATTTCCAAGAGGAGGGGTGCCTAACTCCCTCTCCGCTGGAGGTGGTTTCTAGGAAGCATTCCATATCCGACCGGACACGGGTGATTCTTAGCTGACCAATCATCGCAATCGATTCTTAGAAGGAGGAATGAATTTGCCAAATTTCATTCAAGAGACCCCGAGGGAATCCGAGGATCAGTGGATCCCCAGTTTTTGTATGATGTGCATGCAGGCGGATGATGGCACGCTTGTTCATGTTGAAGATGGCGTCATTACGAATATCGTGGGCAACCCTGACTGTCCCACCAATCGGGGTAAGATTTGTATTCGCTCCATCTCTTCGATCATGGGATTGTATAACCCTTACCGCGCCAAAGGTCCTCTGAAGAGGACAAACCCGGAGAAAGGACCGGATATCGACCCTGGCTGGGTGGAAATTACATGGGAAGAGGCATTGAACACGGTTGCAGAAAAATTCAAGAAGATTCGCGAGGAAGACCCCCGAAAACTTCTCGTCTGGGAAGGCTGGGGGTGCGCTGAAAGCCTCTTCATTACGCCCAAGGAGGTGGAGAAGGCTACGAACTACAAGGTGCCGGGACAGATCTTCGCAGACGCCTTCGGGACGCCCAATGTGGTGGGCTCCCACGGCCCCCTCTGCTCCATCCATTATGCGTCTAACCTGGTCCATGGCCAGAACCCCGAATACATTTCAGACCTTCAGTACTGCAATTATCTCATTGCTCCCGGAAGAACCGTAGGGCCCAACGTTGCGACTCCCGGATCGACCCGGCGGTTTCTCGAAGCCATTAAGAGAGGGATGAAACTGGTGACCCTTGATCCGCGTTCTTCTGTGGAGACTTCCAAGGGATACCGATGGATTCCCATCCGTCCGGGGACGGAACTGGCCTTTGCGTTATCGATGATCCACACGATCCTTTATGAGATCGGCAAGTTTGATGAGTGGTTTGTCAAGAACCGGACGAATGGCCCTTATCTGATCGGACCGGACGGCTACTACGTGCGAGATCCGAAGTCAAGGAAGCCCCTCCTTTGGGACTCCGTGGAAGGAAAAGCGAAAACCTTTGACGACCCCTCGATCAGCGATTATGTCCTGGAAGGAGAATATGAAGTCGAACGTATCCGGACAAAGCCTGCATTTCAGTTGATCAAAGAACGAGTGAAAGAGTACACCCCGGAATGGGCTGCGAAGATTACCTCCGTGCCACCTGAAACCCTTCGCCTTACCACGCGAGAGTTCATCGACCACGCTATGATCGGCTCTACGATTGTGATCGACGGGTTCACTTTTCCATACAGACCCGTACAGATTGCGGGCTTAGGACGGGGGGCTGTTTCGCACAAAGGCGGCATGTACTTCGATCTGGCCACGAAGATCATCAACATGCTGGTGGGAGCGATGGAGGTTCCGGGTGGGGCTACCGGGAATCGAAATCCGGGCCCTTGTGCTGAAACCCTCATGCCGAATGAGGACGGGATCGTGACCCCCATCCTCGAAGCCATCGGTGTCCCCTGGAAGTTTCCGCCTGACCATGTCGATATGGCGGAGTTCTATCCAACAAAACACACGGCACCCCATCTGGCAGTAAGGGCCATTGTCGATCCGAAGGAATACTACCTCACCTTCCCCATTGAAACCTTTTTAGTCTGCGGCGGGAACCCCATCCGGGCGATCACCGACCGGGAAATCTTCATCGAGGCCTTTAAGAAGGTTCCCTTCATTGTCACCGTCTCCACACAATTTGATGAGACGACGATGATGGCCGACATCGTTCTTCCGGAATCCTACTTCCTCGAAAGAAAGTTCTGCCGATTTTATCTGGTCGTCCATCAGTCCATTGCAGACGATGTGCGCGGTCTGGAGATGGCCCTCTGCCGAAACCCTGTAAAGCCCATGTTTAATACGATGCAGATCGATGATATCATGCTCGAACTGGCCGACCGGGCAGGATTCCTTAAAGGAGAGGGAGGGTTAAATGACGTCATCAACCGGACCTTCATGTTGACAGATCATCGGAGGCTCGACCTCGGCAAGAGGTACACACTGGATGAGATCATCGACCGCAGGATCAAACAGATCTTCGGGGATGAACATAGCTTTGAAGAAGGCCTCAAAAAAGGCCTCATCTATAAATACTCCAAGACAGGGAAGGAAGGCCATAACTACTACTATTGGCCCGACAATAAGACCCGGCATCCCATTTACTTTGAACAGACAAAGAAGACGGGAGATACGCTTCGGGAGAACTTAAAGAAAGATAACGTAAAGATTCCAGGATGGAGGGAGGAAGAGATGGAAGACTTCTTTGCCTACTTCAAACCTATCCCCCACTGGATTCCGAACAATGAGCTTGATGCTCCTCCTGAATTCGATCTCTGGGTGGTCAACTGGAAGACCTCCCTCATGCCCTTTGCCACAGGGGGAACTCAGGAAAATCCATGGTTAGCAGAGCTTCGCGAGCGGGACCCCTATGAGATGTTCATCCACATCAACAAGGAGACGGCGAAAAAGAAAGGAATCAAGGACGGGGACTGGGTAGAGGGGGGATCACGGTATGGAAAATCGAGGGGGAAAGTGAAATTGACCGAGCTCATTCATCCGGAGGTGGTCGGTATTCCGGCATGCTACGGTAAAGGCACCATCCACATGGACCCCGTTTCGAAAAAGGGGATAGATTACAATGCATTGATTACTGCAAAGGACAACGTAGGCCTGGATCCCTTGAGCGGCACGATTGAGCTAAGCCCGAAGGTAAAGATCAAGAGGCTCAAAGGAGAGAAGGGATAATATCGCAGACGGACGGGTTTCAGGACTCTAACTCAAGACCTGGAAAATTCTTTCCCGGTGGCTGCAGGGTCTCGTGAGTACTGAATTCTTGAGTTTACCATCTGAAAAGTAGATGGAAACATTTTTAGGAAAGGACTTGACAAGATTGATCGACAGTGTTAAATTGCCTAGTACCACAATGTAGGAGTTAATTTAAGAGTTTCAGCTTTTCATAACGGATGGGTACGATGAGCACGCTGCCGAAGATATCAGATTCCGAGCAAAGAGATAGCCAATCAATGATGATGTGCTGCATGTCCATGTGTTTTCATCTTGGTAGGGGAGGGGCGCCCATGTAAGCAGCACCGGTTAAATATTGCGGCACCCAAAGGCCCGCTGCCAAGAGAGAGACTGGCAGTGGGCTTTTTTGTTTTTGTAATGACTTCAACCAAAACATCAAAAAACCAAGGAGGGTAGGAAAATGTCAAAAAGAGGATTCGAAACATTGGCGCTTCATGCGGGTCAGGAAAGTCCTGACCCTGCAACAGGAGCAAGGGCTGTGCCCATCTATCAGACCACGTCCTACGTATTTAAGAGCGCGGATCATGCGGCAAATCTTTTCGCCCTGAAGGAATTCGGGAATATCTACACCCGGATAATGAATCCGACGAACGATATATTTGAAAAAAGAGTGGCTGCAATTGAAGGAGGGACCGGGGCGTTAGGAGTGTCCTCAGGACAGGCCGCCCAAGCTCTCGGCCTTTTGGCCATCACTCAGGTAGGGGATGAAATTGTTTCAGCAAACAACCTCTACGGTGGAACATACCAGCAGTTCCATTACACCTTTCCAAAGTTAGGGAGAAATGTGAAGTTTGTTGAATCCACAAAGCCCGAAGAATTCAAAAAGGCGATTACGAAGAGGACAAGAGCAATCTATGCTGAAACCATTGGCAATCCGAAATTGGATGTGCCTGATTTTCAAGCCATTGCGGAGATTGCCCACGGTGCCGGTGTCCCTTTTGTCGTTGATAATACTGTTGGCGTCGGATTGATTAAACCGATTGATCACGGAGTAGACATAACCGTTCTTTCTGCCACGAAGTATATTGGTGGCCATGGAACATCGATCGGCGGGGTGATCGTCGATTCTGGGAAGTTCGACTGGAGTAACGGCAAATTCCCTGAATTCACCGAGCCTGATCCCAGCTATCATGGATTGAAGTACTGGGACGTATTCGGCAATTTCCCGGGCTTAGGCAATGTGGCTTTTATTATTAAAGTAAGAGTACAGTTGCAGCGGGATTTGGGCGCAGCCCTGAGTCCCTTCAACGCTTTTCTCTTCCTTCAAGGGTTAGAAACATTACCATTGAGAGTAAAGAAACATTCCGAAAATGCACTCAAAGTTGCCCAGTTCTTGAAGACGCATCCTTTAGTCAACTGGGTCAATTATCCCGGGTTAGAAGAACATCCAAGCCATAAGTTGGCCGTTAAGTACTTGAAGGGGAGCTTCGGAGGCATTGTGGGCTTCGGAATTAAAGGTGGGTTGGAGTCAGGAAAAAGATTTATTAATTCAGTAAAACTGTTATCCCACCTTGCCAATATTGGAGATGCGAAGAGCCTTGTCATTCATCCCGCTTCGACAACCCACCAGCAACTGACTCGAAAAGAGCAGGAGGAGACAGGAGTAACAGAAGACTTTATCAGGCTCTCCATCGGTTTGGAGGACGTAGAGGACATCAAGGAAGATATTGACCAAGCCTTGAAGAAGGCAGCGGGATAATTTTTTCATAAAACAGCCAATTAGAATAAGAAAGGAGAATAACATGGCTCAATATTTTGATGATAACTCAATGTCCATCGGCAGTACTGCAATGGTTCGGATCAATAGAATGGCCCAGGGGCTGAAAGCCACGATCCTTGGC
>Ga0209048_10004878_pt1 | contig 12764 bp, 10 predicted proteins | sample FrelakmetCRP12CR_FD_187146 | JGI IMG/M metagenome (GOLD analysis project Ga0209048, IMG submission 187146) | Freshwater lake sediment microbial communities from the University of Notre Dame, USA, for methane emissions studies - CRP12 CR (SPAdes)... | ecosystem: Environmental > Aquatic >... | reverse complement strand
CTATACCTACATGCAGGATATGGTTGCGGGCAAATACACGCTCCCTTGGGAAAAGGAGGTCGCGGTCACCGACGGCACCTCTTGCGGGTTCCCAACGCCGAGCCGCACTTACCAGCCGCAACCCGCTATCACGGAGAAGCGCAAATATGCCTGACGTTGCTCGAAACGCCGGCCGCTTCGTCGCGGCGGATCCCTATCCATGGCCCTACAACGGCGACCTCACGCCGGCGAACACGGCACTGATCATCATCGACATGCAGACCGACTTCTGCGGCGTGGGTGGTTACGTGGACAAGATGGGCTACGACTTGTCGCTGACGCGTGCGCCGATCGAGCCGATCCAGCGCGTGCTGACGGCGATGCGCAAGCGCGGCTTCCACATCATCCACACGCGCGAGGGGCATCGGCCGGACTTGTCCGATTTGCCGGAGAATAAACGCTGGCGCTCGCGACGTATCGGCGCCGGCATCGGCGACCCCGGCCCATGCGGCCGCATTCTGGTCCGCGGTGAACCTGGCTGGGACATCATTCCCGAGTTAGCGCCGCTGCCCGGGGAGGTGGTTATCGACAAACCGGGCAAGGGTTCATTCTGTGCCACCGACCTCGAATTGATTCTGCGTACTCGGGGCATCGAGAATATTGCGCTGACCGGCATCACCACCGATGTCTGTGTGCACACCACGATGCGTGAGGCGAACGATCGCGGGTTCGAATGCGTGTTGCTCGAGGATTGCGCCGGCGCCACCGACCATGGCAATCACCTCGCGGCCATCAAGATGGTCAAGATGCAGGGCGGGGTATTCGGCAGCGTGTCGAATTCGAAGGCTATGGTGGAAGCGCTGTCCTCGCTCTGATTCAGCCCATGCGCATCCCTCCGTACGATCCCCCACCCGACTCCGCCCTGGAGCTGCAGTGCCTGAACATGACCAAGCGCTTTGGAACTTTCGCTGCGCTGGACGACGTATCGATGAAAGTGGAGGCGGGGGCGTTCCACGCTCTGTTGGGCGAGAACGGTGCCGGCAAGAGCACGCTGGTCAAGTGCGTGGTGGGCTACTACCGGCCCGATGCCGGGCAGATCGAAGTCAATCAGCGCGAGCGGGATATCCGTTCGCCGCAGGATGCGCATGCGCTCGGTATCGGAATGGTGTATCAGCACTTCACTCTGGTGCCGAGCATGACCGTGGCCGAGAATCTCGTGATGGCGCGCGACCACGTCCCCGCGGTAGTCAATTGGCGCCGCGAGCGCGAGCAGCTCGAATCCTTCATGGCGGGCGTGCCGTTCAAAATCAAGTTGGACGCGACAGCTTCCAGCCTGGCGGCGGGTGAGAAACAAAAGGTCGAGATCCTCAAGCAGCTCTACCTCAAGCGCCGGTTCATGATTCTCGACGAGCCCACTTCTGTGCTGACACCGCAGGAAGCCGACGAGGTTCTGGGCATGCTGCGCGATTTGGCGCGCGAGAAGTTGGTTACGATCCTGATCATCACGCACAAATTTCGCGAGGTCACGGCATTTGCGGATCGCGTATCGGTGTTGCGGCGGGGCAAGCTGGTCGGCGAGGGGAAGGTAGCGGATCTGACTGCGGCGGCGATGGCGGAGATGATGATCGGCAGCCGCGATCTTCCTGGCCGTCAGGCCGGCAATTTCGGTGCACACGCCGCGCCATCGCGTACTCAATCGACGCAGTCCGGCCCGGCGGCAAGCTTGGTGGTCGAGAATCTGTACGTGAACGATGACGCTGGCTTGGACGCGGTAACCGACGTGAGCCTGGCAGTGCGTTCCGGTGAAATCCTTGGTATCGCCGGAGTCTCCGGCAATGGCCAGCGCGAGCTGGTGGAGGCTCTGCTGGGTCAGCGCGAGCGCGTGTCGGGATCGGTGCGGATCGGTGGCGAACCCTACCGGGCGACGCGTGCTGAAATCAATCGCCACCGGGTGTTCACGCTGCCCGAGGAGCCATTACGCAATGCTTGTGTCGGGGCGCTCAGCGTCGCCGACAACATGGGGTTGCGCAATTTCGATCGCGCGCCGGTTGCAGCATGGCCCTGGCTCAGGCGCGGGCAGCTGCGCGCACAGTCGCGCCGTCTGATCGCCGAATACAAAGTAAAGACTGCGGGGCCGGATGCTCCGATTCGAACCTTGTCCGGCGGCAACGTTCAACGCGCAGTGCTTGCTCGCGAGTTGTCCGGGGATGTATCGGTGCTGATCGTTGCAAATCCAGTGTTCGGTTTGGACTTCGCCGCGGTGGCCGAGATCCACGCGCGCATTTTGGCGGCGCGTGAGGCGGGGGCCGCCGTGCTGCTGGTCAGCGAAGATCTGGACGAGCTGCTCGAATTGTCCGACCGTATTGCCGTGATGTTCGACGGCAGGCTGGTTCATGAGACGCCGGCAGAGCAAGCCGACGTCGGTCTGATCGGCCGGTGCATGGCGGGTCACGGCGTCGAATCGATCGCCTGATCCGCCAGCGTAACCTAGGGACTCGGCATGTTGGAGGCGAAAGGCCATAGTACGCGGCACGACGGGACGGCTGCGCGGTCGCGTCCCCGGTCTCTCGGCGAAGGCGTCTATCTTCAAGTCAAGCAGGACATCTTCGATTTCAGACTGCTGCCCGGCGACCACTTCACCGAGGGTGAGATCGCGGCTCGGCTCAAGGTCAGCCGGACCCCAGTGCGTGAAGCGCTTTTTCGGCTGGAGAAGGAAGGCTACCTGCAGGTGCACTATCGCAGTGGCTGGAGCGTGCGTGCGCTGGACTTCAAGCAGTTCGACAATCTGTACGACCTGCGCATTATTCTGGAAACTTCCGCGGTCAGGCAGTTATGCGACCACGCCGAACGCCCGCAACTCGACCACCTCAAGGCGATCTGGCTGGTGGGGGCAGACGAGCGCATCATGGATCACGGCGAAGCGGCTCGGTTGGACGAGGGCTTTCATTCCTCTCTGGTCGAAGCGGCGGGCAACCCGGAAGTTCTGCGTTGCCACCGCGAAGTGACCGAGCGCATCCGCATCCTGCGCCAACTCGACTTCACCGAAGCGGGCCGCATCACCGCCACCTACCAGGAGCACGGCCACATTCTGCGGACGATCCTGCGACGCCGAGCCGACGAAGCGGTCATGCTCCTTCGCGCACATATCGAGTCCAGTAAGACCGAGGTGCGCAAGATTTCGTTGCATAAGCTGTATGCGGCGCGGCAGGGGTGAGAGAGGTGAACAGGTGAAGAAGGCCTGCCGGGCGGGGTAGAAGCGTTTCTCACTCACTTTTTCACCTCTTCACCTTTTCACTTCCTCACTTGCACCCTTCGCGTACACTCCCGGTTACCCCGCCGCCACCGACATTCGCCACCGGCCATGACCGCAGTCCCTAGAATTCTCGCTTTCGCGGGTGCCACCCGTACGGAATCCTTCAACAAGAAACTGATCCGGCTGGGTGCGGAAGCGGCGCGCAAGGCCGGTGCCGAGGTGACGCTGATCGATTTGCGCGACTTTCCCATGCCGCTCTACGACGGCGATCTGGAGGCCGCCGAGCGCTTGCCTCCGATGGCGCGTGAATTGAAACGGTTGATGATCGAGCACGATGGCTTTTTCCTGAGCTGTCCGGAATACAACAGCTCGATCTCCGGAGTGCTGAAGAACGCCCTGGATTGGGTATCGCGCCAGCAGCCGGATGAGCCTGCCCGCGTGGCCTTTCGCGGCAAGGTTGCGGCATTGCTGGCCGCCTCACCTGGCCACCTCGGTGGTGTGCGAGGTTTGTACGCCGTGCGCCAGGTACTCAACGCCTTGGGGACGCTGGTACTTGCGACCCAGTTTGGATTGGCGCGGGCGCGAGCAGCATTTAATGAGGATGGAACGCTAAAGGATCCTGCGGAACAACGTATTGTGGACGACGTAGCGGCGGAGTTGATCAGCACGGTTTCTCGACTCACTCGCTGACAGGCAAAGCTATCGAAGGCGCTGCCAAAGAGGCTGCCGCACCAATACAGGGCGATGATAATCGCGTAATCTCTAAGCTGGTGCGCCGAACCTGTGCAGATGTTTGGGATGCTGTTGGATTCGAGAGCTAACTCTTTCAACCGACGATACTTTTCAAGCTAGGGTCGAGCTTCGCAGGGCTTGGCATAGGCCGTGCAAACGCCCACTGTTTGAGAGCCGCGCATGGGCGTGCAGCGAAGCGATCACCCAAAAAACTTACTGATAGAACAGCGGAGACCAGAATTGGCGCAGCAGAGTCAGACTCAGAGCCAACTCCCGAGCCCACCCATCACGCGAAGTGAGTTTTCCGCCGCTTGCTACAACGAGATGTATGCGGCGGACGGTGCCGTGCGGGCGCACTATGAACCGCTGGACCAGTGGCTGGCCAACACAGCGGCCGATCGAATCACGCAGATGCGCCAGGCAGCGCAGATGTTGTTCCATCGGGTCGGGATCACCTTCGCGGTGTATGGAGACGACAGCGGCGCTGAGCGGCTGATCCCGTTCGACATCCTCCCCCACATCATCCCGATGTCGGAGTGGCGCGAGTTGCATGCGGGCCTCAAGCAGAGGGTGCGCGCGCTGAATCTATTCCTGCACGACGTCTATCACGACCAGGAGATCCTCAAGGCCGGGCACATCCCCAAGGCAAAGGTCCTGGACAACGCGCAGTTTCGCAAGGAGATGCAGGGCGTCGAGGTACCCAACGGTATCTATGCCCACATCGCCGGGGTCGATCTGGTGCGCGCGGGCAAAGGTGAGTACTACGTGCTGGAAGACAATCTGCGTACTCCTTCGGGCGTGTCGTACATGCTCGAGGATCGCAAGATGATGATGCGGCTGGTTCCCGAGCTGTTCGCCCAGCAGCATATCGAACCCGTTGAGCACTACCCGGATTTACTGTTGGACATGTTGCGCAGCGTAGCGCCAACCGGCGTGAACAACCCGACCGTCGTGCTGCTCACGCCCGGCCAGTACAACTCGGCTTACTTCGAGCACGCGTTCCTCGCGCAGCAGATGGGTGTCGAGCTGGTCGAAGGCGCCGATCTGTTCGTCAAAGACGATTTCGTCTACATGCGCACGACCAGCGGTCCGCAACAGGTGGACGTGGTGTACCGGCGCATCGATGACGATTTTCTGGATCCGCGGGCGTTCCGATCCGACTCGATGTTAGGCGTACCGGGTCTGGTGTCCGCGTATCGCGAAGGGCATGTGACCCTGGCCAATTCCATTGGTACCGGTGTAGCGGACGACAAGTCGGTCTATCCCTACGTCCCCGAAATGATTCGCTTCTATCTGGGCGAAGAGCCGATCATCTCCAATGTCCCGACCTATCTGCTCGAGCGCAAGGATGATCTGGCATACGTCCTCGACCATCTAGCCGAGTTGGTGGTCAAAGAGGCGCAAGGGTCCGGTGGTTACGGCATGCTGATCGGACCTACCGCCAGCCAGCGCGAGCGCGAGGCTTACCGGCAGCGAATCCTGGACGCGCCCGAGAAATTCATCGCCCAACCTACTCTGTCGCTGTCTACCTGTCCGACTTTCGTGGAGAGCGGCGTAGCTCCGCGCCATATCGACCTGCGCCCGTTCGTCCTGTCCGGCAAAGACGTCGTAATGGTGCCCGGTGGTCTGACGCGCGTGGCGCTGAAGGAAGGTTCCCTGGTGGTCAATTCGTCCCAAGGGGGTGGGACGAAAGATACATGGATCGTTGGATGAGACCAACGATCCTGGCGAGAGGCGAGAGGCAAGAGGCAAGAGGGTACAGCGCCTCGGGCAGTATTACGACACCTCTCGCCTCTTGCCTCTCGCCTCTTGCCTACCGTTAGCCTCTCGCCTTTATCGAAGATGCTCTCCCGCACCGCCAATCACTTGTACTGGATGGCCCGCTACGTGGAGCGGGCCGAGAATACAGCGCGCATTCTGGACGTCACCTACCGGATGTCGCTCATGCCGCAGGATGCCGAGCTGGTTCAGCAGGAGTGGTTCGCCCCGCTCAATATCACCGGCACGCTGTTTCCCTTCAGCGGGCGCTACAGCAAGGTCGGGGTGGAGGATGTCCTGCACTACATGGTGCTGGATGCGGACAATCCATCCAGCATCTTCTCCTGCGCGCGCGCTGCGCGGGAGAACGCGCGCGCCGTGCGCGGCAGTATCACGTCCGAGATGTGGGAGGTGCTCAACTCCACCTGGCTCGAGTTGCAACGAGTGAACGAATCCAGGCTCGACTCGGAAGGTGTGAGCCAATTCTGCGACTGGGTCAAGGAGCGGTCCCATCTGTTTCGCGGCGTGACCGTGGGGACCGCCCTGCGCGATCAAGCTTTCCAGTTCAACCGCCTGGGTACTTTCCTGGAGCGCTCGGACAACACCGCGCGCATTCTCGACGTGAAGTATCACGTCCTGCTGCCCAGCGTCGACGATGTCGGCGGAGCAGTCGATTATTACCAGTGGGCGGCTGTTCTGCGCTCGGTAAGCGCGTTCGAGTCGTATCGTAAGGTCTACCGTGACGTAATCACGCCGCTACGAGTGGCGGAGTTGCTCATTCTTCGTGACGACATGCCACGATCGCTGCACTTGTGCATGGGCGAGGCGTACGACATCCTGCGGGTCCTCGCCACACCCCAGGCCGCGGAAGCGCTGCGACTTGCGGGGGAGTTGCACGCCGAGCTCCATTTCGGGCTGATCGAGAACATTTTCGCAGTAGGTTTGCATGAGTATCTCACCGGCTTCTTGAGTCGAACCGGTACCCTGGGCAGCGAGATCAACCGAGGGTTCTTCACGATCTAGTTCCTGCCATCCATCAGACTCGCATTCCTCGAGATTGCGCGACGACTTGGCATGTGCCTGTTGGCGCCTTGCGGGCGAGGCTCTCGCGCCGCTATCATGGATAGTCGATCAACCCACCTAGAACTGTCATGACGTATTGCGTGGCTTTGCGGCTGGATTCAGGCATTCTCTTTACTTCGGATTCGCGCACCAACGCGGGGGTGGACCATGTGTCCACCTTTTGCAAAATGAAGGTGTTCGAGCGCAAAGACGATCGCGTCATGGTGGTATTGAGTTCCGGCAACCTGTCGGTGACGCAGAATGTGATCAATACCCTCGAAGGGCATCGTCGGGCCGAGCAAGGCAGGCCCACCATCTGGAGCGTAACCAGCATGTACGAAGTCGCCTCTCTGGTGGGCGATGCGCTGCGGGAGGTGCAGAGGAGGGACGGACCGTATCTTTCCCAAGGCAACGTCGAATACAGCGCCAGCCTGCTGGTGGGCGGGCAGATCCGAGGCGAAGAGCAACGGCTGTTCCACATATATCAGCAGGGCAATTTCATCGAAGCGACCTACGACACCATCTACTTCCAGCTCGGGGAAAGCAAATACGGCAAGCCGATCCTGGATCGGGTGATCAGCACCGCGACAAACCCGGTAGACGCCGCCAAGTGCGTATTGATTTCGTTCGACTCCACGATCCGCAGCAACATCTCGGTCGGGTTGCCGATCGACTTGCTGTGGTACCCGCGCGACTCGATGCGGGTCGGATTCCAGAAGCGCATCCAGGAAGGCGATCCATACTTCAGCATGCTGCGTCAGGGCTGGGGCCAGGGCTTGCGCAAGGTATTCGCCGAACTGCCCAATCCCGACTGGATGTCCAGCGGAAACTGAACCTTCCCCGTTACGGCGCAAAGCGGTTTTAGCCACAGAGATCACAGAGGACGCAGAGAAAAGCGCGGAAATTTGAACCTCACCGAGAGACTGGAAACAGCGCGTCTGCCAACGCTTCGGTGAATTGATTTTCTCTGTGGCCTCTGTGATCTGCGTGGCCAATTTTTGTTTTCGCCTTTTAGTGTTATCAGGTTCCAAAGCATGACCATTCAAGTTGCCCTGTACCACAAGACCAGCTACATCTTCGATCGGCCCGTGGCGTTGTCGCCGCACGAAATCCGTCTGCGGCCGGCCGCGCACTGCCGCACACCGATCCTCAGCTACTCTCTGACGGTCAAGCCCGCCAAGCATTTTCTGAACTGGCAGCAGGACGCCTACGGCAACTACGTGGCCCGTTACGTGTTCCCGGAAAAGACCCGTGAGTTCGTTGTCGAGGTGGATCTCACCGCCGACATGACGGTGATCAATCCATTCGACTTCTTCGTCGAAGCGTACGCCGAGCATTTCCCGTTCGTCTATGAGGAAAGGCTGCTTGGGGAACTAGCACCTTTCCGTCACGAGGAACCGCTCGGACCGCTGGTGCTGGCCTGGATCGAGCGATTCAAGAAGGAACATCTGCGCGAGGGGATGCTGTCGGTTGACCTGCTGGTCGCGCTGAATCGCGAACTGCAGCGCGAAGTGAAGTACGTGGTAAGGCTGGAACCCGGCGTCTACACGCCAGAGGAAACGTTGCGCCTCAAGAAGGGCTCCTGTCGCGACAGTGGGTGGCTGCTCGTGCAGGTCCTGCGACACATGGGTTTCGCTGCCCGATTCGTCTCCGGCTATCTAATCCAACTTACGGCGGACGTGAAGGCGCTCGATGGTCCCAGCGGCCCCGAGGCTGATTTCACCGATCTGCATGCATGGGCCGAAGCCTACATGCCTGGCGCCGGTTGGATTGGATTGGACGCCACTTCGGGTCTGATGGCTGGTGAAGGACACATACCACTTGCGTGTACGGCGGTACCGGCTGGCGCGGCACCAGTGTTTGGCTACACCGATCCGGGTGAGGTGGAGTTCGGCTTCAGCATGCGGGTGACACGCATCCGCGAAGACCCGCGGGTCACCAAACCCTACACGGAAGAGCAATGGCGTGACATCGAGGCGCTGGGTCATGCAGTCGAGGCTGAACTGACCAAAAGCGACGTGCGCCTCACCATGGGCGGCGAGCCGACCTTCGTTTCCGTCGATGACATGGACGCCGAGCAGTGGAACTACACGGCGTTGGGTGAGGAAAAGCGCGAATTGGCGGGCGCGCTGGTGCGCCGTCTGCAAAAGAGGTTTTCATCGGGTGCGCTGCTTCATTTTGGCCAGGGAAAGTGGTATCCGGGCGAGCCGCTGCCGCGCTGGGCGCTCACTTGTCTATGGCGCGTCGATGGCACACCGCTGTGGCGCGATGCCAGATTGCTCGCGGAAGAAGGCAAAGACTTCAACCTGAAGCCAGCCGAAGCGCAAGCCTTCGGCCGTGTGCTGGCAGGCCGATTGGGATTGCATAGAGACTATTTGATCCCCGCTTTCGAAGACGTCTGGGAGGTGCTGCGCAAAGAGCAGGAAATCCCGGTCAACTTCGATCCGTTGGAGCGCGATCTGAAGGATCCGGCGGAGCGAACGCGGCTCGCGCGGCTCTTGCAGGGTGAGATCCAGGAGCCCGCCGGTTTTGTCTTGCCCCTCAAGCCCGACCCCACACCTGGTGCCACCGGACCACGCAAATGGCTCTCCAGCGGTTGGCCATTGCGCCGCGAGCATCTGTATCTCGTGCCCGGGGATTCGCCGCTGGGATTACGCTTGCCGCTGGCTTCGTTGCCGTGGGTCGCTCCCAACGACAAGGACCACCCTCATCCCGCGGACCCGTTCGAGGCACGTGGGCCACTGAACCACCCGAGCCGCGAAGCGCATGCGGCACCTGCGGCGCCGGCGCCGACGAAGCTGACCGTCGGCAAGTCCGCGCGAGAGGTGATTCACACGGCGCTTTGCGTGCAAGTTCGTGAGGGACGGATGCATGTTTTCCTGCCACCCGTGCCTACCGTGGAGGACTTCGTAGCACTGATACACGCGATCGAGGAAACAGCGGGTGAAATGCGCATTCCCGTGGTGCTGGAAGGCTATCTGCCACCCAACGATCCACGCCTGAAGAAATTTGCCGTGACTCCGGATCCCGGCGTCATCGAGGTCAACATCCATCCCGCGCACGACTGGGACGAACTGACCGAGAACACGCGTACGCTGTATGAGGAGGCGCGTCTCACGCGGCTCGGCACCGAGAAATTCATGCTCGACGGGCGTCATACCGGCACTGGCGGCGGCAACCATGTGACGGTGGGCGGGGCAACGCCAGCTGATAGTCCACTTCTACGGCGCCCCGATCTCCTGCGCAGCCTCATCACCTATTGGCAAAATCACCCCGCGCTGTCGTATCTGTTCTCCGGCATGTTCATCGGACCGACGAGCCAGGCGCCACGAGTGGACGAAGCGCGCGACGACACGCTTTACGAGCTCGACATTGCCTTCGGCGAGATGGATCGGTTGCAGAAGGCCGGTGAAGAGACGCTCAAGCCGTGGCTCGTGGACAGGCTGTTGCGCAATCTCTTGGTGGATCTGACCGGCAATACACACCGGGCGGAGTTCTCGATCGATAAACTCTATTCACCCGATACGGCCACGGGACGACTCGGTCTGCTCGAATTCCGCGCTTTCGAAATGCCGCCGCACTGGCAGATGAGTTGCGTGCAGATGCTGCTGTTGCGCGCCCTCATTGCGCGCTTCTGGAAGCGTCCTTACCAGGGAAGGGTGATCTCCTGGGACACGAGTTTGCACGACCGTTTCATGCTGCCGCATTTTGTGGCCCAGGACATGCGAGACGTCGTATTGGATCTGCAGCGCGAGGGCTATCCCGTACGCTTCGAGTGGTTCGCGCCGTTCTTCGAGTTTCGTTTTCCGCGCTATGGGACCGCGGTCTATCAAGGCATCTCGCTGGAATTGCGCCAAGCGCTCGAACCCTGGCACGTGCTGGGGGAAGAGGTGACGGCCGGTGCGACGTCCCGCTATGTGGATTCATCCATCGAACGCTTGCAGGTCAAGGTCAGCAACATGACGGGAAGCCGCTTCGTCGTGACCTGCAACGGCCGCCCCATTCCTCTTGCTCCCACCGGCACGCACGGCGAATACGTGGCCGGCGTGCGTTACCGAGCCTGGCAGCCACCCTCCGCCTTGCATCCTACAATCGGTGTTCATAGCCCGCTGGTATTCGATATCGTCGATAAGTGGAGCGGCCAGTCCTTGGGCGGATGCACCTATCACGTGGTGCACCCGGGCGGACGCAGCTACGAGACCTTCCCGGTCAATGCAAACGAAGCGGAGGCACGGCGTATGGCGCGCTTTACGGCGCAGGGTCATACTCCCGGCGGAATGGCCGTGCGCGCGGAACGCCCGAGCCCGGACTTTCCGTTGACGCTCGATCTGCGGCGTCTGCCCGATACTGAAGGCGCAATTGCGATTACTGTTGCGTCAGCGCAAAACCAGCAGTAATCGACGGCAAGTCATGGACCGCCGGCAACGCCGGAACACGAGGAGAACGATGCGTTACTGGCTCATATGTACACTGGCGGTGCTAACGCTGACAGCCTGGGCAGAGGACTCCTGGGTGGAAGTCGGCGCCGATACCGAAGCGAAGTACTACGTCGATCCGAATTCCATCAAGGTGGACGGCGATACCATTCGTTTGCGCAAGCGCGCCGTGTTCAACGCGCCACTGGCAGACAACTTCACCGGGCGGCAAGTTCTCTTCCAGCAGAGCATAGGTGTGGTCGAGTTGGACTGCGGGCGTCACATAAACCGCGTCATCGCAATCGACATGATCGGACTCAATGGCGAGATTGTGTATTCATCGGGGGTAATGAAAGGGCGGATGTGGGAAGATGTTCGTGACAACACTCACGGGCAGGCCACTTTCGATTATGTATGCAAACAACTGGACAAGTCCTGAGGGCTGACCTTGTCGCGGGCAATCACGACTGAAAGGCGCGTCGCTGCGCCTTTTTTATTTATCGATGGAGGGAGGCCAGAAAAAATGAAATTGTTCAATGCAGTGGCAATCGTTACTGGCTCGGCAACGGGATCGGGCGCGGCATGCGCCCTGCAACTGGCACGCAAGGGTTGCCGGGTCGTGGTGAATTACACCAAGAGCGAGCAGGAAGCGCGTGCGACCGTGGAGGCTTGCCGCGCCGCTGGTGTCGAAGCGCTGCTGGTCCAGGGCGATGTAGCGAATGACGCCGACTGTCGTCGCATGGCCCAGGCTGCGCTGGATAAATGGGGCCGAATCGACGTTCTCATCAACAACGCCGGCATTACCAAGTTCGTAGCTGCAACCGATCTGGAAGGCTTGAGCACCGACGATTGGCAACACCTGTACGCAGTCAACGTGATCGGCGCTTATCAGATGATCCGGGCTTGCGTACCCGCGATGCAGAAGCAAGGCGAAGGAGCCATCGTCAACATCTCGTCCATCTCGGGTGTGCTGGGTATCGGTTCGTCTACGGCCTACGTCGCAACCAAAGGCGCACTCAACTCGATGACACTCGCGCTGGCGCGCTCACTGGCACCCGAGATTCGGGTGAATGGCGTCGCGCCTGGATTGATCGAGACTCGCTGGCACACAGCGCGCTTCCCGACACCCGAGGCTTACGACAAATTCAAGGCCGGCTACGTGCAGACCGTGCCGTTAGCGAAGGCGGCAAGCGCGGATGACGTGGCAGAGGTCGCGGTGTGGCTGGTCGAAGGGGCCGCGCTGGTAACTGGAGAGATCATCCTGGTGGACGGCGGGCTGCACCTCGGAAAATTCTCCGTGAAGCCGGCGGAACAGAAAACGCAGGGCTGATCGCCGTCAATCCTCCGAACCGGCTTACATCCTCCTTACGATAGGTTCACCGCGCCGAATTCGGGTCAACGCAATGGTGATGCCATCGTTATTAGCGCTGACGAGACCATGTCTCGCTCCACATGAACTCATCGGGAGGAAAGCCAATGAACACGAAAATTACCATTGTTGCCCTCAGCATAGGTGCCCTGTTTGCTCTGCCTGTCCTGGCTCAGAACACCGCTGATGTCGTACA
>Ga0209048_10004877_pt1 | contig 12773 bp, 11 predicted proteins | sample FrelakmetCRP12CR_FD_187146 | JGI IMG/M metagenome (GOLD analysis project Ga0209048, IMG submission 187146) | Freshwater lake sediment microbial communities from the University of Notre Dame, USA, for methane emissions studies - CRP12 CR (SPAdes)... | ecosystem: Environmental > Aquatic >... | reverse complement strand
GGCCCGGCTCCCCGCGGTCAAGATAGCGCCACGCGTCGAACAGGTTCGGGCCGAACCCGGACCGCTTGATCGACTTCAGGAACTGCTTCGGGATGATCGCGTCGGTATCGACATTGGCGCGGTCGAGCGGCGCGACGAGCCCGGTCACGATGCGAAACGGCTCCATCAGTGCGCCCTCGCGGATTCGCCAGCGCGGTACATGGAACCGCCACCGGCGTTGGGATCGGCATCGCGGGTCTTATAGGCCGTGCATGCCGTCGCCGTGACGGCGAAACCGACGAGCGCGGCCAGCGCAACGAGCCCGTGGAACACGGAGGAATTCTTCATGAGCAAAGCGCGGCCCGGTCCCGCGCGATACGGGTCCGGGCACGTGCAGCGGCCATCAATACGGCTTCGACTTTTCGGCGGCCTTCTCGACGCCGGCGCCCGCGGCCTTGACGTCTGCGCCGGCACCGGCGACCGTGTTGCAGCCGGCAACGACCACGACCATCGCGCCAAGCGCGAGCAATGCAACGAGTTTCTTCAGCATCATCGTTCTCCAGTTTTCCCCACTACACGAGTCGACGGACGTCGACGAAATGCCCCGCGACGGCAGCTGCGGCCGCCATCGCCGGACTGACAAGATGGGTGCGCCCGCCCGCGCCCTGGCGGCCCTCGAAGTTGCGGTTCGACGTGGACGCGCAACGCTCGCCAGGGTCCAGGCGATCGTCGTTCATCGCGAGGCACATCGAGCACCCCGGCTCGCGCCATTCGAAGCCGGCATCGATGAATACCCGGTCGAGCCCTTCGCGCTCGGCCTGCCGCTTCACGAGGCCCGACCCGGGCACGACCATTGCGAGCCTGACGTTTGTCGCGACGCGGCGCCCGCGCGCAACCGCCGCGGCGGCGCGCAGGTCCTCGATCCGCGAATTCGTGCACGACCCGATGAACACCTTGTCGATCGCGATGTTGGCGATCGGCGTTCCCGGCTCGAGTCCCATGTAGACAAGCGCCCGCTCGATGCCTTCGCGCAGGACCGGATCCTTTTCCGCTTCGGGATCGGGAACGCGCCCGTCGATCGTCGTCACCATTTCGGGAGACGTCCCCCAGGTGACATGCGGAGCGATCGTCGCCGCGTCGATGTTCACCACGCGGTCGAACATGACGCCGGGGTCCGATTGCAGCGTTCGCCAGTGCGCGACGGCACGATCCCACATTTCACCGCTCGGCGCGAGCGGCCGCCCTTTCAGGTAATCGATCGTGGTGTCGTCGGCGGCGATCATGCCCGCGCGCGCGCCCGCTTCGATCGCCATGTTGCAGACGGTCATCCGTCCTTCCATCGAGAGCGCGCGGATCGCGCTGCCGGCGAACTCGATCGCGTATCCGCTCCCGCCGGCGATGCCGATCCGGCCGATCACCGCGAGGACGATGTCCTTCGCCGTGCAGCCCGCCGGCAGCGTGCCCTCGACATTGACGCACATCGCCTTCGCCTGCTTGGTGAGCAGGCATTGCGTCGCGAGCACGTGCTCGACCTCGGAGGTGCCGATGCCGAAGGCGAGCGACGCGAAGGCGCCATGCGTGCTCGTGTGCGAATCGCCGCAGACGACCGTCATGCCCGGCAGCGTCGCGCCCTGTTCTGGCCCGATCACGTGCACGATGCCCTGGCGCTGGTCGCGGAACGGGAAATAGGCCTTGGCGCCGGTGGCGAGGATGTTGGCGTCGAGCGTCTCGACCTGCAGCCGGGAAATGGGATCGTCGATGCCGCGGTCCCAGTGGCGCGTCGGCGTGTTGTGGTCGGCCGTGGCGACGATCGAATCGGTGCGCCAGGGCAAACGGCCGGCGAGCTTCAGTCCCTCGTAGGCCTGCGGGCTCGTGACTTCGTGCACGAGGTGGCGATCGATGTAGAGCAGCGCCGTCCCGTCCTCCTCGGTGCGGACGACGTGGCTTTCCCACAATTTGTCGTAGAGTGTGCGGGCTTCCATGAGGCTTGGATGCGGACCGGCGCCGTAAGGTTCGCTGTAAACCTTTAATTATCGCACGGGAGGGCGGGCCGCTCGAAGGCCCCTTTCGGCGAGGTGCGCGACAACGTCGGCGACGAGGCCGGGCGCGGCCGCATCGAACACGCGAACCGTCACCGCACGCAGCCACGTGAACTGGCGCTTCGCGAGCTGGCGCGTCGCCGCGATGCCCTTTGCCCGAAGTCCCGCGGCATCGATGTCGCCCTCGAGGAATTCCCAGGCCTGCCGGTAGCCCACGCAGCGCATCGAAGGCAGGCCGGGCGCGAGGGCGTGGCGCGCGCGCAATTTGCGCAACTCGTCGACGAGGCCCGCGGCGAGCATCGCGTCGAAGCGTTCCGCGATGACCGCGTGCAATGCCGCACGGTCGGGCGGGACGATCGCCACCGCGATGGCAGGACCGAGCGCGTCGCCGGTTTCGCGTGCGCCCTGCAGCGCCGACAGCGGCCTGCCGGTGATCTCGAAGACTTCCAGCGCGCGCTGGATCCGCTGGGCATCGGCCGGATCGAGACGCGCGGCCGTTGCCGGATCGATCCGCGCCAGCGACGCATGCAGCGCAGGCCACCCTTCGATGGCCGCGCGCGCGTCGATCCGCGCGCGCACCTCCGGGTCGGCGCGCGGCAATGCGCTCAACCCCTCGGTCAGCGCCTTGAAGTACAGCATCGTGCCGCCGACAAGGAGCGGCACGCGTCCGCGGGCGCGGATCTCGCCGGCCGCCGCCAGCGCATCGGCGCAAAATCGCGCCGCCGAATAGGTTTCGGTCGGATCCACGATATCGATCAAGTGATGCGCCACGCGGGCGCGCGTCGCCACGTCCGGTTTCGCGGTGCCGATGTCCATGCCGCGGTAGATCTGTGCGGAGTCGACGCTGACGATCTCGACGTCGAAGCGGTCGGCCAGTGCAAGCGCGAGCGCGCTCTTGCCCGACGCCGTCGGGCCCATCAGCAGCACCGCCGGAATCATCAGCGGCCGCGCATGAAGAGGCGGTCGAGTTCAGGCAACGCCAGCTGGTACCACGTCGGCCGGCCGTGGTTGCACTGACCGGCGCGCTCCGTCGCCTCCATTTCGCGCAGCAGCGCATTCATTTCCTGTACCGAGAGGCTGCGGTTCGCGCGCACCGCCGCATGGCAGGCCATCGTCGACAGCAGCTCGTCACGGTGCGCGGCGAGCACTTCGCTGCCGCCGAATTCGGCGAGCTCGGACAGCACGGCGTGGGCGAGAGTGGCCGCGTCGGCATCGGCCAGCGGCGCGGGGATGCCACGTACGGCGAGGGTCGACGGTCCGATCACCGTGATCGCGAAGCCCAGTTGATCGAGCGCAGTGGCGTGTTCTTCGGCGGCTGCCGTTTCGAGCAGCGTCGCGGCAAACGTCGCCGGGACCAGCAGCGGCTGCACGGGCACGCGCACATTGGCCGCAGCCTTCAACCGTTCGTAGACGATCCGCTCGTGGGCCGCGTGCATGTCGACCAGCACGAGGCCGTTGCGGTTCTGCGCGAGCACGTAGATCCCATGCAGCTGCGCGAGGGCGAAGCCCAACGGATGGTCGTCGGCAGTAGCTGGTAGGTCGGGCTCGTCGGCCGCAGGCGGCGGGCGGGCGCCGAAGAGACGCGCGTAGAACGCAGCGGGTTCGGCGGCATCGAGCGGCATGGCGCCCTGCCGCGGCGGCACGTAGGGCCAGGGCCGCGTCGGCGCGGCAACGGAGTCGTGTGCAGGCGCGAGCGGCGGCACGTGCGCCGCGGCGAGGCCCAGTCGATCGGCGGCCGACACCGCGGGCTGCTCGGCACCCGTGAGGGCCAGCGCGCGCTCGATCGCGTGGCGGACGAACTGGTGCACGGCGCCCGATTCGCGAAACCGCACTTCCGTCTTCTGCGGGTGCACGTTGACGTCGACGTGCCGCGGATCGAGGTCGAGCCACAGCGCGTACGCCGGCTGCCGCTCGTGATGCAGCACGTCGCGGTACGCCTCGCGCAGCGCATGCGCGAGCACGCGGTCGCGCACATAGCGGCCGTTGACGAACGTGTATTGGCCCGCCGCGTGCGCCGCATAGGCGGGACGAACCGCGAAGCCCGCAATGGCCAGCGGGCCTGCCCGGGCGTCGACTTGCGCCGCGCCCTCGACGAACCCGTCACCCAGCAACGCCTCGACGCGCGCGCGGCGGCCCTGCGCGAGCAGCCGGTGAACGACCCGCGCATTGTGCTGCAGCGTGAAGCCGACGTCCGGGTGCGCGAGCGCCACGCGCCGAAACGCTTCCTCGCAGTGGCCCCATTCCGTGGCCCCGGTCCGCAGGAACTTCCGCCGCGCGGGCGTGTTGTAGTAGAGCTCGTGAATCGTCACCGTGGTGCCTGCGGCGATCGCGGCGGGTGCCGTCACGCCCGCGATGCCGCCCTCGACCTCGATCCGCCATGCGTGCGGCTTGCCCGCCGCGCGCGACGCGAGCGCCAGGCGCGATACGGCGCCGATCGACGCGAGAGCCTCGCCGCGAAAGCCGAGCGTGGCGATCGCCGCGAGATCGTCGGCCGTCGCGAGCTTCGACGTCGCGTGGCGCGCGACCGCGAGATGCAGCTCTTCGCGCTCGATGCCGGATCCGTTGTCCGCCACGCGAATGCGCTCGATGCCGCCGCCGGCGAGGTCGACGTCGATCTGCGTCGCGCCGGAGTCGAGCGCGTTTTCGAGCAGCTCCTTCAGTGCCGCCGCCGGCCGCTCGACGACCTCGCCCGCGGCGATCTGGTTGATCAGGTGATCGGACAGCGCGCGGATCGGCATCGTCAACCCGAAAGTCGGCTTGCCCATCGGGCGTAGACATCGTCGGCGACCGCGTGCAGCGCGGCGATCCGCGCGGGGAGGTCGCGCCGGATGTCGTCTGCGGTCTGCATGGAATCGCTCGATGTCGAGGGCAACTCGTCGGCGCCGCTCGCAAGCCACGTCGCAACGAGCGCTGGCGTCATTTCGATGTGGCACTGGAAACCGATGTGCCGGTCGTCGACGACGTATGCCTGGTTCGCATTGAAGCCGTTGGTGAGGACGCGGGTCGCGTGCGGCGGCAGCGCGAACGCGTCGAAATGCCATTGGAACGTCGTGAAGCGGTCGCGGCCGCCGAACCACGACGCCTTCGCGGCGGCATCGGTCAATTGCACGTCGACCCAGCCGATCTCGGCGACCGGCGCGCGCGTGACGGGCGCGCCCAGGGCCTTCGCGAGGAGCTGGCCGCCTAGGCAGTGGCCCAGCACGGGCACTCGTTGCGCGACGGCATCGCGCAGGAGCGCGCAGGCCGGCGCGACCCACGGCTCGTCGTCGTTGACGCTCATCGGCCCGCCCATCATCGCGATGCCGGCATAGGCACGCGGATCGACGGGAACGGCGTCTCCCGCATCGATCGGCGCCAGCGTCCACGCGATCGCGCGGCGATCCAGCCATTCGCCGAAGTACGCCGGACCTTCGGTAGGCGAGAAGCGGAGGACCGCGACGGGACGCTTCGACATCGGCGTCACATCTGCCGGAAGAGATGGAAGAACTGGCGCGACACGGTGAGCCGCTCGGTGCGCCCCTTCAGCAGCACGAACTGCCGCTCGGCATCCTCGCGCAGCACGCCGGCGACGGCGTCGACGTTGACGATCGTCCCGCGATGAATTTGCCAGAACCGGTCCGGGTCGAGTCCGCCGAGCAGGTCCTTGAGCGGCGTCCTGATCAACGCCTCCGACTGCGCCAGCACGACGCGCGTGTACTTGGTGTCGGACTGGAAATAGACGATGTCCTCGACCGCGATGAGACGCACCTGCTTGCCGACCGCGGCCTTGATCCACTTGAGGCGCCTGTCGTCGCCGCGCATGACGGCGCGCAGGTCCGCGATCAGCGCCGACATGTCGGCCGGCGCGGCCGCGAGCTTGCGGCGCACGCGATCCACTGTTACCGCAAGCCGCTCCGCGTCGACCGGCTTCAGCAGGTAATCGACGGCGCCGGCATCGAACGCCTGGATCGCATATTGATCGTAGGCGGTGATGAACACCACGTGACATTCGGCGCCGATCGCGGCCGCGACGTCGAGTCCGGATCGCCCGGGCATCCTGATATCGAGGAATGCGAGCACCGGTCGATGCGCCTCGAACGCGGCGAGCGCCTCGTCGCCGTCGGCGGCCTCGGCGACGATCTCGAGCTCGGGCCAGATGTCGGCAAGGCGCTCCTTCAAACGCTCGCGCATCAGCGGCTCGTCTTCGGCGATGAGGGCGGTCGCTTTGCTTGGATCTTGTGCCCCCACGCTTGCGGCGGGTTTTCCAATTGAGGCCGTTGCGCTGCCCCCCGGGGGGGCGCGATTCGCGCCTTGGACCGGCCCGCCGGCGCTCATGCGTCACTCGTCGAAGGGACGGAATCGGCCGGCACCGCGAAATACTCGGCCGGCGCGTCGGGAAACACGATGCGGGCGACGAACCCCCGCGGTTCGTTCGCCTCGAGCGCCAGATGCGCGCGGCCATCGAAAAGAAGCGCCAGCCGCTCGCGGATGTTGGCAAGGCCGATGCCCTGGCCGGGCGCCTCGGCGAGGCCAACGCCGGTGTCCGCCACCGACACCACGAGGCGGGTCTCGCCGTCGAGCGCGGCGGAGACGGTGACGCGTCCGCCCGCCGTGCACGGTTCGATCCCGTGCTTCAGCGCATTTTCGACCAGCGTGATCACCATCCCCGGCGGGACCGTGCGCGCCTCGAGCGCTGCGGGAATTTCGATGACGTACGCGAGCCGCTTGCCGAGCCGCGTCTTCATGATCGCGAGGTAGGCGCCGACGAGCGCCGCCTCCTGCTTCAACGTGGACGACTCGCCGCGCATCGACGGCGTTGACGCGCGCAGGAACACGATCAGGTCGGCGATGAGCCGCGCGGCGGCGGGCGCGCCCTTCTCGGCAAGCTGCTGCGCGCTGCCGAGCGTGTTGAACAGGAAATGCGGCTCGATCTGCAGCTGCAGCATCTTGAGACGGGATTCAGCGAGCTGGCGCGAAAGCTCGCTCTGGCGGCGCATCGCCTCGAGGTGCGCGGTCAGTGCCGCATATTCGCGATTGCGCAGCGTCGTGATCAGCGCGATGACCACCGAATACAGCACGCCGAACACGAGCCCCGCGATGACGAGATGGCGGAGCTGCGCGCTGTCGAACACCCATGCCATCGGCTCGCGGCCGGCCGCGACGTCGACCAGGCTGCCGCCTAAGAGAGCACCGCCAAGGGCAACCACCATGGCGATGATCGCGAAGCGGAAAATCCGACTCGAGAACTTGCGGTAGCCAAACCAGGCCGACAGCCCCGACCACAGAAGCGAGAGCACAAGTACATTGAAGACCAGCGCCGCCTCGAGGAACGACATGTTCCACGGCAGCAACGACGCGAACCACGCGGTGAGCGTCGTGACGCCGACGAGCGCCACCAGCCACAGCCAGCCGCGCTCCTCCGAAAGCCAGCGGTCGAACGCACGGACGTCGCGCCGCTCGACCTCCGACAGCGACGCGAGCAGGCGGTCGGCGAACGCGTCGTACCGGAACTTCAGCGCAAGAAATGGCATCGAGTGTCGCCGGAATGAGGGCGAGTCATTCTAGGGGCGGTCGGTGAGAGGCGAATCCGCCCGGCGGATGAACTGCGGAAAGGCGGGAACGGGCGACGACCGGACGCGACGGGCGGCGATTTCCGCGACTCAGAGCCCGCGCACGATGCGCGCGTAGGCGGAGTGGTTGTGGATCGATTCAAAATTCTCGGCCTCGACCGCGAAACCATCCACCCGCGGGTCCGCTGCCAGGCGCGCGGCGACGCCGCGCACCAGGTCCTCGACGAATTTCGGATTGTTGTAGGCGAATTCGGTGACGTATTTCTCGTCCGCGCGCTTCAAGAGCCCGTAGAGCTCGGACGAGGCTTCCTCTTCGGCCACCCGGATCATCTCGGTCAGGAAGAGCGGCGCTCCGGGTCGCACCGTGATCGTGACCGTCGAGCGCTGGTTGTGCGCGCCGTACTCCGAGATCTCCTTCGAGCACGGGCAAAGCGAAGTCACCGGGACCGCCACGGTCTGCGTCTGCCGGAATTTGCCGCCATCGAGCTCGCCTTCGAGGCGCACTTCATAGTCGAGAAGGCTCGCCACGCCGGAGACCGGCGCCGATTTGCGGATGAAATACGGAAACGCGAGCTCGATTCGGCCGCCCGGTGCCTCCAGCAGAACGACCAGCGTGTCGAGCAGGCTGCGTAGCGCGTGCACCGTCAGCGGCGGCTCATCCGGCGCGCTCACCGATTCGAGCAGCGCGACGAGGCGCGACATGTGCGTGCCCTTCCGGTCCGCGGGCAGGGCGACATAGACATTGCAATTCGCGATCGTCGGTCGCGCGATCCCGTCGGCGTCGGCGAACGAAAGCGGGTAGCGCAAGCCGCGAATGCCGACCTGGTCGATCGCGATATCGCGTTCGTCGCTCCCGGACTGCACGTCGGGAATCGGGAACATCGTCTGCGGGCGCTCGGGCCGGTTCATGGGGGCTGATTGTAAAGGATTGGCCGCAAATAATTGGCGCTATGCGGCCGGCTTCCGGATGGCCTCGGGCCGGGGATGCCCGAAGCGGGCCTGCACGGAGGCGACGATGCCGGCTGCATCGAGACCGCACGCGGCGAGAAGCTGGCCGGGGTCGCCATGATCGACGAACGCATCGGGCAACCCCAGTTGCATCAGGGGAATTTCGATGCCCGCGGCGGCAAGCGCCTCGGCGACCGCGCTGCCTGCCCCGCCCATCACGACGTTTTCCTCGACGGTGACGAGCGCGTCGTGCTCGCTTGCAAGCCTCGCGACGAGCGCCGCGTCGAGCGGTTTGACGAAGCGCATGTTGGCGACCGTCGCATCGAGCTCGTCGCCGGCGGCCAGCGCATGACGAAGCATCGCGCCGAACGAGAGGATCGCGACGCGATTGGCGCGCCGCTGCGAAACGCGGCGAACCTCGCCCGTTCCCACCGGCAGCGCCGTCATCTCCGCCTCCACCGCGACGCCCGGGCCGGCACCGCGCGGATAGCGGACCGCCGCGGGTGTGTCGAGTGTGAATGCGGTGTACAGCATCTGCCGGCATTCGTTCTCGTCGGCGGGCGCCATCACGGTCATGTTGGGGATGCACCGCAGATACGCAAGGTCGTACGCGCCAATGTGGGTCGCGCCGTCGGCGCCGACGATGCCGGCGCGGTCGATGGCGAACACGACGGGAAGGTTCTGCAACGCGACGTCGTGGATCAGTTGGTCGTACGCGCGCTGAAGGAACGTCGAGTAGATGGCGACGACCGGTTTCATTCCGTCGCATGCGAGCCCCGCCGCGAATGTCACCGCGTGCTGCTCGGCGATGCCGACGTCGAAGTAGCGCGCCGGATATTCCTGCGAGAAGCGCACGAGGCCCGAGCCTTCGCGCATCGCCGGCGTGATCGCCACGAGGCGGTCGTCGCGCGCCGCCATGTCGCACAGCCAGTCGCCGAAGACCTGCGTGTAGGCAGGCCTGGCCGCCGGTTTCGGCGCGAACCCGACGGCCGGATCGAATTTCGTGACGCCGTGATAGAGGATCGGATCGTCCTCCGCACGGGCGTAGCCGTAGCCCTTCCGGGTAATCACGTGCAGCAGCTGGGGTCCCTTCAGCGCCTTGACGTTGCCGAGCGTGCGCGTCAGCGCGTCGACATCGTGGCCGTCGATCGGGCCGATGTAGTTGAAGCCGAATTCCTCGAACAGCGTGCCGGGTAGCACCATGCCCTTCATGTGCTCTTCCCAGCGCTTCGCGAGCTCCTTGACCGGCGGGACCTTCGACAGCACTTCCTTGCCGCCCCGCCGCATCGTGTTGTAGAGGCGCGACGACAGCACGCTCGCAAGGTAGCGGTTGAGCGCGCCGACCGGCTCCGAGATCGACATCTCGTTGTCGTTCAGCACGACGAGGAGATCGGCGCCGGCGGTGCCCGCATTGTTCAGCGCCTCGAACGCCATCCCGGCGCTCATCGCTCCATCGCCGATCACCGCGATCACGCTGCGCTGCTCGCCGCGGCGCTGTGCGGCGATCGCCATCCCGAGCGCCGCCGAAATCGACGTCGACGAATGCGCCGTGCCGAACGTGTCGTATTCGCTCTCCGTGCGGCGCGGAAACCCGGACGGCCCGTCCGCCATGCGCAACCGGCTCATCAGCGCGCGCCTGCCGGTCAGGATCTTGTGCGCATAGGTCTGGTGCCCGACGTCCCAGACGATCCGGTCGTGCGGGGTGTCGAACACGTAATGCAGCGCGATCGTGAGCTCGACCGTGCCGAGGTTGGACGACAGGTGGCCTCCCGTCTGCGCCACCGACGCCACCAGAAATGCCCGCAATTCGCGCGCGAGTTCGGGAAGTTGCGCGCGGTCGAGGCGGCGCAGCGCGGCGGGGTCGTCGATCGTGTCGAGAAGCGGGTACATGTTTGCTAGCGGTCGCGCAGCACGATCCAGTCGGCCAGTTCGGAAAGTCGGCGTCCGGTGGGCCCGAGCGGCGCGAGCGCGGCATGGGCTTCGACGCGCAACGCCTCCGCGCGTTCCCGCGCACCGGCCACGCCGAGCAGCGCGACGAACGTCGGCTTGCCCTGCGCGGCATCCTTGCCGGCCGTCTTGCCGAGAGACGCCGCGGAGCCTTCGACGTCGAGCACGTCGTCGACGACCTGGAACGCGAGACCCGCGGCGCTCGCATAGGCATCGATGGCCCGGGCTTCGGTCGCGGACAACGCGCGACCGCATGCGGCGCCGAGTCGCGCGGCCGCCCGGATAAGCGCGCCGGTCTTCATCCGGTGCATCGTTTCGAGTTCCGGCATGGGCAGGCTCGCGCCGACCGCGGCAAGGTCGATCGCCTGGCCGCCGGCCATCCCGCGCCACCCTGCGGCGTCGGCGAGCATCGCACACGCGACAGCACCGTCCGGCAGACGCCCATGCGCGAGCACGGCGAACGCGAGCGCCTGCAGCGCATCGCCCGCCAGCAGCGCGGTTGCCTCGCCGAACGCGACGTGGCAGGTCGGCTTGCCTCGGCGCAACGTGTCGTCGTCCATGGACGGAAGATCGTCGTGCACGAGCGAATAGGCATGGACCAGCTCGACGGCAGCGGCGGCGGCGTCGACGATGGCGGGTTTCGCATCGACGGCTTCGCCGGCGGCGTACGCCAGAAGCGGCCGGATGCGCTTGCCCCCGCCGAGCACCGCGTACCGCATGGCCGCAGCGAGAGGTGCCGGGCCATCGTCTTCGGCCGGCAACGACCTGTCGAGTACATCTTCGATTCGCTGCTGCCGCTCGCCGCACCAGACGGCGAATGCGAGATCAGGATCCATCGTTGCCGGCAGCGTCGGCGTCGGCCGCCTCGAAGGTTTTGAGCACGCCCTTTTCGAGGACCTGCACCTGCTGCTGCGCGTCCTTCAGCGTGGTTTGGCAATACTGCAGAAGCTCGGCCCCGCGCTTGTAGGCGGCCAGCGATTCCTTGAGCGGAAGCTTTCCGCCCTCCATCGTGGCGACGATTTCCTCGAGCTCCGCGAGCGCGGCTTCGAAGCTTGGCGGGGAGGCGCTGGTCCTGGTCATCGGTGACGGGCATGATCCGGCGCACGCGCGCGAATCGAATAGTTTCCCGGATTGGTTGACCGGCTTTTGGCGGGTCTTGTAGAATATCACGTTTCAGCGACGCGGCCTTTCACGAGCTTTCGTGCGGCCGACTTAGCAAAATGGTTCGGGGCGGCTTGATGAGGCCGTAAGCGCCCCGGGTTGTTGGGTTGGGTTGGTTTTCACCGGAACCGAACGAAAGGAAAGGCCGATGTCGAATCTCGCCTCGGCGGAGCATTTGCGGCGCGCCACGTCGCAGCTCCCCGTCTCCTGGTATTGCGATCCTGCGGTGTTCGATGCCGAGCAGCGGTTGCTGTTCGCGCGGGCGCCGGGATACGTCGGGCACGAGCTGATGGTGCCGGAGCCCGGTGACTATTATGCGCTCGCGGCGCGCGACAACGCGCAGGCGCTCGTGCGCAACGCGGAGGGCGTCGAGCTCATTTCGAATGTCTGCCGCCACCGCCAGGCGATCATGCTGACGGGCCGCGGCAACGCGCAGAACATCGTCTGCCCGATTCACCGTTGGACTTACGACCTCAAGGGCGAGCTCCTTGGCGCGCCGCATTTCGCCGACAAACCTTGCCTCAATCTTCGCCGCTCACCGTTGACCCGCTGGAACGGCCTCCTGTTCGATGGTCGACGCGACGTTCGCGCCGACCTGGCAACGCTCGGCGCAAGCGACTTCGATTTTTCGAGCCACATCCTCGACCGGGTCGAGGTGAAGGAGTGCAATTACAACTGGAAGACATTCATCGAGGTCTACCTCGAGGACTATCACGTTGCCCCCTTTCATCCGGGACTTGGCGGCTTCGTCACCTGCGACGACCTCAAATGGGAGTACGCACCCTGGGCATCGCTGCAGACGCTCGGCATCCGCAGCCTCGCCAAGGCGGGGACAAAGACCTACGAGCGCTGGCACAAGGCGGTGCTCGATTTTTCCCGTGGCGAGACGCCGAAGCACGGCGCGATCTGGCTCACCTACTATCCGAACGTCATGCTGGAGTGGTATCCGAATGTGCTCGTGATCAGCACGCTGATTCCGCGCGGCTTCGACCGCACGACCAACATCGTCGAATTCTATTATCCCGAGGAGATCGCGTTGTTCGAGCGGGAGTTCGTCGAGGCGCAGCAGGCGGCGTACCTCGAAACCGCGCACGAGGACGACGAGATCGGCGAACGAATGGATGCGGGTCGCCGGGCGCTCCACAAGCAG
>Ga0209048_10004876_pt1 | contig 12773 bp, 11 predicted proteins | sample FrelakmetCRP12CR_FD_187146 | JGI IMG/M metagenome (GOLD analysis project Ga0209048, IMG submission 187146) | Freshwater lake sediment microbial communities from the University of Notre Dame, USA, for methane emissions studies - CRP12 CR (SPAdes)... | ecosystem: Environmental > Aquatic >... | reverse complement strand
GACCAGAAGGCCGATCACCAGGATGCCGCAAAATCCCCCTGACAACCCAGACAGCGAACTGACGCGCGATGCGAGATCGGTGCGTGAAATCTGACCCAAGACCAGCGCTACACTCAGAGCCGCCACCAGCAGATTGGGCAGAATCAAGATTACACGCACTACCAACAGTTGAAAGATCTTCTCGCCCGCATCCAGTCCCATGCCCACGGTCGCCCGCTCACGCATTTCCAGGATGCTTTCTCCTTCAGGAATCCGGAACGTGTCCAGTTGATTCATCCATTGAGGAATATCCTGAGGGTATTTTTCCATGACTTCCTGGTAGGTAAGGCCTTGCCACCGCCCGAAATTCATCTCTCGAAGCTCGCGGAAGCCATCGGGTTGAAGGCCGTGCGGCTGTCCAATAATTTCTGCTCCCTTTTTCGTCCTCAAAAGATCGCTGGAGTAGATGGCCGTCAACAATTTATCTTTGAGCAATTCCCGAAGGCGTTCCATCTGCTTTACGCCCGAGGGAGTGATATCCACATCTGTCTGCCCGTTGTAAACTCCGGGGTTGACCACTTCTCCATGTCGCATCAGATAGAGTCGCGTTCGCTCTGCATCCATGATTTCCTCTTGCTAGACATCCAGTGCCCAATGGTTCATGCCGGCAACCATGACGAGAATGAGCGTTTCATTGATTTCATTCCCGGCTCCGAGAACGTCCCCGGTAACCCCCCCTATTTTCCGGGTAAAAAACTTTTCCATGAGGACCGTGCTCAAAAGAACAAGGCCCCACAAGATGAGCCCGCGAATCCGCAGAAAGAAAAGGGGGATGGCCAGAGCCAAAAGGGCCGCGAAGATCATCTCCTTTTTCTTCAACTGCTCTTTGAAAGCCAACCCCAAGCCCCCTTCTTTGCGGGCATAGGGACTCCGATAGAGTAACTGCACCATCGAGAACCGACTAAGGGTCAAGGCCATCAACAATCCTTTGATCGCCATCTGTTTGGGAAGGGAATTCAAGGCCAGAAACTTGATTCCCAAGATCATGATTAAACCGATGACCCCAAATGCGCCTATCCGGTGGTCTTTCATGATCTGCAATCTTTCCTCGGTTGTCTTCCCATGCGCAAGCCCATCCAAGGTGTCCGCTAGGCCATCCAGGTGCAACGCCCCTGTCAAAAGAACCAAAAGGAGAAGAAGCAGACCGTCCGCTAAGCTCCGAGGGAACATCCAGGTCAAAAACCAAGAAAGGATCCAGAGGATCAGCCCCAGAAAGAAACCGACAAGAGGATAACAGGCCATGGACGGACCTAATAGTTGAGGGTCCGCTGCGCCTTTCTTTCTCCAGCTGGGAAGGATCGTCAAAAATTGCCAAGCCAGGAAAAAGCGATTCATGGGTTTTTCCCGGATACGCCTGCTTCGGTGAACGTTGCCATTTGCGTCATAATTTTTACCCCGGCTTCGATGATGCCCATCGCGAGGGCCGCTCCCGTTCCTTCCCCAAGACGTAACGATAGATTCAGGATCGGTTTCTGACCCAGATATTCCCACATGAATCGATGCCCGACTTCGACGGATTGATGGGATGCAAAGAGGTATCCTTTGATCGTGGGGTTTAAAGCCACGGCAATCATGGCCCCTGCGGTGGAGATGAATCCATCGACCACCACAGGAATACGATGGGAGGCACAGCCCATGATCAAACCGGCGATCCCGCCGATTTCAAACCCTCCCACTTTGGCCAGAACATCGAGGGGATCATGCGGATCCGGTTTGTTCCGGGCAATAGCCTTTTCAATAATCTGAATTTTGCGGGCCAAACCGATATCGTCGATTCCGGTGCCCCGGTGGGTTACCTGATTTACCGGCATTCCGGCTAAAACCGAGAGGATCGCGCTGCTCGGGGTCGTATTGCCAATTCCCATGTCGCCGGTCCCCACCAGATCGGCTTTCTGCGTCGCCGCATGGTCCGCCATCTCCAGACCCACCTGGATGGCCTGCAGGGCCTGCTTCCTCGACATCGCCGGCCCGAGGATCATATTACCCGTTCCGGCGGCTACCTTGCGGATTACCAACCCTTCCGCTGGGGTAAATTCATGATCCACCCCGATGTCCACGACGATGATTTCAGCCCCCACATGTTCCGCGAGGACATTGATTCCCGCTCCTTTTCTAAGAAAGTTGTAAACCATCTGGGCGGTCACTTCCCGAGGATAGGCGCTGATCCCTTCCTTGACGACCCCATGGTCGGCGGCAAAAGTGTAAATAATTTTTTTCTGAATCGCGGGCGTTGCCTTTTCCACCATGGCCGCGTACCGCTTGGCAAGTTCTTCAAGCTGGCCAAGGCTTCCGACGGGTTTGGTCAAATGGTCCAGGCGAGCCTGGGCCGAAGAAAGAAATTCTTCTTTGATGGGTTGAATGGCCGCCAGTTTTTCTTCAAGTCGCTTCTTCATATTTCTTTTTACCCCTTTATTTTCTGGGGCAACCCGCAGATCAAAAAATAGACTTCATCTGCTTCTTGGGCTACTCTTTGGTGGATCATCCCGCTCACATCCCGAAAGAAGCGGCCCGAAGGATTGTCCGGGACAATGCCCATCCCCACTTCATTACTCACGAAAATAAAAGAAGACGAAGACTCGCGGGCCATTTTAAGGAACCGGGTCGTCTCCCCGAGAATTTTCTTCTGACTCCACCCTGCCATCATGAGATTCGACAGCCAGAGGGTCAGACAATCAAGGAGGATGAGGTCGAACCTCCTTCCTTCTTTTTGAATCACATCGCCGATGTGGACGGGCTCTTCCAAAGTCTGCCAGGTCCGGGGGCGGGATTTTTGGTGGCGGGTGATCCGCCTTTGCATCTCGGCATCAAGGGCTTGAGCTGTCGCCAGATAAGCCTTGGACCCGGGAAATTCTTGGGCTAATTTCTGGGCAAAACGACTTTTCCCGCTCCGCACCCCACCGGTTATGAAAATAATTTTCTTATCCATATTTTTTTACCGCAGAGACCGCGGAGATCGCAGAGAAAACAAAACAAAAAAATCCGCAAATCGAACAACCAAGTAAGCATTTGCTGATGCATCCAGATTTTTAAATTCTAAATCCTCTGCGCTCTCTGCGTCCTCTGCGGTGAAAATTGAAATAAAAAGACCCCAACCTTCGGGGGAAAGATTGGGGTCTGAAAAAATAAATCAAGCGCCCACCCCTCCCCGCGGAAGGGTTGCTTAGCCTTGTCAAGGCGGGCAGGTTTCCTGGCTTGCGGCATCCTACAGATCCGCCGAATCCCGGCGGATTCCCCACGCCTTCCCGGACAGAGTCCAGTGGCTGAAACCTTTGACTGGCTCAAGGTTCATGGCTTAAGGATTCTGCTTCCTTTATCCATGCGCCTTACGCCTTGTGCCTTGCGGTTTCTTGTGGGTTTCGTTCCGCTTACAGTTGCGGGGCAGCGGGGGATTTGCACCCCCTTCCCATGCCGCCTTGCGTCAAATCATGATCCGTGTCCGCGATCCGGAAATAAACAATCATTCAATGACCTTGAGCACGGGCACAAACCACTATTTTTTTTATCTTCACACCTTAAGAAAAGAAAGTCAAATCCTTTCTTCGGCTCTTCCATTCGCTCGAAGGGAGAGAAATTTTCGCCCCGTTGATGATATTATTTACGCCGTTCTTTTTTGGCGGGCTGAAAGCGCATTTCATTCCGAGAGATATTTATGAATCGCATCCGCAGCTTGGCGACCCGCTCCCATGGCCAGGATGACCGTAGCCGAACCGGTAACGATATCTCCGCCAGCATAAACCCCTTTTTTGCTCGTAGCGCCGGTTTCCGGGTCGGCGATGATATAACCCCACTTGTTGGTCTTCAGGTCGGGGGTCGTAGACTGGATCAGGGGATTGGCTCCGGTGCCGATGGCCACAATAACCAAATCCACATCGATTTTAAACTCCGATCCAGGGATCGGGATGGGACGGCGTCGCCCGGACTGGTCCGGTTCTCCCAATTCCATTTTCTGGCACTCCATGCCGTAGACCCAGCCCTCATCATTTCCCAGAAGCTGCACCGGAAGGGTGAGGAAGTGGAACTGGATTCCCTCTTCTTCGGCATGATGGACTTCTTCGATGCGGGCCGGAAGTTCTTTCTTCGAGCGGCGATAGACGATATAAACGTCTTCTGCCCCGAGACGGATGGCCGTGCGGGCCGAGTCCATGGCCACATTCCCTCCCCCCAGAACCGCTACTTTCTTCCCTTGGGCGATGGGGGTGTCATACTGGGGAAAAAGGTAGGCTTTCATCAAATTGGAACGGGTGAGGTATTCATTGGCCGAGTAGACGCCGTTTAAATTTTCTCCTGGAATGTTCATGAAAGTGGGCAAGCCGGCGCCCGTCCCCAGGAATGCCGCATCATATCCGGCGGCCATGAGTTCATCCACCGTGCTGATTTGGCCGATGACTTGGTTAGTCTTGATTTCCACGCCTACGTTCTGCAGGTAGTCCACTTCAGCCTGGACAATGGCCTTGGGCAGACGAAACTCGGGAATTCCGTAAACCAAAACGCCTCCGGCTTTGTGCAGGGCTTCAAAAATCGTCACCTGGTGGCCCTTTTTAATGAGATCACCGGCCACCGTCAAACCTGCCGGCCCGGACCCAACGACAGCAACTTTTTTCCCGCTGGGTGAGGCTTTCGGCGGCATGACAAATTCCCCATGTTTGCGTTCGTAATCCGCGGCAAACCGTTCCAGTCGTCCGATGGCCACCGGTTCCCCCTTTTTGCCCAGGACGCACATCTTTTCACACTGATCCTCCTGCGGGCAGACCCGGCCGCAGACCGCCGGAAGGCTGTTCATTTCTTTGAGTTTTCGGGCCGCCCCCAAAAAATCATTCTGAAGAATCATCCAGATGAAAGAAGGAATATCAATCGAAACCGGGCAGTCTTTAACGCAGGCCGGCTTCTTGCACTGCAGGCAGCGGCTGGCTTCCAGTTTGGCCAGATCGGGATTGTATCCAAAGGGAACCTCGTCAAAATTTTTCGCCCGCGCCCTGGCCTCCTGTTCGAGCATCTTCTGCCGAGGAATCGCTTCTCTCTTCTTCTTTTCCGGGGGTTCCGCCATCACGGCTTCCCTCCAAGACAGGCCCCCTGGGCATGCTGGAACGTTTCCATGGATTTTTTCTCCTGAGGCAGATAGGCTCTTTGGCGTTTCACCAATTCGGCAAAATTGACTTCATGGCCGTCAAACTCCGGCCCATCCACGCATACAAAACGGGTTCTCCCTCCTACCGATACCCGGCACGCGCCGCACATTCCGGTCGCATCCACCATGATGGGATTTAGACTGACGATGGTCTTGAGATTACGGTTTCGGGTAAGGTTACAGACGACCCGCATCATCGGAACCGGGCCGATGGCTACGACCAGGTCGATCTGGGTCCCCTGATCAAGAATATCCTGGAGAGCGTCACTGACAAAGCCAGGATAGCCATAACTCCCGTCATCGGTGCAGACCCGGAGGAAATCAGCAACTTTAGACATTTCTTCTTCCAGAATCAAAAGGTTTTTGGTGCGGGCGCCGATAATGGCCAGGACCCGGTTTCCGGCATCGTGCATTCCCCTGGCAATCGGGTAAACGGGGGCGATGCCGATTCCACCCCCGATGCAGGCAACGGTACCGAATTTTTCAATATGCGTGGGATGACCCAATGGCCCAATGAGATCCAGAAGGGAATCGCCCGAGGAAAGGGTTCCGAGATGGGCCGTTGATTTTCCCACCTCCTGAAATATGAGCGTGATCGTTCCTGCTTCCGGATCCGCATCGGCGATCGTCAGGGGGATCCGTTCTCCTTCTTCATGGGTCCGCAAGACAATAAACTGACCGGGTTTCCTTTTTCTGGCGATTTCCGGAGCGGTCACTTTAAACTGCTTGACGGCTGTCGCCAGAACCCGGGATTCAACAATGGGGAACACTTCAGCGTCTCCTTTCTCCGAAGGGGATCGGAGTTCCGATTCTTCATTTTTAAACCGCAACGAAGGATATGGCCCGTTTTGGGGGCAAAGGTCTTGCGGGCGTGGTTTTAAAAAAAGGGGTATCACAGCTATTTCAGAGTTGTCAAGAGAAATAGGGAAAAATGTAAGTTTCCCCAAACCCCTGGCTTCCGGCTGAAAGCTCTTTTAAATCACTTTATTTAAAGCGTACTCAATAATGCCTTCGGCTCCTTTTTTCAGCAAGAGCGGAATCAGCTCGCGCACAACCTCTTCCCGAACGACAACCTCCACGGAATACCAGTCACTCTGGTAAAGGGAGGCAACGGTGGGGGCATTTAAACAAGGAAGAATGGTTATCACTTCTTTCAGATTTTTTTCGGGGATGTTCATCTTCAGGCCTACCATTCGGTCCGCCCCGAGGGCCGCTTTCAGCAAAGTTGAGATTTGAAGGATTTTTTCCTTCTTCCACGGATCTTCCCATGCTTCCTTATTGGCAATCAACCGCGGAGTGGATTGCATGAGTTCATGAACAATGCGGAGACCATGAGCCCGGATCGTCGATCCGGTCTCGGTCACATCCACGATCGCATCCACCAAACCTTCCACGACTTTGGCCTCAGTCGTTCCCCAAGAGAATTCCACTTTGACTGGAATGCCTCGCTCGGCAAAATAACGCCGCGTGAAGGCAACAAGCTCCGTGGCAACTTTTTTCCCCTGCAGGTCTTCAATTTTTTTAATCGGCGAGCCTTCCGTAACCACCAGGACCCACCGGGCCGGACGAGGGCTTTCCTTGGAGTAGATCAGTTCCTGGACCTCCACGACTTCACTGTTATTTTCCAGAATCCAGTCCTTTCCCGTGATCGCCGCGTCCAGAACCCCTTCTTCCACGTACCGGGCCATTTCCTGGGCTCGAATGATGGCAAAGGAAAGTTGTTGATCATCGGCCGTGGGAAAATAATTCCGGGTGCTCACTTTGATCACCCATCCGGCCTTTTGAAAAAGATCAATCGTGGCTTTTTCCAGACTCCCCTTCGGGATGCCGAATTTCAGTTTATTCACCATACACCTCCTTGGGATCAAAGATCCGTTCCCCGATGGCCTCAAGCCGTCCGTTGATAATTTGACGATAAAAGCAGGTTCGATATCCCGTGTGACAGGCGGCCCCCCCTAATTGTTCCACTTTCAAGAGAAGCGCGTCGTTATCGCAGTCGAGATAGACTTCCTTGACCATTTGAACGTTTCCAGAGGTTTCTCCCTTGAGCCAGAGTTTTTTCCGGGAACGGGACCAGAAGCACGCCTTTCCCGTTTCTTGGGTCTTAGCCCAGCTTTCGGCATTCATATAGGCAACCATCAGGACCTCTCCGGTCTTCCAATCCTGGACGATGGCCGGGATTAATCCATTGCCCCGTTCAAAATCAATTCGCATGGGTTCCATGACTCCCCTCAAAAATGGATGGCTTCGCAAAAAGTCCAATAGCCCCGCTTGGCGCGGGATTACGCGCCTTGTCCCGCGAAGCGCGGGATAGGGGCACGCTACGCTCGTCCGGATATGGGCTCCTGTAGGATGCCCCTGCATATTTTGCCAGCGTTTTGGTGACTTTTTAGGAGCGCATCATTCCTAAAGTCGCTTCACATCGACAGTATTGTCGTAAAAGGTGCTTCCATTGCCACGATCCGTCAAACGTTGCGAAGTAAGGGCATTCACGGAACCCTTGCCCGGACAGTGTTCCAGCCACCAAACCCCCTCCGCAACCACAACTCCTGAGGGAACGCGGGGGGTTACCTTCAGGATAAAGGTTGCTTCCCCGAGTTGGTTAAAGGCGGTCACGAGTTCTCCATCCTTCAGCCCTTTTCCCTGGGCATCCAGCGGGTTCACTTGCAGAAACATGGCTTTTTCTTTTGTCCGCAGATCATCCCGCTCGCGAAAAGAGGAATTTAGCGCGAACAGGCTCGGGCTGGTCATCAACTGGAAAGGATAACCTCCCCCATTCGGAGGAAAATAGACCGGCAAAGGTTTCGCTTCCTGCGGATTGAGAATCTCGATTTTCCCGGAAGGCGTTTTGAATTGCATTTTTCCGTTTTCTGGAAGACGGAGTTCCACGGCCTTCCCCGCATGAAAAGCTTCCAGATCCATTCCCTCCCGCAAGGGATTGGGAATGGATAGAACCCAATCGATGAGGTCATCGGCTGACTGCCGGAAAAAAGATTCGGGGAAGCCCATCGCCCCGGCTAAAAGGGAAAAAACCTCCCAATTGGACCTGCTCTCACCCACCGGGGGGATAAGGGCCTTGGCCCGTTGAAGGCAATACGTCCCGTAAGAACGGTAAAGATCGCTGTGTTCTAAAGATGAAGTCGCGGGAAGGATGATATCGGCATAGCGCGCCGTGTCCGTCATGAACCTCTCGTGAACGATCGTGAAAAGATCATCCCGCGATAGGCCTTTTAAAACCTGATTCTGGTCCGGTGTCACGGCTGCCGGATTAGAATGATACACGTAGAGGCTTTGAATCGGGGGGATCTTGAGTTGATTCAATGCTTCTCCTAACTGATTCATGTTGACGAGGCGGGGCTTACCGACCAGGAAATCCTCGCGCAGGATCTCTTTCATGGCCACAGCGCCTCCGGTGCTCGTGCTGGCCAAGCATCCCCCCCCTTTTCGGGCGTGGGCCCCAACCAAGGCGGACAGACAAACGATAAGGCGGATGGTCATCGCCCCGTTGGCGTAACGGGAAAGGCCTGTGCCCAGGCGGATAAAGGGTGCTTTGGCCCGGCCGTAGGCTTTCGCCATGGATTCAACGGTTTCTTTGGGTAAGCCCGTCAGTTGACTTGCTCTTTCAGGAGAATACTCCGGGAGGATATCTTTCTTGAACTCCTCGAAACCCTGCACATGGGCATCGATAAAGGTCCGATCGATTTGATTGTCCCGCACCAAGATGTGCATCAGCCCCAGAGCCAGAGCGCCATCGCTTCCGGGGCGAACGATAAAGACCTGATCGGCAGCCGGAGAAGTCGGGGTCTCATACGTCTCGATCAGCCAGATCCTGGCTCCTTGTTCTTTCGCCCTTCTTACGCAGTTCAGAAAGTGGATGTTGGTTGCGGCGGCGTTGATGCCCCAAAGAATAATCAAATCACTGTGCTCGGATTCCTGAGGAGGCGGACCGGGTGTGTCGCCCATGACCGCTTTCCAGCCGGCCTCTTTGGCCGATGAACAGATCGTACGCTCCAGGAGGGAAGCGCCTAAGTGATGGAAAAAAGGATGGCCGGCATTGCGTTGCACCAGGCCCATGGTCCCGGCATAGGAGTAGGGAAGAACGGCCTCGGGTCCGAATTGCGCGATGATCTTTCTCCACTGCGCGGCAATAAGCCCGATGGCTTCTTCCCACGAAACAGGGTGAAAAACCCCGCTCCCCTTGGCTCCCTTGCGTAGGAGGGGGCGGGTGAGCCGAAGAGGGGAATGAACCGTATCCTGATAGCGGTTCATTTTGGGACAAAGGGTACCTCGAGTGAAAGGATGATCCGGATCTCCGCTTACCTTGACGGCTTTTCCATCCATTACTTCCACCAGAAGCCCGCAGGCATCCGGACAATCATAGGGACAAACGGATCTTTGCACTTCTACCGGCACCTAATCCTCCTTTTTTCTCACCAATGCACCATTGGCAGCCCGGAAATCGGCGAACGAAAATATGGGATCGTCGTTCCCATCAGGGTCCCGACGTAAACGGTCCGCAGATCTGGACCCCCGAAAGTAATGCTGGCCATCCACGGAGCTACTTTGCTTTTACAGGCGGCCATATGTTTCGGTTCGATCGTCCCCGCGAAGAAATGCTTGTCGAAATCGTCAATCGCCGCCGGATCTCCATCGTCGAATAAAATCCGCAGATCTCCCTGCGGCGTGATTGCAAAAAGCCGTTCCCCGAATACAATGGTTCCCCATAGATTACCATAGGAATCAAAGGCAACGCCATCCGGAGTTCCGGCCGGCCCCAGATCCCTTGGTCCGAAAATCTCCCGATCGGCCAAGGAGCCGTCCGGCTTGACGCGCATGCGGGAAATATGGCGACCGCAGGTCTCCACAATATAGATGAATTCTTCCTGCGCATCGAAGCGGATTTCGTTGGTGAACTTGAACCCATCCGCCACAATTCGGATCCCTTGGCCATCCGCGAGGGCTATATATCCGTCGGAAACATCCGGTCGTATGGCCTGCATCCAGTTCTTGATCCGGGTGGATATGGTCAGCCAGATGCGATTCTTCGAATCCCGGAGGACAAAATTCACCTTGCCGACCGGCTGGCCGTCGATGGTGTCATAGAGAGTTCTGGTTTTTCCATTCCGCGTCATGACTTCCAGGGCATCGGTCCCGAAATTGGCGATGAGAAAATCGCCGTTAGGCGCGAAAGCAAGGCCATTGGGAAGGGTACCCTGGGTGAATCGCTCCTCAACAGCCATTACCCTCCCAAAACGGCTGTTCGCCTCCTGGGTGATCAGGGCCTGGGTGCCATCGGGAAGGATTTTCGTGACTCCGCCACGAGCATCCGCCGCCCAAAGGGTTCCATTTTTTTCGGCCAAAATGCACTCAGGTCGCTGGAGATCCTTGCCGATAAAATTGAAGTCACTCCTTTGAATCCGGAAGTTGTCGATGGGGTTGCTTTTCATGCCCCAACCTCCAGTCATTATTTGGGGTTAAATTTTAAAGAGTTCTTTCATAGAATGAATATTGATGATCAAGCAAAAAGTCAGCAGAACGATGGTTTCGTAAAAAGATCCAGATGCAAGGCGCGCAAAAACTGAGGAGTGAAGCGTACTTATCCGTACGCTGTAACGATTCACCCTGTTAGATTTACTCCAAAATTATTTTCGCCCTTGGAGATCCGTTTCATTACTCGCTATTCCAAAATGCGAAGTCTCTTATCTAACAGGGCAGGGTTGAAGCGCAACGCAGCAGATGGACTTTTTACGAAACCATCAATATTTATTATATCCCTTTTTAATTTTCGCGAAATAATAAATTCCGATGAATCACCAAGCTTCGAGAGACATCCAAATGCCCCATAAAAATATCTTTGGCCCGAATCTTCCAATACGGATTTTTTTCAATTGCGTACCGGCACTCCTCACCTCTATAAAGACTCTTTTCAGCCTGGGATTCCCTTAGAACCTCCGCATTTCCAGGGAGCCCATGACGTTTAGAAAAGGAACCACCTATCTCGCTTGGGGATGCCCTTTCCCTACTTTTACATTTGACCATCATCTATTTTATATGCTAAACTATTGATTATTTTGTCATTTTTAAAAAAGGACTTTCATGAATCCCAGGATTTTTCGAGAGTACGACATTCGCGGTCTGGTTGATATCGATTTGACGAATGAGGTGGTGTATCTTCTCGGCCAGGGCTTTGCCACCTATCTTTCTCGACTCAAAAAGAACAAGGTCGTCGTGGGCAGAGATGGCCGCCTCAGCTCTCCCAGATTCTGTGATCCTCTGGTGGAAGGCATGGTTTCTGGAGGATTGGATGTAATTAATATAGGCCTCTGCCCCACCCCCGTTCTTTACTTTTCCCTTTTTCATCTGGACCGAGACGACGGGGTTATGATTACGGGAAGCCATAATCCGCCGGAGTTCAACGGGTTCAAGATCTGCGTCGGCAAAGCGACCATCCACGGGGATGAGATTCAAGACCTTCGTAAAATCATGGAGGAGAGGAATTTTTCCTGGGGAGAGGGATCGGTCTCCTTTCGGGAAATCATCCCGGACTACCAGAGCTATCTTTTGAAAAATATCCACTTGGAACGAAAATTGAGAGTGGTCATCGACAGCGGCAACGGAACCGCCGGGATCGTGGCTCCCAAAATTTTCAGGGATCTTGGCTGCGAGGTGATTGATCTTTTCTCGGAGGTGGATGGTCGTTTCCCCAATCACCATCCGGATCCGACCATTCCCGATAACATGAAGACCCTGGTTGCCAAGGTCAAGGAGACCAAGGCGGATGTCGGGATCGGCTATGATGGCGACGCGGATCGGATCGGAGCCGTAGATCATCGCGGGAATATCATTTGGGGGGACCAATTAATGATTCTTTTTTCCCGCGACGTTCTGAAAAACCATCCGGGAGCGCCGATCGTTTCCGAGGTGAAGTGCTCTCAGAATCTATATGATGATATTGCCAAACACGGCGGGAAGGGAATCATGTGGAAAGCGGGGCACTCCCTGATTAAGAGCAAGATGAAAGAAGAAAAAGCCCTTTTAGGGGGGGAAATGAGCGGTCATATCTTTTTTGCCGACCGCTACTTCGGTTATGATGACGCTATCTATGCCTCCTGCCGCCTTTTGGAGATTCTGGCCAAATCGGACAAAACGATTTTGGAACTCCTCAGCGAAGTACCCAGAACGTATAACACGCCGGAGATCCGCGTAGACTGCCCGGAAGACCAGAAATTTTCCCTCGTTAGGCGGGTGACCGAGTCTTTCCGTAATGAATACCCGATTGTGGATGTGGATGGCGTGCGGGTCCTTTTCCCGGATGGTTGGGGGTTGGTTCGGGCTTCGAACACCCAACCCGCCCTGGTCTTGCGCTTTGAGGCCCGATCCGAACGCCGTCTCCGGGAAATCCGGGAGCTGGTGGAAAAAAGAGTCGCCCAATTTTCCCAAACCGATCTTCCGCGGTAAAGACGTTTGCACCGCAGAGAGCGCAGAGGTCGCAGAGAAAAATTTGAAATTAAAAGCTAATAATTGGGGAACAGGCCTTTTATTGCTTTTTGATATTTGATTTTTCTATTCTCTGCGCTCTCTGCGGTTAATATTTTCTTAGAATAATCCC
>Ga0209048_10004875_pt1 | contig 12775 bp, 14 predicted proteins | sample FrelakmetCRP12CR_FD_187146 | JGI IMG/M metagenome (GOLD analysis project Ga0209048, IMG submission 187146) | Freshwater lake sediment microbial communities from the University of Notre Dame, USA, for methane emissions studies - CRP12 CR (SPAdes)... | ecosystem: Environmental > Aquatic >... | reverse complement strand
CCCGGGTGGACTACGAGTACGAGCGATGCGGGACGGCCAATCTGTTCATGACCTTCGAACCTTTGGCCGGACAACGCCACGTCACCGTCACCGAGCACCGGACGGCGGTGGATTTCGCCCGGGTGGTGCGGGACCTGCTGGAGGTGCGTTATCCGCACGCTGAGCGGGTGGTTCTGGTGCTGGACAACCTCAACACCCACACGCCCGCCGCACTGTAGGCGGCCTTCGAACCGGCCGTGGCCCGGCGCCTGGTCGAGCGTCTGGAGATTCATCACACCCCCAAGCATGGCAGTTGATTGAACAGGGCCGAGATCGAACTGAGCGTCCTGAGTCGGCAGTGCCTGGACCGTCGCTGCCTGGGAACAAGTCCGTAACGGAATCGCCCGCCCGGTCGACTGGCGCTTCACCACGCCTGATGCGCGCATCAAGCTCAAGCGCCTCTATCCGTCAATTCAGAGCGGGTGAGGCACTAGGCCATGCCTAATCGCTCAGCTTGCCAGCACCCTGCCTCTTAGCCAGAAGCGCTCATACTCGGCGTCTGGCAACAATAAACCGCCGGTGGTCCAGAGCAGATGGGTGGCGTTTTTCATGACCGAAGCCAGTTGCCGTTCTTGGATATAACGCTGGCCCGCCGGGCTGTTCAGCACCAGGCCGGGACCGGGGAACCCCGCCGCCGCCGAGGGTTCTATCTTCATCTGCTCGGTTTGCGCTAACCAGTACAGATTACGGAACAAGTCGTCATCCGTCATGGTGAAGATACCTGCCAGCAGTGCACGCATAAATCTTGCCGCCAGTCGGGATGCCGTAGCAACAGCCAGCCCATCGGCGTCGGTACGGTTATCGAGACCCACCTCGTACACCGACGTTGTTTCGACTCCCGCCAGCATCTGGACCAGCATGCAGGGAGAAGCCATCGGTTCGGCAAAAAAGCAATGCACATGATCGCCGAAGATCTGTTTCAGGCCGAAGGTAATGCCTCCGGGCGCACCGCCGACCCCACAGGGTAGATAGACGAACAGCGGATGCTCGGCATCGACCAACAGGTTGGCCTGGGCTAACTGTGGGGTAAGCCGCAATGCCGCAACGCTATACCCGAGAAATAGCGTTTGCGAGTTTTCATCGTCCACGAAGTAACTGTGAGGAGCCTGTGCTGCCTGGGCGCGTCCGGCGCTCACTGCCTGCGAGTAGTCACCGCTATGCTCCACCACCTCAACGCCCTGTTCACGGAGCCGCTGCTTTTTCCACGCCTTGGCATCCGCCGCCATGTGGACCACTGCCCGAAATCCCAGCGCAGCGGCCATCACACCGATGCTTAACCCCAGATTACCGGTGCTGCCGACCGCCACGGTATAGCGTTGAAAAAGCTGACGGGCTTGGGTATCAGCCAGTAACGTGTAGGTGTCGGCCGGGTGCAGAATGCCTTCCCGAAGCGCCAGTTTTTCCGCTAAGACTAGCACTTCGTAAATACCGCCACGGGCCTTGATGGAACCCGCCACGGGGAGCAGATGATCAGCTTTCAGGTAAAGCCGGCCCTGTTCCGTGGAAAGCCCGAACTGCCGCTGCAACGAGGGCACCGCAACCAGCGGTGATTCTATCAATCCGGCACTCGCTTCCAGCTCTGCAAACAAGCGTTGCAAGAGCGGCGCAAAGCGCCCCAGGCGCTGCTCGGCATCCTGGATGTCAACTACTCCCAGGGGCAGCGCCGCCAATGCTTGGGCCGCTGGTTGACGGGCCGGGTTAAGCCAGAGTAATGGCTCGCATTTTTGCAGACGCTGCAGCATTGGCTGGCTGATCATACCCATTGGCGAATTCCCTGGTTGCAATTCTAAGCGGGATGACTGTGGTTACTGGCGTGGCCTTGTCTCTCGTCTGGATCAAGCCTAACCAGCCCACCGCCTGGGGTATAATTTTATCCTCATCACTCATTTCATAGTCAGTTACCGACAACTATACTTGGGTGCTTTATAAATTGCGCGCAATGTTCTGCGAGGAGAGAAGCGGATGTTCACCAAAGACGATCGCATTGCCGGTTTTGACGATGAATTGTGGGCGGCGATACAGGCCGAGGAGCGCCGCCAAGAGGAACACATCGAGCTGATCGCCTCGGAAAACTACGCCAGCCCCCGCGTGCTGGAGGCCCAAGGCTCAGTGTTGACCAATAAATACGCCGAGGGCTATCCCGGCAAGCGCTACTACGGCGGTTGCGAAAACGTGGACGTGGCCGAGCAGCTCGCCATCGAGCGGGCCAAACAGTTGTTCGGGGCCGATTACGCCAATGTCCAGCCGCATTCCGGCTCGCAAGCCAACGCCGCCGTTTACATGGCGCTGATTGAGCCCCATGACACCATTTTGGGCATGAGCCTGGCTCACGGCGGGCATCTGACCCACGGCGCCAAGCCCAATTTCTCCGGCAAAATCTATAACGCCGTGCAGTATGGCCTCAATGAAGAAACCGGTGAGGTCAATTACGAGCAGGTGGAGTTCCTGGCTCGGGAGCATAAGCCTAGGGTGATCGTAGCCGGTTTTTCCGCCTATTCCCGGATTATGGACTGGCAGCGCTTTCGGGCTATCGCCGATCAGGTAGGGGCCTATCTGTTTGTGGACATGGCTCATGTGGCGGGTCTGGTGGCGGCGGGTCTCTATCCCAATCCGGTGCCTATTGCCGATGTGGTGACCACAACCACCCACAAGACCCTGCGCGGTCCCCGGGGCGGTTTGATCCTGGCCCGGCGCAACCCGGAACTGGAGAAGAAATTCAACTCCATGGTCTTCCCCGGCATTCAAGGCGGCCCCTTGATGCACGTGATCGCCGCCAAGGCGGTCGCCTTTAAGGAAGCGCTGCAACCGGAATTCAAGACCTATCAACAGCAAGTGGTCAAAAATGCCCGCGCCATGGCCGGGAGCTTTCAGGAACGCGGTTATAAGATCGTCTCCAATGGCACCGACGATCATCTGTTCCTGGTGGATTTGATTGACAAGGGCATCACCGGTAAGGCCGCCGATGCCGCGCTGGGCCGTGCCAACATCACCGTCAATAAGAACGCCGTTCCCAACGATCCCCAGTCGCCCTTCATCACCAGTGGTATTCGCATCGGCTCCCCGGCCGTGACTACCCGTGGCTTCGGGGAATCCGAGGTGAAACAACTGGTCGGCTGGATGTGCGATATCCTCGATGAGGTCGATAACGAAGCCACCATCGACCGGGTGCGGAAACAGGTCCTAGAACTCTGCGGGCGCTTTCCCGTCTACAAGCGCTGAGATGATCGGCTTGCGGTACGCGCTGATTACGCCAGCCACCATAACCAGTCGCCATGGGTTGCGGGCTGGTTTATCAAGCTCAAGCTGAGCGATCCTGCGGAACTCGATACACTGCTAAACCAGGCAGCCTACGACAATATCCTGGAATACATGTACTGGAGTTAATGAATGTCTCAATTACAACGCTCGCTTAACGAACTAGAGCAATCTCGCGATTTCATTCACCGGCACATCGGACCTAGCGAGGCGGATAAGGCCGTCATGCTGGAAGCGCTTGGGGTTGGCTCCATAGAGGCTTTGATTGAGAAAGTGGTGCCCAGGGGCATTTTGTCGACCGCGCCGCTTGCGCTGGGCGAGAGCCGCACCGAGCCGCGGGTATTGTCTGACTTACATGCCATTGCGGCTCAGAACAAATTCTACAAGTCCATGATCGGAATGGGCTATTACAATTGTTATATGCCCACGGTCATCCTCCGCAACATTCTGGAGAATCCCGCCTGGTATACCTCTTACACGCCCTATCAGCCGGAGATTTCGCAGGGACGCCTGGAAGCTATTTTGAATTTCCAGACCATGGTCATGGAATTGACCGGGCTGGAAATCGCCAATTCCTCGCTGCTTGACGAGGCGACGGCAGCGGCCGAGGCCATGACTTTCTGTCAGAAGATGAGCAAGAGCCGCAGCAAGACCTTTTTCGTCTCTCGAGACTGCCATCCTCAGACTGTCCAGGTTCTCCATACCCGTGCTCAGCCGGTCGGAATCGACATCATCGTCGGCGATCACCGCGAGGATCTGGACGGGCTGGAGATTTTCGGTGTCCTGTTGCAGTACCCCGCATCCAACGGCGAGATTCACGACTATACCTCTACCGTGGCCAAGGCTCATGACCAAAAAGCCCTGGTTGTCGTTGCCGCTGACCTGCTAAGCCTGACCCTGCTGACACCACCCGGTGAGTTTGGCGCCGACGTCGCTGTCGGCACGACCCAGCGCTTCGGCATCCCGCTCGGCTATGGCGGCCCGCATGCGGCCTATTTGGCCACCCGGGAAGCGTACAAGCGAGCCATGCCGGGGCGGCTAGTGGGTGTATCCGTCGACAGCCACGGCAGCAAAGCCTACCGACTGGCCCTGCAGACCCGCGAGCAGCACATTCGCAGGGAGAAGGCCACCAGCAATATCTGCACCGCTCAGGCCCTCCTGGCTATCATGGCGGGTATGTATGCCATTTATCATGGCCCCGACGGCCTTCAGACGATCGCGCGCCGGGTGCACCGCTTAACCGCTATCCTGGCGGCTGGCCTGAAGCAACTGAACTTCGAGATAACCAACCAGACATTCTTCGATACCCTGACCGTGAAGACGGGCGAGCGCACCGAGGCTATCCATGCTGCGGCGCGGGCGGGGATGATCAACCTGCGCGAAGTCGACGCCGTAACCATCGGCATTTCCCTGGACGAGACTACGATCCGCGAGGATATCGAGACGCTCTGGGGTATTTTCGGAAATTCCGGCACGCTGGCATTCACCGAACTGGAAAGCACGGCCATCGACCAGATCCCCGCGGCCCTGAATCGCAGCGGCGCCTGTCTGACCCATTCGATCTTCAGCAGCTATCACTCCGAGACTGAGATGCTGCGTTATATGCGCTCGCTCTCGGACAAGGACCTGGCGCTGGACCGCGCCATGATCCCACTGGGTTCCTGCACCATGAAGTTGAATGCCACTACCGAGATGATACCTATCACCTGGGAGGCGTTCAGCGGCATCCATCCTTTCGCGCCCGTGGATCAGGCACGGGGCTACCAGAGCTTAATTGCCGAGCTGGAGAAATGGCTTTGCGCCTGTACCGGTTACGACGCGGTATCGCTGCAACCCAATGCCGGCTCGCAGGGCGAATACGCCGGGCTGCTGGCCATTCGGGCTTACCACGAAAACCGGGGCGAAGGACATCGTGACGTCTGCCTGATCCCCAGCTCGGCCCATGGCACCAATCCGGCTTCGGCGCAGATGGCGGGGCTAAGGGTGGTGGTGGTTCACTGTGACGAGTCGGGTAACGTGGACATCGGCGATCTCAAGGCCAAGGCTGTCCAGCACGGCGCTAACCTGGCCGCCTTGATGGTCACCTATCCCTCCACCCACGGGGTGTTCGAAGAGGCGATCCGCGAAATCTGTGACATCGTCCATCAGCACGGAGGGCAAGTCTATTGGGACGGCGCCAACATGAATGCCCTGATCGGCGTTACCGCTGGCCCAGGCCAGATCGGCGGCGATGTTTCTCATCTAAACCTGCACAAGACCTTTTGCATTCCCCACGGTGGTGGTGGCCCCGGCGTTGGTCCCATCGTCGTGAAATCCCATTTGACGCCATTCCTGCCAGGGCATGGGGTCATGGATGGGGTGCGCTCCCCGAAGATCGTCGGCCCGGTGGCGGCGGCCCCCTGGGGCAGCGCCGGCATTCTGCCGATCAGCTGGGCTTATATCGCCATGATGGGCAGGGAAGGCATGGCAGAGGCAACCCGGGTCGCCATTCTCAACGCCAATTACGTGGCCCACCGGTTGGCGCCTCACTATCCGGTGCTCTACACGGGCCCCAATGGCATGGTTGCTCATGAATGCATTATCGACCTGCGACCCATCAAGGATGCTACCGATATCTCCGTGGACGACGTAGCTAAACGCCTGATCGACTATGGCTTCCATGCCCCTACAATGTCCTTCCCCGTGGCGGGCACCCTGATGATCGAGCCAACGGAAAGCGAATCCAAGCGGGAGTTGGATCGTTTCTGCGATGCCATGATCAGCATCCGCGAGGAAATTCGTTCCATCGAGTCCGGCGCCATGGACCCCAAGGATAATCCCCTGGTCAACGCCCCGCACACCGCGGCAGTATTGACCGCGGCGGAATGGAACCATCCCTATTCCCGGGAACAGGCCGTGTTTCCTACCGCCGCAGTCAGAGCGAACAAATACTGGCCGCCGGTCGGGCGGGTGGACAATGTGTACGGGGATCGCCATCTGATTTGCGCCTGCCCTCCGCTGGAGGAATACGAGAAGGTGGCGTAGGCCGGATCGCCAAACAGCGGGATGTGCGGGTCCGTGGCGCATTCTCTCGGAACACTCATTTGCATGAGGAGTCACGGCGATGTCCGTATCGTTAGTGCTAACTGTAATCGGTAATGACAGACCAGGTCTGGTCAACGCGTTATCGCAAGCTGTCACCGAGCATGGCGGCAACTGGCTGGAAAGCCGCATGTCCAGCCTGGCTGAAAAGTTCGCCGGAATCCTGCTCGCCAGTGTTCCCGACAACCGTGCGGATGCGCTGATCAGTGCGCTGCAAGGGCTCGAGTCGCAAGGACTCAGGATCGTGATCGAGAAGAGCGTCGCCACCGGTGGACCAATAACCGGTTATCGATCATTCAACCTGGAGCTGGTCGGTCAAGACCATCCCGGCATCGTCCGCGAAATCTCTCATGCCCTGGCAAGCCACAAGGTCAACATCGACGAACTCGATACACACTGCAGCAGTGCCTCGTGGTCTGGTGAAACCCTGTTTCACGCCCGCGTCCGACTCAGCGTTCCCAACGAGGTGATAATGGACGAACTCCGAGCAACGCTGGAGGGTTTGGCCAATGAGCTGATGGTCGATATCATTCTAGACGAACCGTCGGCCCAATAGGCGGCGGTGCGGCCGGCATGCGCTCTGGACTGTTGCGGGCTAATCTCTCGATGTAGAATCCCCCAGCTCTTGAGCCATCATGCTTCCAGTTTCCCTCGCACCAGCGGCTGAGCGAACAAAAGATTGCGGAACGACAGCGCTTGAAAAGCCGATGGACAGTAGACGGGCCTTGGCATCCAACTTAAACTTGGTTTAATACGGTACAGGAACTTCTTTGATGCCCAACGACATCGCGCCGCCGTCCTCCCACGAGCAGCCTAATCTGAGAGAACAATCAAAAGCGCTGCTGGAGCGTTTGATTGAGACTTACCCCATTGCCTTCCTGCCCCTCGGCAAGTCGCACGTACAACCCCTTAAATTGGGCATTCACAAGGAGCTGGTCCCCATCATTAAAGAATGGGGTTATGAAGTGGCTGTGCTTAGGTATACGCTAGGCGGCTATACGCGCCAGTTGCGCTATCAGATGGCCCTGCTAAAGAACTCACATCGCATTGACCTGCAAGGAGAACCAGCCGGCGAGATCAGCGAAGTCCACCGGCAAACCGCCCAGGAAAAGGTCAGCCTGATCCAGGAAAAACGCCGGCGGAACCGAGTGGCGGCGGGTACTCAGATCAGGCCGCGGCGGCCCGAACCCGCCGCGGCCGCCAACGGGGTGAGCGAAGAAGCGCTGGTCGCTCTCCAGAAGAAACTCACCGGGAAAACCGCTTCTTGACTGCCTAATCGCCTGGTTGGGTAAAGCGGATGATATGGCGCCGGTCTTTTTTGTTGGGGCGCCGGGCGGGATGCGGAGTTGTCAGCGCCTGCAAGCGAAGCTGATCGGCCAAAGCCCCTCGCTTTTGCACGCTGGCGATCGTTTCCTCATAGAGCAGAACCGCTTGGCTGGCGGGACCGCGCTGGCGCGACAATCCTCGCACTACCACTTCCTGCTCGTAGGGGCCACGCCGGACAGTCAGGTTTTCGCCTACGCGCACGACGTGGGCGGGTTTAACACGGGCTTTATTGACGTGTACCTTGCCACCGCTGACCGCTTCGGCGGCCGAGGAACGGGTTTTGAAGAACCGCGCCGCCCACAGCCATTTGTCAAGGCGAACCTTATCGGCAGCGTCCTTTTCCATGGCTACGGGTCGCCTGCGCTATCGGCGCGAACCGCGCAAAGCGGCGCCACCTCCGGCGCGGGAGAATATGGCACTGCCAGTGAGTCACTTGCGCTCGCTATCATCATCCGGCAGGGTGATGTTGAGTTCCAACACCTCATAATCACCTTCCCTGTCCAGATGCACTTTTACCTGATCCTGGTCAATAGGTACGTATTTACGCACCACGCTTAACAACTCCTTTTTCAAAGCCGGCAGATAGTCCGGACTGCGGCGATGGCGACCACGCTCGTGGGCAACGATAATTTGTAGCCGTTCCTTGGCCACGGCGGCCGAGTTATGATGGGTAGAGCGAAAATAATCGAAAAAGCCCATATTATTTCCCAAATAGGCGTTTCAGAAAGCCCTTCTTCTCGACAGTGAGAAACCGATGGGGCAGATCTTCTCCCAGAAAGCGGGCAACCAAGTCACCGTAGGCCTTGCCGGCGTCGCTATCCTCTTCCAGAACTACCGGAACCCCGGAGTTGGAAGATTGCAAGACGCTCTGAGATTCGGGGATCACTCCTAACAGCGGGATACCCAGAATCTCCATCACATCGTCCACGCTGAGCATATCGCCGCGACTGGCCCGCTCCGGCGCATAGCGGGACAGCACCAGATGCTCCTTGACAGGCTCATCACCCTGCTCGGCGCGCCGTGACTTGCTAGCAAGAATGCCGAGGATACGGTCTGAGTCGCGTACCGAGGACACCTCCGGATTGGTCACCACTAAAGCCTCGTCGGCAAAATACAGGGCCATCAGCGCACCGCGCTCAATGCCGGCTGGAGAATCGCAGACAATGTAATCAAAGGACTGTTTTAGCTCAGTCAGCACTCGTTCCACTCCCTCCCTGGTAATAGCGTCCTTGTCGCGAGTCTGGGAGGCCGGCAAGACGTATAAATTGTCCACCCGTTTATCTCGAATCAAGGTCTGATTGAGATTTGCCTCCCCATTGATGACATTGACAAAATCGTACACCACACGGCGTTCGCACCCCATGATCAGGTCTAAGTTGCGTAGCCCCACATCGAAATCGATCACCACAGTTTTATGACCACGCTGGGCCAGCCCAGTGGCAAAACTGGCACTGGTTGTGGTCTTGCCCACTCCCCCCTTACCGGAGGTAACGACGATGATTCTTGCCAAACTTATATCCTCCCAATACTCCTAAGTAGTCAGTATCGCCTGCCTATTGCCCAACCAGGGGCTTGACGATCAGGCGATCTTCCAACAAATAAATCTGCACAGCCTTGCCGCGTTCCTCGGCATCCAATTCCTCGATAACCCGATAGTGGCCGGCAATGGACACCAACTCTGCTTCCAGACTCTGGCAGAAAATACGGGCTTCCACATCACCCTTAATGCCAGCCAGGGCGCGGCCACGCAAAGGACCATAAATATGGATGTTACCATCCGCCAACACCTCGGCGCCGGCGCTGATCGGCCCTAACACAATCAGATCACCATCAGGCGCATAGATTTGCTGCCCCGAACGCACCGGCTGGACGATCATCTTGTTATGCACCACCGGCACGAACTCGGGCTCGGGCTTATCCGGTTTTTTCACGGCGGCGGCGGAACGGCCTTCCGGCAATACCGGCAAGCCGGCCAGAACGGCCGCGGCTTGCAAGTCAGCGCTGCCATGACGCACCCCGACAGGAATCATCCCTTGCTCACGCAACAAATCATATAATCCCGCGAAATCCACAACGGTGGAATCCGCCAGGGTATCCAAATCAATGATCACCGGTGCGTTGTTAAAAAATCCCGGTGCTTGCTTGACTTTTTCGGCCAAGTAATAAGCAATAGTTGCTTTTTCGGCCTGATGCAAATGCATCACCGTTAAGGTAAACAAACTGCCCTTCAGTTCGAAGGGTGGGGCTACTTCAGCTAAGCGTTTGGGTGGTCGGAGCGTCATGGTGGTATGCAAGCACTGTCCTTGCGTCGTTCGCATATATCGTTATGGAGGTGACTCTAAACACCCTGGAGCGGCTGGGCAAGAGGCCAAGCAACTTCCAAAGGGGTTTCATCTTACAGTCCAACGGGGTTATCTTACAGCCTTCCCGGAGATCAGGGGCGCCAGTTGCCGTTAATTTGTCAACCTCAATGATGGTGGCCATGGGCGTGAACATGTCCATGCTCCAGTTCCTGATCGGTCGCTTCCCGCACGGTGATAATCTCCACGTCAAAGCTCAACGTCTTACCAGCCAGCGGGTGGTTGCCATCCAATACCACCTCATTGTCGGTCAGTTCGACGACGGTAAAAGCAACTATTCCTTGCGGTCCCTCGCCCTGGACCTGCATACCTACCTGGATATCCTCGCCGCTTGGAAACTGCTCCTTGGGCACCTCGAACACCGCTTTCGGGTTGTACTCGCCATATCCCTCGGAAGGCTGCAAGGTGACCGCCGATTTAAAACCGGCCTCGGCGCCTTCCAAAACTGTTTCCAAACCGCTGATAATGTTGCCGTGACCATGCAGGTAAACAAAAGGATCGCGACCGCGGCTGGAATCAATGGTATTACCGGCGTCGTCAGTAAGGGTATAGTGCATGGAAACGACCCTGCCATTAGCAGCTTTCATGGAAACAGTACCTGATATGGATGAAGAAGCTCACAATATAACTCATAAATAGGGTCTCTGCCCCCCCTCTCGCGTGTCGGTTGAGTGGAATCTATACTTGGACTCTGAATACGCCACAAACGAACAATAATCAGGGAAGCAAACCAATGCCAATCAGTTTCCGCCATGGCTGTTGCTTGATTCTGCTGTTGGCCGGCTGTGCCACCCAGACTCCGCCCGCCCGAATAGCAGCAGTCACCTTACTCAAAGAGGATACTAGTGATCCGGCCTTCGGCACTCGCCACCAGATTGTGAACGCTGCCGAGAAACTGCTAGGGGTACCCTACGTACTGGGAGGAAACACCCCGGCAGGAATCGATTGCAGTGGGCTGGTGCAGTATACGTACCGGCAGGCCGGTATCAGCGTGCCGCGCACTGCCGCGCAACTTTTCAGCGCCGGGAAACGCCAGGATTATGTATTGCCAGGCGACTTGCTGTTCTTCACAACAGAGCCGTCCTGGATATCCCACGTCGGCATCTATGTGGGCGGCAACCAGATGATCCATGCCTCCAGCAGCAACCATCAGGTGAGCAAAGTCGATCTCAACCAACCCTACTGGCGCAGCCGCCTGGCCGGCGGCGCCACCTTTATAGCTCCTAATAATCTGGCCTCCAATAACCGCTAACGCTCAATACCGCTGGCGATCAACCCATCCGCAAAGACGGCCAACTCTCCAGGCCGCATGATTACCCATGCTTCGTTGGCGGTTAGGGGATACGTCGCCACCACCGTGACGATATCGCCAGGCGTGGTTTCTTCCTGAAAATCCACCACCCAGTCGGCATCCACCAACTGGGCCCTACCAAAAGGCGCACGCCGGGTCAACCAGGATAATTGCGTGCTGCAATACGCATAGAGATAGCGGGAATCGCTGAGCAGGACATTGAAAATACCCAACTCGCCCAACTGCTCCATCAGTTCGCGAACACACCGCCACAGCGTCTGGGGACGGCGCGGCGACTGCGGGAAGCGTTCGCGGATACGACTCAACATCCAGCAGAAGGCATGCTCGCTATCGGTGGTCCCGATAGGATGGTAGAAATCCACAGGCAGTCGCTTCACGCCTTTTAACTGCCCATTGTGCGCGAAAACCCAAGTGCGTCCCCATAGCTCGCGGGCAAAGGGATGGGTATTGGCCAGGCACACCCGGCCACGGTTGGCCTGCCGGATATGGCTCACGACAATCCGGCTCTTGATAGCATAACGCTGCACCAACCGGGCAATTTCCGATTCCGCACTGGGAGCGGGATCATGGAAGGCGCGACAGCCGCGCCCTTCATAGAAAGCAATCCCCCAGCCATCGCGATGGGGACCGGTCTTGCCGCCTCGCTGCATCAGCCCGGTAAAGCTAAAGCAGATGTCCGTGGGGACATTGGCACTCATGCCGAGGAGTTCACACATGACTACAATGAGTAGAGAAGGACTACCAATTCGCCTGCTTTACCCGACTTGGAAAAACCGCGTTACCCAGGACGAAACAGCACACGCTAGCCTCGTATTGCAGCGCTTAACAAGAAGCAGTCTAGGTCCGCTCAAGACGTGATGTATTCGCGCAGGGCCTGGGCTTCATGAGCCGTTTCTTCCAACTTGGCCTTGACCAGATCGCCGATGGAAATGACGCCGACGATTTGCCCATCTTGTACCACCGGCATGTGCCGGAAGCGTTTCTCGGTCATCAGGGAAAGCACGTCGGTTACCCGGTCTTCCGGGCGGCCGAGGATCACATTGGTCGTCATGCAATCCTTGATCAGGAGCATTTCGAAGTCACCCTTGCCTTCGGCATAGAGGCGCATGACATCCCGTTCCGTAATGATGCCCACCGGTTCGCCGCTGGCCGAGGGCACGATCGCCGCGCCGACCCGGTTCTCATACATGGTTCGGATCGCGTTCGCCACGGTCGCCGATTCCGGTACGGTGAATGCCCTAGCGCCCTTTTTCGCCAATAAATCGGATAACTTCATCATAACAGCCCCCTCCTAGTTAATGAGGCACTTAGCAACGGTGTTAAACTTACCATTTTTTGAGCATATCACTGGCGCTCAGCGCATGCCACCCGTAACCAGGCAAGGCCCAGCGCCACCGCGAAG
>Ga0209048_10004873_pt1 | contig 12776 bp, 8 predicted proteins | sample FrelakmetCRP12CR_FD_187146 | JGI IMG/M metagenome (GOLD analysis project Ga0209048, IMG submission 187146) | Freshwater lake sediment microbial communities from the University of Notre Dame, USA, for methane emissions studies - CRP12 CR (SPAdes)... | ecosystem: Environmental > Aquatic >... | reverse complement strand
GTCGCCGCGTTGCTGCGAGACCCCGCGCGGCGCGATTCGATGCGCTCCGCCGCGCTCGCCTTTCACGCCGCGCACGGCGGCGCTCTCGACCGCCTCTGGGCGTGGCTCGCGCCGCAGCTCGATGCGGCGCTGCGGCGTGGCGTGACGCCCTAACCGCGCAGCTGGCGGTTTATTTCCTCGAGGTCCTGCTCGCTCAGCGTCCCCACGGCAGCCTTGAGCCGCAGCACGCCGGTCAGGTAGTTGAAGTACGCCTGCGCGAGGTCGCGGCGGGTCGAGTAGACGTTCTGCTGCACCGTCAGCACGTCCAGGAAGGTCCGGATGCCGACTTCCTGGCCCAGGACGTTCGACTGGTAGGCCGACTCCGCCGACACCAGCGCCTGCTCGAACGCCTTGATCGTCGCGACCGAGCTGACGACGCCGGTGAAGCCGGTCTGCGCCAGCGTGAACGCCGTGCGCTTCGCCAACTCGAGGTCCTGCCGCGCCCTGTCCTGCAGCGAATAGGCCTGGCGCACCTTGGAGTCGATCAGCCCGCCCTGATAGATCGGGATCGCCACCTGGACGCCGACGATGCCGGTGGTCGACCAGTTGGACACGCCGAAATTGATCGCGGCCCCGCCGAAGTTGGTCCAGCCATAGCTGGCGATGAGGTCGAGCGTCGGATAGTGGCCGGCCTTGGCGAGGTCGATCGACAGCGTGGCGATGTCGAAATTCTTCTGCGCGACGCGCACGGTGAGATTGTCGGTGAGCGAGCGGTCGACCCAGTAGTCGAGCTTTTCCGGATTGGGCGGGACGGGAACGAGCCCGGGACCCACCTTCTTGAGGTCCTTGGGGAACCGGCCGATGATCGCGCGCAGCGCCGTCACCCTGTTGTCGTAGTCGTTCCGGGTCTGGATCTCCTGGGCGACGATGCTGTCGTACTTCGCCTGCGCCTCGTTGGTGTCGGTGATCGTCGCGACGCCGACCTCGAAATTGCGCTTCGCCTGCGCGAGCGCCTCGGACACGGCCTTCTTCTGGCTTTGCGCGAGCTCGATGTTGAACTGGGCGAGCAGCACGTCGAAATACGCGACGGCGACGCGGACGATGAGGTCCTGGCGTGCGAGATCAAGCACGTAGTTCGACTGCGCGACCTGCTCCTTCGCCTGGTCGTAGGCGACGAGGTTCTGGTAGCGGAACAGCGGCTGTGCCGCCGAGGCGAGCGCGTTGTTCTGATTGTAGCGGCGCGTGTATTCCTGCTTCGGGTCCGTGTTGACCGAAGCCTCGTACCGCTGCACCGTGGCGCTTCCTGTCACCGCGACGTTCGGCAGCAGCCCCGAACGCGCCTGCGGCACGAGCTCCTGGGTCGCCTCCCAGTTCGCCTGCGCCGATGCGAGCGCCGGGTCGCTGCGCACCGCGTCGCGATAGATCTGCAGCAGATCCTCGCCGAACGCGGCGCCCGACTGCAGGGCGAGCCCGAACGCGACGGGCACGACGGCGCCGAGCAGGCGCGTTTTCGACTTCGATTTCTGCTTCATTCGTTCACCACGTCGTTTCGTGAAAAGCATGCATTCGCCTCGTGCCGGAACCGGAAGGCGCGCAGCGGATGCGCGCCGGACCAGCGCCGGCGGGCCGGCACCTGCCGCTGAGGTCGCGAATCTTCCCTGGCACGCGAATCGCCCGGCTAGCCGTCGTCGCGCAACTCAGAACTCGAAGCGCGCCGGCGCCGCCGCGTTCCGCAACGGATCGATCACGGTCTCGAACAGGTTCTCCGAGGTCACGTCGCCCGGCGCCGCCCAGCGCACCAGCTGCGCCGTCATCACGGGCCTGTCGCCCACGACCGCGAACAGCCGACCGCCCGGTCTCAGGTGGTTGATGAATTCGCCTGGAAGCAGCGGCGTCGATCCGGTGAGGACGATCGCGTCGTACTTCGCGTCGCCCCATCCGCGCGCGCCGTCGCCGACGACGAGCTCGGCCCCCGCGATACCCGCGCGCGCCAGTTTCGACCGGGCTTCGTGCGCCAGGCGCGGCAGGATCTCGACGCTCGTCACGTGCGCGCCCTGGCTCGCGATCAGCGCGGTCAGGTAGCCGCTTCCCGTGCCTATTTCGAGGACCCGCTCGCCGGGCTTCAACTCGAGTTCCTGCAGCACCCGCGCCTCGAGCTTCGGCGTCCACATCTTCTGGCCGTCGCCCAGCGGTATCTCGAGATCGGCGAACGCGAGCGCCCGATGGGCGGCCGGAACGAAATCCTCGCGGCGCACCGTGAACAGCAGGTCGAGAACATCCTGGTCGAGCACCTCCCAGGTGCGGATCTGCTGCTCGACCATGTTGAAGCGCGCCTGCTCGATGTCCATGATGACGGCCCGGCTCGACAGCGGCGCAGCGGCCGGTCTCCCGATCGGCCGCTCCGGTGTCGTTGACCCGGGCAACATTATCTCACGATCGCTGCGCGGGCCGATGCGCTCCGCGGCGATCAATCCGCCTGCCCGGGAACGCCGTGCGCCGCCTGGTCATGCGCGGCATGCGCCGCCGCGCGCCTCTGCCGCCGCGCCTTGCGCCACTCGGCGAAGCGGTCGAGGTACGTGTAGAGCACCGGCACCACGACGAGCGTGAGCAGCGTCGACGTGATGACGCCGCCGATGATCGCGCGCCCCATGGGCGCCTGGATCTCGCCGCCCTCGCCGATTCCCAGCGCGAGCGGCGTCATGCCGGCGATCATCGCGGCGGTCGTCATCATGATCGGCCGCAGCCGGACCTGACCCGCCTGCAGCAGCGCGTCGTGCAGGCTCGCGCCGCCGCGCCGCGCCCGGTTCGCGAAGTCGACGAGAAGAATGGCGTTCTTGGTCACGAGCCCCATCAGCATGATGAAGCCGATCATCGAGAACAGGTTGAGCGTCGTTCCCGTCAGGAGCAGCGCGAGGAACACGCCGATCAGCGACAGTGGCAGCGACATCATGATCGCGACCGGCTGCGTGAAGCTCGCGAACTGCGAAGCGAGGATCAGGTAGATGAAGATCACCGCGAGCCCGAGCGCGGCCATCGCCGCCTGGAACGACTCGGCCTGCTCCTTCGCCTGGCCGCCCACGTCGAAACGGTAACCAGGCGGCAGCTTGAACTCCTTCATGACCTTCGCGACGTCCGAATTGACATCGCCGGACGGGCGGCCTTCGGCGTTCGCGTACAGCGCGACCCGCCGCTGCAGTTCCTGTCGCTTGATGATCTGCGGACTCGTCGACGCGACGATTTCCGCAACCTGGCGCAGCGGCACCATGCGCGCTTCGCCGTCGGGCCCGCGCTTGTTGGTCGTCAGGAAGAGGTTTCCGAGGTCCGACGCCACCTGTCTGCTTTCCTTGGAGAGCTGCACGTTGACTTCGTAGTTCTGTCCGTCCGGCGCGAGCCAGTAGCTGACGGTGTCGCCGGCCAGCAGCGGGCGCAACGTCGCGCCGACCTGCTGCACGGTGATGCCGAGGTCCGCGGCGACGTCGTTGTTGAGCCGGATCGACCAAGCCGGGTTCGCGGCCTTCTCCGAGATCTCGAGGTCGGCTATCCCCGGAACCTTCGCGACCTTTTTCGAGAACTCCTCGATCAGCGCGGTCATCGTCGGCGGATCGGGGCCGAGCAGGTTCACCCAGACCGCGCGGTCCCAGCCGAAGGCGGGCTCGATTCCGGGGATCGGCTTCAGCGCGGCGCGGATCGAGCGCTCGACTTCCTTCTGCGAGCGGTTGCGGCTTGCACGATCGACGAGCTTGAGGTTGACGCGCGCGTAATTGCGGCCGTCGTCGGTGCCGATCGTCGTCATCGTCAGCGCGATCTCGGGAAACGACTTCAACACGGCCTCGACCTGCCGCACCTTGGCGTCGGTCTGCTCGAGGCTCGAGCCGACCGGCGTGTTGAGGCGCAGCGACAGGAAGCCCTGGTCGGCTTCCGGCACGAACTCGGTTCCCACCAGCCCCGCGATCGGCAGGCTCACCGCGAACGACAGGAACGCGATCCACAGCACGATCCCGCGGTGCGAGATCGTCATCCAGCGCGGCTTGAGATGGCGCCAGTCGAGGTGGCGGATCGCGCCCCAGATCCCGATGACGGGAATGAAGATGCGCCGCTTCCCGGGCTGCAGCGCCCACTCGAGGATGCGCCCGTACACCGCGTGCAGCCACTCGATGCCGCGCTCGATGCGGTCCATGAAGCGCCCGAGCCAGGGCACCCGCTTGAAGCGCGTTCCCGGCGGGTCGCGCCACACCGACGAGAGCATCGGGTCGAGCGTGAAGCTCACGAACAGCGACATCAGCACGGCCACCGCGACGGTGACGCCGAACTGGAAGAAGTAGCGCCCGATGATGCCGCTCATGAACGCGATGGGAACGAACACGGCGATGATCGCGAACGTCGTCGCCATCACGGCGAGGCCGATCTCGTCGGTGGCCTCCTGGGCGGCGGTCACGTGGTCCTTGCCCATGCCGAGGTGGCGGACGATGTTCTCGCGCACGACGATGGCGTCGTCGATGAGGAGCCCGATGCACAGCGACAGGGCCATCAGCGTGAGGAAATTGAGCGAGAAACCGAACGCATAGATCGCGATGAACGTCGCGATGACCGAAATCGGCAGCGTGAGCCCGGTGATGACCGTGCTGCGCCAGCTGTGCAGGAAAAGGAACACGATCAGCACGGTGAGCAGCGCGCCCTCGATGATCGTCTGCTTGACGCGGTTGACGCTCGCCTCGACGTCGTCGGCGCCGGACTGGATGACGCGCAGCTCGACGTCCGCGGGGAGCCGCGGCTTCAGCGTGGCGAGGGCCTCCTTGATGCCGCGGCCGGTGTCGACGATGTTGCCGTCCTGCGCCTTCTGCAGGTCGAGCGTGATCGACGGGCGGCCGTTGATGCGGGCGATCGAATCCTGGTCCTTCTCGCCATCGATCACGTCGGCGACCTGCGACAGGTATATTGGAGCGCCTCCCTGCTGCGCGACGATGATGCGCGCGAACTGCATCGGGTCCTTGATCTTGCCCTCGACGCGGACGATCGCGTCGCTGACCCCGCGCGTGATCCGGCCAGCCGGAACGTCCTGGTTGGCCGCGCGGATCGCGCTGGTGACCTGGTCGACGCTGATGCCGAGCGCGTTCAGCGCCTGCGGCTTGATCTGCACGAGGATCTGCCGCGTCACGCGGCCGTTCACGTCGATGCGGGCGACTCCGGGGACGTTTTCCAGCGCCTTCACTATCGTCTGGTCGGTGAGCGACGTGAGGTCGCGCAGGCTGGCCGTCGGCGACACCACGGCGAGCGAGACCACCGGCTGCTGGTTCTCCTGGTCGATCCGCAGCACGAGCGGATCCTTCACGTCGCGCGCAAACGTCGGGCGGATCTGGGCGATCTTGTCGCGGACGTCCTGCATCGCCCGGTTCATGTCGGTCGACATGCGGAATTCCGCGAACACCTCGCTGCGCCCCTCGCGCGAGTTCGAGCGGATGAGCGAAGCGCCGGCGACCGTGTTGATCGCGTATTCGATCGGCTTGGTGACGTCGGTCTCGACGACCTCGGGCGAGGCCCCCGGATACAGGGTCTGGACGAGGACGAACGGCAGGCTCACGTCGGGCATCTGCTCGACGCGCAGCCGGTTGTAGGCGAAAAGGCCGAGCACCGCGATGCCGACCATCACCATTGTGGCGAAGACCGGATTCCGGATCGAGACGCGGGTGATCCACATGGCTGCGTTCCCTGAACTCAGACGGAGCGTTGACGAACGGGGCCGGACCGGCGCTTCAGGCCGGCTTGGCCGGATTGGTCGATTCGGCCTTCACGAGGGCCGGCGCGCCCTCTTTCAGGTTGTCGAACTTGCTCGCGAGGATCGGAAGGTCGGCGGGAAGCGGGGTCTTGAGCTCGACGCGGCCGGTATTCTCGTCGCGCCGCCCGAGCGCGACGTTGCGCCGGACGAGCTTGCCGGATTCGATCGCCCAGACATACGCCTGGCCGGCGTCCATCCGGATCGCCGCGATCGGCAGCGTCGGCGAAGGTGCCTGCGCCGCGATGCCCACGCGACCGGTTGCGAACATGCCGCCGCGCAGCACGCCCTGCGCGTTCGGGATGCCCACATAGACGAGGAACGCCCGCGTTCCCGGCTCGGTCGACGGATTGATCCGCTCGATCTTCCCGGAGAACCGCTGCTCGCCGAAGCCGTCGATGGTGAGCTCGACCTTCATCCCTTTCGTGAGCTCGGGAACGTCGACCGCCGGCACCATCGCCTGCAGCTCAAGGGCGTTGAGATCGACGATCGTCACGAGCGGCGAGTCGAACGCCACCTTTTCGCCCGGCTGGACGTGACGCTTGGCGACGATTCCCGTCAGCGGCGAGGTTGCGACCGCGTCGCGCAGAGCGTTTCGCGCGAGCTGCGCCTGCGCCTCGGCCGACTTGACCGTGCCCTGCGATACGCTGAAGCTCGATTCCGAGTTGTCGAAGGCGTTCTGGGAAATGAAATTCTGCTTGAGCAGCGCCTGGTTGGTCGCCCGTGTCTTTGCCGCGAGTGCCAGCTGTGCCTTGGCCGATTCGAGCGCGCCGATGCTCGCCGCGAGCTTCGCCTCGAGGTCGGCCGTGTCGATCCGGGCGAGCACCTGGCCCGCCTGCACCGTCTCGCCCTCGCGCACGGTGATCTGCCGCACGTCGCCCGACACCTTGGCCTTGACGGTCGCCTGGTTCAGCGGCTGCAGCGTGCCCGATACCGGCAGCCAGCGCGAAAGCGGCAGCGACTCGACGTGCGCCACGTCGGCGCCGGTGAATTCGAGCGTCACGGCAGCCGGCGCCGCACCCGGAGGAGCGGCGTCGCCGCCCTTCTTGGACCCTCGCACCGCCATGGTCGCGCCCACGGCGCCGACAATGCCGAGAACCACCAGGGCGACAATCAAGCCGCGCCGCGTCAATCGAATTGCCATGCTTGCCCCCTCGCGGCGGCGGCCGCGGTCGCGGTGCCCCCGTGTGTTCGGGACCGGCCCGGGTTGTCCGGACCGGTCTCGCGTGAATGCCACTCCGGATTGGATGCGCGCAGCCCGCGGCGCGGATTCAAAAAGTGGCGTAGTTTAGGCGGCCCGGCCTCGCAGCGCAAAGCCCGTTGCGACGGATCGCTTCCTGCGGCGACGGGCTGCGCCCCGGCGGTCCGGACGGCGCCCGCCCGGGCGCCCCGCCAAGCGTTTGATTGACAGGGGATTGCTGCTGGCGAATAATTGTCTGTTGCCCTTTTGGCCAACCCATATTCCCGGGAGAAAATTGATGAACAGCAAGCAAACGCTGGGGCTCACCGTCGTCGCTGCAGCGGTTTTCGCGCTTTACGGTTGCGGCAAGGAAGAGCCCAAGAAGGCCGAGGCGCCCAAGGCGCCTGCTGAAGAAGTCGTCGTGGTGAAGATCGGTCACGCCGGCCCGCTGACGGGCGGCATTGCCCACCTCGGCAAGGACGACGAGAACGGCGTGCACCTCGCCGTCGACGAAGCCACCGCCAGGAAGGTCAAGATCGGCGGCAAGACGATCAAGTTCGAGATGATGAGCGAGGACGATCAGGCCGACCCGAAGATGGGTCCGACGATCGCCCAGAAGTTCGTCGACGCCAAGGTTGCCGGCGTCGTCGGCCACCTGAACTCGGGCGTGACGATCCCGGCATCGGCCGTCTACAACCAGGCCGGCCTGCCGGTGATCTCGGGCTCGGCGACGAACCCGAAGCTGACCGAGCAGGGCTTCAAGGTCGTGTTCCGCACGGTCGGGCGCGACGACCAGCAGGGTCCCGCGATCGCCGCGTACATCGCGAACGAGCTCAAGGCCAAGAAGGTCGCGATCGCCGATGACGCGACCGCGTACGGCGAAGGCCTCGCCAACGAGGTCGAGAAGACGCTGAAGGCCGCCGGGGTCCAGGTCGTGGCACGCGAGAAGACCAACGACAAGGCGACGGACTTCAAGGCGATCCTGACCAAGATGAAGGGAAAGAGCCCGGACGCGATCTTCTACGGCGGCATGGACGCGACCGGCGGCCCGATGATCAAGCAGGCGCGCGAGCTGGGCATCAAGGCGACGTTCGCGTTCGGCGACGGCGCGTGCACGAGCGAAATGACCAAGCTCGGCGGCGCGGCGTCCGAGGGCATGTACTGCTCGCAGGCCGGCATCCCGACGCAGATGGCCTCGAAGGCGTTCCAGGACGCGTTCAAGGCGAAGTACGGCGACGTGAAGCAATACGCGCCGTTCTTCTACGACGGCGCGAACCTGCTGATCGCCGCGATGCAGAAGGCCGACTCGACCGACCCGGCGAAGTACCTTCCGGTGCTGGCGTCGATGTCGTACGAGGGCGCGACCGGTCACATCGAGTTCGACGCCAAGGGCGACCGCAAGGATGCCGAAATGACGATCTTCCAGATGCGCAACGGCAACGTCACTCCCGTGGCGATCGTCAAGGCCGGCAAGACGACGAAGGTCGAGATGCCTGCCGCGGCTCCCGCGGCGGCAGCGGCTCCGGCGGCGGCAGCGCCGGCCATGGCGCCTGCGGCCCCGGCGATGGCTCCGGCGATGGCTCCGGCCAAGGACGCCCCCAAGAAGTAAACGCGTTCCGCAGTACCGCAGAAGCGGCGCCCCCCGGGGCGCCGTTTTTGCGTCTGCCGCGCGGGATGCGGCGACAGGGGATTGCCGGCATCGGCCGGCCCCCGCACAATGCCCCCGGGCGCGACGTCGGAGCGGTCAGCTTGCCGTCGGCGCGCGCCGCGTCCGACATCGCCCCCGTTTCCCGACCCCCGACGCCCGGCACGTGGACATCTTCCTGCAGCAGCTCGTCAACGGCCTCACGCTGGGCTGCGTCTACGCGGTGGTCGCCCTCGGCTACACGATGGTGTACGGCATCATCCAGCTCATCAACTTCGCCCACGGCGAAGTCGTGATGATCGGCGCGATGACCTCGCTCTCGGTGATCATCGCCCTCACCGGCGCGCACACCTCGCTGCCGCCGCTCGCGATACTCGCGGCCGGCATCGTGGTCGCCGTGCCCGTCTGCATGGCGGTCGGCTATACGCTGGAGCGGGTCGCCTACCGCCCGCTGCGCAACGCGCCGCGCCTCGCGCCGCTGATCACCGCGATCGGGCTGTCGATCATCCTGCAGCACCTGGCGATGATCATCTGGAGCCGCAATCCGCTGCCGTTTCCGCAGATCGTCGCCGTCCGGCCCTACCACTTCACCGGCAACCCGGACGGCGCCACGATCACCAACGTGCAGATCGTGATCATCGTGACGTCGATGCTGATGATGGCGGGCCTGCTCGCGCTCGTCTACCGGACCAAGCTCGGCATCGCGATGCGGGCGACATCGCAGAACCAGGCGGTCGCAGGGCTGATGGGCATCAACATCAACACGGTGATCTCGCTGACGTTCGTCATCGGCGCAGCGCTCGGCGCGGTGGCCGGGGTGATGGTCGGAACGTACTACGGGATAGCGCAGTACCAGATGGGATTCATCCTCGGCCTGAAGGCGTTCTCCGCCGCGGTGCTGGGCGGCATCGGCAATCTCGCCGGCGCGATGCTGGGCGGGATACTGCTCGGCGTGATCGAGGCGCTCGGCGCGGGTTACGTCGGCGACCTCACCAACCTGTGCCAGCTCTCGGCGTGGTCGACGGCGATCGCCGAGCGCTGCGTCGACGATCCGAACCTCACGCTGTTCGGCAGCAACTACCAGGACGTGTTCGCGTTCCTCGTCCTCATCACCGTGCTCGTCTTCCGGCCCTCGGGCCTGCTCGGCGAGCGCGTGTCCGACCGCGCCTAGGCCTGCGCATGCACGCGCTCCTCGACCCCAGGCAGCATCCGCGCGGCGCGTGGCTCGGAATCGCGTTGATCGCCGCGGCGCTCGTCGTGCTGCCGTTCGCGCTGACGTCGATGGCCGGCACCAACTGGGTGCGCATCACCAACCTCGCCGTGCTGTTCGTGCTGCTGGCGCTGGGCCTCAACATCGTCGTCGGGTTCGCGGGCCTCCTCGATCTCGGCTACATCGCGTTCTACGCGGTCGGCGCCTACGTCTACGCGCTGCTCGCGTCGCCGCACTTCAACCTCCACCTTCCCTTCTGGTTCGTCCTGCCGCTCGGCGCGGCGGTCGCCTGCTTCTTCGGCGTGCTGCTGGGGGCGCCGACGCTGAAGCTGCGCGGCGACTATCTCGCGATCGTCACGCTGGGCTTCGGCGAGATCGTCCGCATCTTCCTCAACAACCTGTCGCAGCCCGTCAACATCACCAACGGGCCGCAGGGGATCACGCTGATCGATCCGTTCCGCATAGGCGGCTTCGTCTTCGACCGCAACGAGACGATCGCCGGGCTGCATTTCACCGGTCCGATCAAGTACTACTACCTGCTGATCGTCGTCCTGCTCGTGATCATCGGCATCAATCTGCGGCTGCAGGACTCGCGGATCGGCCGTGCGTGGGAAGCGATCCGCGAGGACGAGATCGCGGCGCGCGCCATGGGGATCAACACCCGCAACCTGAAGCTGCTCGCCTTCGCGATGGGCGCGTCGTTCGGCGGCGTCTCGGGCGGCATCTTCGCGGCGATGCAGGGATTCATCAGTCCGGAGAGCTTCGTGCTGGTCGAGTCGGTGATGGTGCTGTCGATGGTCGTGCTGGGCGGGATGGGCAACATCTGGGGCGTGATCCTCGGCGCGGTGCTGCTGTCGTTCGTGCCCGAAGTGCTGCGCTACACGGTCCAGCCGGTGCAGGAAAAGCTCTTCGGCCGGATGCTGATCGAGCCCGAGGTGATCCGGATGCTGCTCTTCGGTCTGGCGCTGGTGCTGATGATGCTCTTCCGGCCCGCCGGCATCCTGCCGTCGGCGCTGCGCAAGCGCGAGCTCGAGACGCAGAAGGGGAGCGCATGAACGAGCGGGGCGAAGGCCGGGACGCCTGCGCGAGCAGGGCGCATCCAAGGCCCGAAGGGCGCGCCTGCGAGCACGGGCGGCGCCCGACGCGCCATGCTCCCGTGTTTCGCGACAGTTCAGGGAGGTCGCATCGAAGGGCGCGTCGACGAGCGATTGCGCGCGGCCGACGTTGCAGCCCTTCTCGTCACGCTGAGCGTGCAAAGGCCGCGGCGTGAGCGAGCGCCACCTCTCGCTCCTCGTCGCCACGGGGATCAGCAAGCGCTTCGGCGGCGTCCACGCGCTCGCCGACGTGGGCTTCGACATCCGGCACGGCGAGATCTACGGCCTCATCGGGCCGAACGGCGCGGGCAAGACCAGTCTCTTCAACGTGCTTACCGGCATTTACCGGCAGGACGCCGGTGAATTCGTTTTCGACGGCGAGCCGATGGCCGGGCTGAAGCCGCACGAAGTCGCCGCGCGCGGCATCGCGCGCACGTTCCAGAACATCCGCCTGTTCGCCAATCTGTCGGCGCTGGAGAACGTGATGATCGGACGCCACGTGCGCACCGGCGCGAACGTCTTCGGCGCGATCGTCCGCGACGCCAAGACGCGAGCGGAGGAGAAGGCGATCACGAAGCGCGCCTACGAGCTGCTCGAATACGTCGGCGTCGCGAAGCGCGCCAACACGCTCGCCCGGCACCTCGCCTACGGCGATCAGCGCCGGCTCGAGATCGCGCGCGCCCTCGCCACCGAGCCGAAGCTGCTTGCCCTCGACGAGCCCGCGGCGGGAATGAACGCCACCGAGACGACGGCGTTGCGCGCGCTGCTGGACGACATCCGCCGCGACGGCACGACCATCCTTCTGATCGAGCACGACATGAAGCTCGTCATGAGCGTGTGCGATCGCGTGCTGGTGCTCGATTACGGAAGGAAGATCGCCGAGGGCCCCGCGACCGAAGTGCAGAAGGACCCGAAGGTCATCGCCGCCTACCTCGGCGGCGACGTCACGCTCGACCTCAAGGGCGCCGCATGAGCGCCGCCGGGCCAAGGCGCGGGTGCGCGGCCTCCGTGAGGTCGTGCCGAAACGGTGATGTCGTGGCGTCGGCCGCCGCCTGCGTCCGCAGACGCGCCCTTCGGGCCTTGGCTTCGCCCTGCTCGCACAGGCGTCCCTCGGGGGGCAGCGCAGCGGCGACAGCCGCAAGTGGGGGGGGCCCATGAGCGCCGTCGCGCCGTCCGGAGCGCATCCGTCCGAGCGGGGCGACCACGGCGGCGCCGGCGCGCCGATCCTCGCGCTGCACAAGCTCGAGGTCGCCTACGGGGGCATCCAGGCGATCAAGGGAATCGACCTCGTGATCGGGCACGGCGAGCTCGTCTGCCTCATCGGCGCGAACGGCGCCGGCAAGACGACGACGCTGAAGGGGATCTGCGGCCTGCAGCCGGTGAAGAGCGGCACGATCCAGTACAAGGGCGAGAGCATCGCCGGAAAGCCGGCATTCCAGCTGGTGCGTCGGGGCCTCGCGATGGTGCCCGAGGGCCGCGGTGTCTTCGGCGCGCTGACGGTCGACGAGAACCTGGCGATGGGCGCCTACGTCCGCAGCGACAAGCCGGCGATCCGGCGCGAGATCGAGCGCGCGTTCGAGCTCTTTCCGCGCCTCAAGGAGCGCCGGAGCCAGACGGCCGGGACGCTCTCGGGGGGCGAGCAGCAGATGCTGGCGATCGCCCGCGCGCTGATGTCGAAACCGACGCTGCTGCTGCTCGACGAGCCGTCGATGGGCCTCGCGCCGCTGATGGTGCAGAAGGTGTTCGAGACCGTGATGACCGTGTCGCGCGAGGGCGTGACCATCCTGCTCGTCGAGCAGAATGCGCGACTCGCGCTCGAGGTGTCGCACCGCGGCTATGTGATGGAGTCGGGAGTGATCACGCTGTCGGGCGAGGCGAAGTCGCTGCTGCACGACCCC
>Ga0209048_10004872_pt1 | contig 12777 bp, 9 predicted proteins | sample FrelakmetCRP12CR_FD_187146 | JGI IMG/M metagenome (GOLD analysis project Ga0209048, IMG submission 187146) | Freshwater lake sediment microbial communities from the University of Notre Dame, USA, for methane emissions studies - CRP12 CR (SPAdes)... | ecosystem: Environmental > Aquatic >... | reverse complement strand
GCCCGGGCCGACCAGGTGGGACAGCAGCAGCTGGATGGCAGGGGAGTTGCCGTTGGTCACGGCGATCTCCTGGAGACTCACGGGGTGACCTTCGGCTTGCGTGATGCGTTCGGCAAGCGCCTCGCGAAGCGCGCTGGGACCCTCGTTCAGGCCGTAGTTGAGAGACGCCGCGCCGACCGTGTCGGTCACCCAGCGCGCGGCGTCGCCGATGGCGGCCGCGGGGATGAGCGCAGGGTCGGGATCGCCCCAGCGGAGCTCGATGATCCCGGGTCGCATCTCTGCCTGTGGCTCGACGATGAACGCCATGAGGAGATTCTACTCGACGCTGGGCGCCGGGCGCCTCGACCACCCGGTCGCGCAGGAATGGGCTTCCTTCGTCCCGCGGAGTGTCGGGGAGTCGTGCGGGTGGCCCCTCGAGCGGCGCCTACGCCGACGGCGCCTCGCGCCGTCGCGACTCGAGCGTCAGGGCCTCGAGGAAGCGCTCGTTTTGCTCCGTGGTGCCGACGGTGACGCGCACGTGGTGGGTGAGCCCCCATCCCGTGGCCGGGCGGATGATGACGCCGCGCCGCAGCAGCCGCCCCCACAGCTCCTCGGCGTCTTCGCCCACGTCGACGAGGACGAAGTTGGCCTGGCTCGGGACGACCGTGAGGCCCGACTCGGTGAGCCGGCGGGTCAGGAGGTCGCGACCGGCGACGGTCTGCGCGACGCAGTCGCGCAGCCACTCCCGGTCGCTGAGCGCCGCCGGCCCGGCGACGATCGACAGACGGTTCAGATTGAACGGCTCCTTGATCGTGTCGAGCAGCCAGCAGACGCGTTCGCTGACGAGCGCGTAGCCGAGACGCATGCCGGCCAGCCCGTAGGCCTTGGAGAACGTGCGCAACACGATGACGTTCTCGTGCCCCTGCTTAAGGAAGTCGAGGCCGTCGGCGTACTCCTCGTCGTCCACGAACTCCCGGTAGGCCTGGTCGAACACGACCGTGACGGAGTCCGGCAGTCGCCCGAGCAACTCCGCGACCTCCCGCCTGCGCACGATCGCGCCGGTCGGGTTGTTCGGGCTGCAGATCCAGATGAGCTTCGTCCTGTCCGTGACCGCCCCAGTCACTGCGTCGAGGTCGTACCCGAAGTCCCTGAGCGGGACGACGCACACGTGCGCCTCCATGAGCTTGGCGGCCTCTGCGTAGCGCCCGTACGTAAGGTCCGGCACGATGACCTCGTCCCCCGGGTTGCAGAACAGCTGCGGGATCAGCTGGATGATCACCTCGGAGCCGTGGCCTACGACCACGTTCTCGGGGGCCACGCCGTTCGCGTCGGCCAGGGCCTTCTTCAGGTCGAAGAAGCTCTGCTCCGGATACTGCCAGAGGTTGTGCAACTCCGCCCTGATGGCCTCGAGGGCGCGGGGCGAGGGCCCCCAGGCGCTTTCGTTGGAGGCGAGCTTGACGATATCGGTCAGACCGAGCTCCCGCTGCACCTGCTCTGTCGTGTAGCCGGCGATGTACTTGTTGAGACGGTGGACCGCCGGTCTGTAGCGGTCCTCACCGGTCTGGTGCTCCGGCGTCATGCCTCCCTTTCTCAGTGAGATGCTGGTCTTCCGGGCGGGCGCGTCGGGTTCAGCGCGCGGCGAAGGTCGCGAGGCGCAGGTCGTCGCGCTCGAGCACCTCCGGGTTGACGACGTAGTCCGGGATCTCGCCGCGCAGGGCGCGCACGACCTCCAGGCAGGCCTTCTCGCGCGCTTCCTTCTCGGAGACGTACGACATGAAGGCAGTGTGTGGGGTGATGATGACGTTGGGCATGGAGTACAGAGGATGGCCTGCGGGAAGAGGCTCCGGACTGACGACATCGAGCGCCGCTCCTGCGATGGAGCCGGCCTGCAACGCAGTCGTGAGCGCCTCGGTGTCCACGCAGGCGCCTCGCGCCGTGTTGATGAGGAAGGCGCTGGGCTTCATGCGCGCCAGCGCCTCGGCGCCGATAATGCCCTGCGTCTCGTCGGTGAGCGTGCAATGCAGAGAGACATAGTCGCAGGCGAGGACCTCGTCCAGGCCCCGCTTCTGGACGCCGAGGGCGTTCATGGCGGCCTCGTCCACGTAGGGGTCCGAGGCCTTGACGGTGAGCCCGAACGCCGCGGCCCGATGTGCGACCGCGCTGCCGATGCGCCCCAGCCCGATGATGCCGAGCGACTGGTTGCCGATGCGGTCCGGCTTGCCACAGGCCTCGTAGTCCCAGGCGCCCGCCAGGACGCAGTCGTGCAGGCGGCTGATGTTGCGTCCCAGGTCGAGCAAGAAGCCGAGCGCGTGATCGGCGACCTCGGCGGTGCAGTAGTCGGGTACGTTGGTGACGACGATGCCGCGCTCGGTGGCAGCGCTCATGTCGACGCTGTTGAAGCCGGTGGCCATGAAGGCGACGATCCGGCAACGCGGCAGCTCGTCGAGCACGCGCGCGGTGACCGGCGCGTACGCGGGGATGAGAGCGTCGGCCACCGCGCAGACGACGATGAGCTCGTCCTCGGTGGTGAGCTCGTGGCGCCGGAACTCGATGTCCAGGCCCGAGCTCGCGAAGACCGAGTCCTCCACGATCCTGTCGGAGGCGCCTCTGTCGGTCTGTATCACGGTGAACATGAGGCGTACCTCAGTGGTCGCAGGGTTTCGGGGCCGGTGCCCCGACCATCGTCGTTGGTCCACACCCCATGATAGTGCGAGAGCCGGTCGCGGCGTGAGCGACGCCGGCGGTATCAGAGACGCAGCCCGCCGCCGATGTCGACGGTCCTCCCGTTGACGAAGTCGTTCTCGAGCACGAACCGCACGGCGTGACTGACCTCTTCGGGCTTCCTCATGCGGCGCCGGGACGCCCGCGACGGCCGGGACGCAGCCTACTCCTGTGCCGGCCTCAGACTCTTGCGGATGTCCTTGGAGCGGACCAGGAGATGCGTCGCACCTGTGGCCGCGGGCAAGAAGCCGTACTTCTCGAAGAAGCCGCGCGCCTCGGTGGCCCCCGCATCGACGAGGACCGCCCGGGAGAACATCGTGGAGGACGCGTGCAGGCAGCGGGACAGCGCCTGCACCAGCATCGCCTCGCCGATGCCTTTGCCCTGCTCCGGCGCGTCGACCGCCACGCGCTCGAGCAGGATCACCGGGATGTCCAGGGGGGGCTGGCCGGGCAGGTGCTCGACTGTCGCGGGCGGGCTGACCGTCGCCGCTTTTAGCGCGAAGTAGCCGACCACCTGAGCATCCCGGGCGGCGACGCGGGTCTTGCCGGCCCGCTGGTCGGCGCGCGCGCGCTGCGTGAGGTACTCGTCAATGGCGGCGTCGCCACAGGCGAAGCCGGCGACGTCGTGCGTCTCGGCGAGGGCCTCGAGGCGGAGCGTCGCCTCGTCGCCCTCGAACCGGTTCGCGGCCGTGGCCGCCTCGGCGAGCGCGGGGATCGATGCCGACTTGCCCGAGAGCTGCCCGCCGAAGGCTGCCCAGCCCCGGTCGTCCGGCACGAAGCGGGGCTGATCCGGCAAGGCCTGATCGGGCGGGCTGACGAAGCCGCCGCCGCCGTCCTGCCCGACGGGGCAGGCCTGCTCGCAGGCGCGGCAGTACTTGGTGACCTCGCTGGGCTCGTCGAGCCCCATGATCGCTCCGTCGAGCACTTCGAAGTCGACGTCGAGCTGGTCCTGCTCCTGCTTGCAGAGCGTCCTCTCGTACCTCCCGCTGCGGAACGCGGTCCGCGGGCAGACGCGCTGGCACGGCTTGCTGCACGTCGTGCAGGGGTCGAAGCCCTCGAGCCGCGGGGTCGGCTCCAGGTCAGCCTCCATGAAGATGCCGCGAAGCCGGATGCGGGGGCCGTACTCCGGCGTGATCAGGAGGTTGTCCCGGCCGAACACGCCCAGGCCGGCGAGGACCGCGGCGTCCTTGAGGAAGGCCCCTCCATACTCGATCTGGTACGGCAATGAAAGGGCGCCCATCCCCAGCTCTTCGTTCATCCAGACCCGAAGCCGCTTGGACTGAGCCGCCAACTCGCAGTTACCGGGGGTGAAGCCCCTGACCTTCAGACTCCACCAGTCGAGGACGGGCTCCGCTGCCGGGTGCGCAAGTCCCCACACCAGCACCGACTTGTACTCCTCCTTCCACTCCACACCCTTGTATTCGGGGTAGAAGGGGTTCTCGTCGTAGGTCGCGTAGGAGGGAGCGTTCTTCAGGTCGGCGATACGCGCGATCCCGACCAACGAAGCGCCTTCCGCCTTTGCCTTGTCCATGATCCGCTGCCTGAGTCCATCGCTGCTCATCTGCTCCGGTCCTTTCCGCGGCGAGGCCGCGTCAGCGCTCGGCCCCCGCGCGTCTGTGGCTTCTATAGATCAGCGTTCAGTCTGACCAGTGCATCGGCGGCGATCGCCCCCTGGCCCTCGGCCAAGACCAGCAGTGGGTTGATGTCGAGCTCCACGATGGACGAGGGGTCCTTCTCGACCATGCCGGCGACCGCCAGGACGACATCCGCGGCGGCGTTCAGGTCGGCTTGGGGGCATCCCCTGAAGCAGTTGAGCAGAGGCGCGCACTGCAGCCCGTCCAAGGCCCGCAACACCTGCTCTCTGGTGACCGGCAGCAGGAGAGACGCGCTGTCCCTCATCAACTCGACGAGGATCCCGCCGCCCCCGACCACGAGATACGGGCCGAACTGCTGATCCCGGGCCACGCCGACGATGATCTCCGCCACGACTCCCTCGACCATCCTCTCGACGAGATAAGACTCGGAGAGGCCCGACATCATGGACACGGCCGCCGACACCTCGTCGGCGCTGCGGAGGTCCAGCCGCACGCCACCCACATCGGTCTTGTGCGTGACCCCCAAGGCCTTGACGACGACGGGGAAGCCCAGCTCCTCGGCCGCCGCGGCCGCCTCCTCCGCGTTGTGAACGACCCGCGACGCCGGGGTCGGCACGCCGGACCGGGCGAGCAGGCTCTTGGACTCGGACTCGTCCAGCACCTTGGCGGGACCTTGCGTCTCTCGACCCGGATCCGTGAGCAACGGCAGGCTGGGGGGCCGTTGCCAGGCGGCGCCGATATCCACCGCCGCCTTGACGGCCGCGACCCCCGTGTCGATGCCGGCGAGCAGCGCGACGCCATCTTCCATAAGGCGCGCCGCCACAGGCTCCGAGATCGTGTCCGAGAAGGTAGCCATCAGCGCGCCCTTGGTGCCGGTCTGCTTCGTCGCCCGGACGAAACCCCGCTCGGCTCCGCCCCAGGTCGACTGGTCGCACTTGTCGGCTCTCGGGTAGTCGAGCAGACTCAGCGCGATGTCGAAGTCGTCAGACAAAAGGGCGGCGAAGATCTCCGCGTTCCGCTCGTCATCGTCCCAGGTGTACATCTGGTAGTCGAAGGGGTTGGAGGCTACGACCCGCTCGTGCACGACCGCGCGAAGACGGTGCGCCGCCTCTGCGGACAGTGGTGGCAAGGTCAAGCCCGGACTCAGGGCATCGGCGAGAAGCGTGAGATCGCCGCCCGAGGTGCTCATGGCCGCGATGCGCCCGCCCTTGAGCGGACCGAGGACGTGCAACACCTTCAGAGCCTCGATGAGCGCTTCCAGAGAGTCGACCCGCGCCACGCCCAGGCGCTCGAACAGCGCGCTCACGAGCACATCGGATCCGGCCAGCGAAGCGGTATGCGACACCACCACCTTCTGAGCGACCTGCGAGCGGCCGGTCTTGACGGCGACGATGGGCTTGCCCAGCTCTCGGGCGACATCGACCGCTTCCTGAAAGGCCTTCGGGTCGGGCATCGTCTCCAGATAGAGCCCGATCGCCGTGACCCGCTCCTGTCGAGCGAAGATCTTGATCGCATCGTGGAGATCGAACTTCAGCCTGTTCCCGAGAGAGATCATGTAGGCGATGGGAAGGCCGCGCCGCTGCATGGTGAGGTTGAAACCCACGTTCGACGACATCGTGATGATGGCCACGCCTCGGTCCACCCGTCGGCCGCCCTGCTGGTCGGGCCAGAGCATCGCCCCGCTGACGTAGTTGAGGAGCCCGTAGCAGTTCGGTCCGACCAGGGGCATGTCTCCCGAGGCCTCAAGGAGTTGCTCCGCGAGTCCGGAACCTTCCTCGCCCGCCTCCGCGAACCCGGTGGCATAAGAGATCGCGCCGCCCGCATCCCGTGCCGCGAGATCCCTGACGATGTCGATGGTGAGGTTGCGATTCACACCGACGTACGCCGCGTCGGGGCTTCCCGGCAGGTCCGCCACTGACCGGTAGACGGCGCGCCCCTGGATCTCGTCCTGCTTGGGATGGACCGGCCAGATCTCCCCTTCGTAGCCCATGAGGTCGCACTGGCGGATCACCTCCTGCGCCTGCGCACCGCCGAAGACGGCGATCGACCGCGGGTTCAGAAGACGCTCGAAGCGCGTCGGATCGATGATCACGGCATCCATCTCAACCTCCGTAGTCTCTCGCTCTTGTTCTTGCCGCCGTCGCGCCGGCGATGACCAGGCGCGCAGGCACAGAGTCGAGTGCGGCGCGCACGACGTGTTCGGGCCTGCGCACGACGCCGGTCTCTCGCTCCGCGCGGGCCGGGACGCGCCGACTCTCCTACCGCGTCGTCGTGGGTCGGGCGCCGCCCCGCGCGGACTCCCGCGGAGCGACGGGGGACACCGGGGTCACGAGGTCTGCGCGTCCTCCGGGACGACGGCGTCGCGCCCGAGGGCGAAGGCCCGCTCGTTGACGGCGAGGATCTTGGCCGGCACGGCGGCCGTGAGGCCGCGCTGCCAGGACTCCGCGGTGAAGGGGAGCACCGCGCTGGCCGCCCCGAGCAGGGCCACGTTCACGGCGCGCAGGGTGCCGGCCTCACGCGCCAGCGCCTCGGCGTCGACGGCGATGAGCCGCACGCCGTGGGCCGCGGCCGCGGCCTGCAGGTCCTCGGGGTAAGCTTGCTCGCCGCGCAGCACGCTGCCCGGCGGGATGCGCGTGCTCACGGCGCAGACCAGGGCCCCCTCAGGCCCCAGGAGGCCGAGGCCGCGGTGGCCCTCGAGGAGCTCCGTGGCGATGACCACGTCGGCGGAGTGCGTCACCGGCGACCACACTTCCTTGCCGAAACGCACCGTGCTGAGCACGCTGCCGCCGCGCTGCGCCATGCCGTGGACCTCACTGGTCTTGACGCGCAGGCCGGCGGCAGAGGCCGTCTGGGCGATGATCGCCGCGGCCAGCAGGATGCCCTGGCCACCGACGCCCATCAGAGAGACGGTGGTGACCCCGTTCACGACGTCTCCCCAGCGGGGATCAGGGCGCCGCGCCGGCAGACCGCGACGCAGAGGCCGCAGCCGGTGCATCCGTCGATGATCGAGACGGCGTCGTCGCCGGGGGCGATCGCCGGGCAGCCGATCTCGAGGCAGAGGCCGCAGAGGTTGCACCGCTCGTCGTCGACGATGACCGCGCCGAGGTTCTCGCGCACCATGAGCGCGCACGGCGCCTGAGCGACGAAGACGCTCAAGCCCGGAGCGTCGATCTCCGCCTTGAGCGCAGCCTTGAGGCCGCCGTAGTCGGTGGCGTCGACGGTGACGCAGCGCACGCCGATGCCTTCGCAGAGCTTCTGGAGGTCGATCGCCGGACCCTCGGTGAGGTCGGGCCGCACGCCTGAGCCCGGAGTACCCTGATGCCCGGTCATCGCGGTGGTGCGGTTGTCGAGGATCAGCACGACGCCGTCGGCCTCGTTGTAGTGGGCGCTGATGAGGGCCGTGATGCCCGAGTGGAAGAAAGTGGAGTCGCCGATCACGGCCACCGACGCCTTGCGCCCCAGGGCCTTGTTGAAGCCGGCCATGATGCCGATGCCGGCGCCCATGCAGAGGGAACTGTCAAGGGCGTTGAGAGGTGGGTCCGCGCCCAGCATGTAGCAGCCGATGTCGCCCATGGCTGCTACCTTGTGGCGCCGCAAAGCGGTGAACACCGAACGGTGCTTGCAGCCGGCGCAGAGCACCGGCGGGCGCACCGGCAGGTCGGGGGCGGGCGGCAGGTCGGCGAGACGGGGCGCCGGAGGGAAGACCGCGCGCCGGCGCCGCGGCGGTCGCCGCGAGAGAAACGGCTCAAGCGCGCGAAAGACGACGTCCTGGTCGAGCTCGCCGTTCGCGGGGATCGCCTCTTTGCCGATCACCGGCAGGCCGAGCATGCGGACCTGCTCCTCGAGGAACGGGTCGAGCTCCTCGACCACGGCCACGCGCGAGACGTGCTGGTAGAGCTGCGCCACCTTGCGGTAGGGCAGCGGGTGCGACATGCCGAGCTTGAGGAACCAGGCCTTGGGAAAGGCCTCGCGGGCGTAGACGTAAGAGATCCCCGAGGTGATGATGCCGAAGTCGGCGGTGCCCGCCTCGAGCACGTTGAGCGGCGACTCCTCGGCGCGAACGCGCAGCCGCTGCAGCCGCTCGATGACGAACCGGGTACGAAGCCGCGCCCACTGGGGCACCATGAGGTGCTTGGTGACGTCCTTCACGTACTCGCGCGGCTCGAACGCGACGGGCACGCCCGGGACGATCTGCCCGCGGCCGTGCGAGACTCGCGTCGTGGGGCGCAGCAGCACCGGCGTGTCGAACTCCTCCGACAGGGCGAAGGCCTCGGCCACGAAATCGTAAGCCTCCTGGCTGTCGGAGGGCTCGAGCATGGGGATCTTGGCGAACTTGGCGTAGTTGCGGTTGTCCTGCTCGTTCTGTGAGGAGTTCATGTTGGGGTCGTCGGCGCTGACGATGACCAGGCCCGCGGTGACGCCCGTCTCGGTGAGCGTCAGCAGCGGATCTGCGGCCACGTTGAGGCCCACGTGCTTCATGGTCACGAGGGTGCGCCGACCGGCGCGCGAGGCGCCGATCGCGGTCTCGAGCGCGACCTTCTCGTTGACGCACCACTCGGCGTGGACGCCCTCGAGGCGGGCGATCGTCTCGAGGATCTCGGTGGACGGCGTGCCCGGGTAGCCGCAGGCGAACGTGGCTCCGGCGCGCGCGGCGCCGTGGGCGAGGGCCTCGTTGCCGGAGAGGAAGAGAGTGCGTTCCACGGGGACGAAATCTAGCCGAATCCGCTCCGGCTTGTCAAACCCTCCGCAGGACGTCCTCCTGACGACGCTTGTGCGACCGGGATGAGACGCGGCCGAACGGTGTTCCGCCGAAGAAACTGCGGCGGCCGCGCAGGCCGCGTGATGACACGCGCCGCGCCTCGCCGCGGGGTCACCCGGCGTACTTCTGCCGCAGCAGCTTCTTGTCGAGCTTGCCCACGCTGGTCTTGTCGATCTCGCCTACGAAGCGGATCTTGTCGGGTACCGCGTACTTCGAGATGACGCCCTTCTCCGCGTAGCCCAGGACGAAGCTGCGGATCGCCGCGGCGTCGTCCGGAGCGCCGGCCTTGAGGACGACGAGCGCCATGGGGCGCTCGCCCCACTTCTCGTCGGCCACGCCGATCACCGCCACCTCGCTCACCGAGGGGTGCTGGCCGACGATGCTCTCGAGCTCCAGCGAGGAGATCCACTCGCCCCCGGTCTTGATGACGTCCTTGATGCGGTCGGAGACCTGCAGATACCCGAGCTCGTCGATGCTGCCGATGTCGCCGGTGCGCAGATACCCGCCCGCCCAGAGCGCCTCTGAGCTGCCCTCGTCCTTGAGGTACCCCATGGTGACCCAGGGGGCGCGCACGACGATCTCGCCCGTGGCCTTGCCGTCGTGGGGGACGTCGTCCATCGCCTCGTCGACGATCCGCAGGTCCACCAGGGGGTTCGGCCGCCCGGCCCTGCAGCGGATCTCCAGCTCGCGCTCCTCGTCCAGGCCGGTCATGTCGGGCGGCAGGTGCGCGCTCATGATGAACGGGCCGGTCTCACTGAGGCCGTAGCCCCCGAAGATGTCGATGCCCCTGGCCAGAGCCTCCCTGCACAACGCCTTGGGCAGGGGCCCGCCCCCGATGATCACCTTCCACTTCGAGAGATCGGTCTGCGCGATCGCCGGGCTCCCGAGAAGCATGTACATGATCGTGGCCACGCAGTGCGAGACGGTGACCTTCTCCTTCTGAATAAGACCGAGGAGCAGGGCGGGCTCGTAGCGGCCCGGGTAGACCTGCTTGACGCCCATGACGGTCGCCATGTACGGGTAGCCCCAGGCATGGGCGTGGAACATGGGCGTGATCGGCATGTAGACGTCGTCGCGGTGAAAGCCGCCCTGCCCGGGTGACATGGCCATCGCCGAGAGGCCCGCCAGGGTGTGGAGCACGAGCTGGCGGTGACTGTAGTACACACCCTTGGGCAATCCGGTGGTCCCGGTCGTGTAGAACGTGGTCGCGCAGGTGTTCTCGTCCAGCTCCGGGAAGTCGTACGAGGAGGAGCTTCGTGCCAGGAGCGCCTCGTACTCGGCGACGAGCGGCACGCTCGTCGCCGGCGGCTCTGCCGCGTCGCAGAGCAGCACGAACTGCTTCACCGTCCCGAGGCGGTCCCTGATCTGCTCGAGCACCGGCAGGAACTCCGCGTTCACGAGGATGATGTCGTCCTCAGCGTGGTCGATCGTGTAGACGAGCTGCTCGGGGGAAAGGCGCACGTTCACGGTGTGAAGGATCGCCCCCATCATGGGCACCGCGAAGAAGCACTCCAGGTAGCGGTGGCTGTCCCAGTCCATGACGCCGACGGTGTCCCCGGGCTTCACGCCCAGGCTCGCCAGCCCGTCGGCCAGCCGGCCGAGCCGGCCGGCGAACTCCCTGTAGGAGTACCGCACCAGGTCCCGGTAGACGATCTCCTGGTTCGGAGAGTGAGCCAGCGGCGCGTGGAGCAGGTGCTTGATCAGGAGCGGGTAGGCGTAGGCCGAGGGGGTCTTCTCGATGAGCTTCGCGGGCATGCCGGTCCTCCTCGTTGGCGCTGGCTGGTCTCCGCCGACCACCGTGACGGCACTCTATCCTGAGAACCGCGATCCCTGCACGGACGCTGGGGAGTGGCCACTGGGAGGCGCCTGAGTGCGCGACCGCCGAGCGTCGCCGAAGACGCATCTACGGCAGCCACTCCCCCCAGTCAGGTCGCGCTCACGGTAGTGCGCCAGATGCGCGGGTGACGCGACTCATCCTTCGCGCGATGTGACCATGCGTTCGAGCCAGTCGCCGACCAGCGCCCGAAAGGGCCCCGGGCGCTCGATGCGACCGAGTTGGTGGCCCGCCATATCGAGCACGGCGTAGGTGGCTCGAGGGAGCTCGTCCAGCAACGCCCAGGCCGCCCGGTACCCGACCGTCGCATCCTGGCGGCCCGTGAGGATGAGACTGGGTCGAGCGAACGGAGGTCCGGGGCGGCCGGCGGCGCCGGTCGCGAGTAAATGCGTCTCCAACCGCGCGAGGAACCCGTAGTCGGCCCGCCGGTAGGCGGGCATGTCGTGAAGCCGGATCTCATCGACCATCCACCGCTCGTGCACGACCAGCGTGTCGCGCATCCACTCCTCGTCGGGCGCCAGATCCGCGAAGATCGAGGTGTCCTCGAAGAGCACGAGAGCGTCTTCGGCGTCCAGCGCGCCGTCCGCGGCGGGGACGGCGGGGACGAGAAACCCGGCACCGCCTAGTCGGTCAGGCAGCAAGCGGATGAGCCCCAGGGCGAGGTGTCCTCCATAGGAGCTGCCGGCGATCGCGAACGAACCCTGCGGCAGCACGACGTCGATGAAGTCGCGCACGATCGAGAGCATCTCATCTTGCGTCGAGAGCCACTCGGGCGCTGGGGTCGCCCCGTGGCCCGGGAGGTCGAGGTAGACCCGTTGCCATCCGGGATGCTCGGCGAAGATCGGTTCGAGATCGGCCAGCATATAGTTGCGATCCGCGGACCAGCCGTGAATCAGGAGGATCGGCCTGCCTTCTCCACGCACTTCGTAAGCGATCGGGATGCCCTGGATGTCGATCGGCAGTGAGGTCATCGGTGCTCCTGGAGAAGGATGCAGGCGTCGAGTTCGAGAAGGCTACCGGGTGTCGTCGGCATCGGGTCGGTGTCGATCTCGTGCCGACGTCTTGCGACGCTCGGTCTCGCGTCCGTGCCACGGCGACCAACGCCGAGTGCGTCTGCCCGCAGAGTCTTCCGCGATGTCCCTCGCTTCCCGGCGCGAACTTCATTGCCCGAGCATCCGTCAGGATAACATCCGGACAAACAGTTGACGAGCCGGAGATGTTCCAGCTAGCATGCAGCCATCCGACCCAGGGAGATGGTGTGGACGCTCTTGACCGACAGATCCTCATCGAGCTGCAGCGGGATGGGAGCGTGACCAACGCCAGGCTGGCGCAGGCGCTGGGCCTCTCGCAGTCGGCCATGTCCGAACGCGTGCGGCGCCTGGAGCAGGACGGTCACATCGCCGGCTATCGCGCCCTCGTGAATCCCGCCAGTCTCGGGCTCGGCCTGCAGGCGTTCGTGGCGGCCGAGCTCAACCATCACAGCACCGAGAGCATCGAGTCCTTCGAGCGCGGCATTGTGAAGGTCCAGGCGGTGCGCGCCTGCTACCACGTGGCGGGCCGCTTCGACTATCTGCTTCACGTGGCGGTGCGCGACCTGGAACATCTGGGCCATCTGATCAAGTACGACATCGCCGCGATCCCCGGGGTCGACAAGGTCGAGACCATGCTCGTGTACTCAGAAGTGAAGTCCGACGAAGGCTGGCCGGTCCAGCCCGAGGGCTGGGAGGACTGAGGGCGGCCGGCGCTGTGCCGGCGAGTCTGTAGAGCGCAAGGAGGACGACGTGCCGACCAAGAAGACCGTGTTCGACCTGCACGAGATGAAGCGCGCCGGCCAGCAGATCGCCTGGCTGACCGCCTACGACTACCCCACGGCCACCTTCGAGGAGGCC
>Ga0209048_10004871_pt1 | contig 12778 bp, 10 predicted proteins | sample FrelakmetCRP12CR_FD_187146 | JGI IMG/M metagenome (GOLD analysis project Ga0209048, IMG submission 187146) | Freshwater lake sediment microbial communities from the University of Notre Dame, USA, for methane emissions studies - CRP12 CR (SPAdes)... | ecosystem: Environmental > Aquatic >... | reverse complement strand
CGCCCATGGCAGGCGGCGGCGGAGTTGAGTATAGGTGGCGCCGAGATTGTCTGGGAGGAACCCTATGCCAACCGTCACCCTCGATAAAGCGCGGCCGCATGTTACGGTCGTTCGGCTCAACCGGCCGGAGCGGCTCAACGCCATGTCGATCGATCTGTGCATCGAGCTGAAGAGCGCGCTCGAACAGATCGCGCACGACAACGACTGCCGCATCGTTGTGCTCACGGGCGCCGGCCGCGCCTTCTGCTCGGGACTCGATCTCAACGACCACTCGATCATCCCCAACGTCGACGGCCTCACCATTCCGCGCATCGGCCCGCGCGCCATTCGCATCTATTCGCAACTCATCCCGATCATGCGCCACATCCCGCAGCCGATCATCGCCGCGGTCAACGGACCGGCCTACGGCGGTGGCATGTGTTTGACCCTCGGCGCCGACATTCGCATCGCCTCTGAGTCGGCCGTGTTCAACGCCACCGGCATCGTGAATGGCCTGACGAGCACGGAGCTCGGCGTCAGTTGGCTGTTGCCCCGGCTCATCGGTGCTGCCCATTCCAACGACGTCCTGCTCACCGGGCGCCGGCTCGACGCTGCCGAGGCGTTGCGTATGGGGCTGGTCTCTCGTGTCGTTCCCGACAGTGCGGTCCTCGAGTGTGCGTTGGATATCGCCGAGGGCATGTGCCAGTTCAGCCCCTATGGCGTCCAGATGACCAAGCAGGTGATCTGGGCCAACCTCGAGAACACGAGCCTCGCCGCGGCGATCGAGTTGGAGGACCGCAACCAGATCATGCTCGGCATGACCGACAATCTCCCGGAGGCGGTCACCGCCTTCGCTGAGGGGCGCCAACCGGTGTACACCGACGAGCCGCGGCGCGGTGTCTACAGCAGCCGGTGACCGTGGGGGAGGGCGGGGTGCTCGATGGCCACGGACCGCTCGTTGCTGTGGCCGACCATCGGAACGGTGCTCTTCGTGCTCACCGTTCCAGGGACGGTTGTTGTCTGCGTACCGTACGTCCTCTGTCGGTGGACGTTTCGAACGCCCTTGTTCGGTGTCGGCAGCGGGCGCTGGCTGGGCCTTGTGCTCATCGTCTGCGCGCTGCCCATTTTTTTCGACTTCGTCCTGCGCTTCGTCCGCGAAGGCAGGGGCACGCCGGCGCCGGTCGCTCCGACGGTGCACCTCGTTGTCGGAGGCACTTTCCGCTACGTTCGTAATCCCGGGTACATTGCAGTGGTGTCGCTACTGGTAGGGCAGGCGCTGCTCTTCGGGAGCGTTGCCGTTCTGCTGTACGCGCTGATGGTAGCTGTGGGCTTCCACATCTTCGTGCTGCTGTACGAGGAGCCGACGCTGCGCCGGCAGTTCGGCGACGCGTACGAGGCCTACTGTCGTGACGTGCCGCGCTGGCTGCCGCGCAGGCATCCGCCGAGCTGATGGATCGTCCGCGATACTGCATCTGGGGCTCCGAGCTGTCGCCGTTCTCGCTGAAACTGCGCGCGCTCTTCGACTTTGCCGCGCTGCCCTACACGTGGCTACCCGCGGACGGCGGACGGCTGCAGAACTACCGTGTGCTGTGGTTGATCAATCGCGCCAAGAGCCGGCGGACCGTGGCGCGCTACCCGCGGCTCACCGAGCTCGACGAGTACCCACTGGTGCCGTTCCTCGTCGAAGACTATCGCCAGGTCTCTTATGACTCCTCGGCGCTGGCGCGTTGGATCGACAACCAGCATCGCCCGCGCCGCGGCGCACTCTTCCCCGAGGACACGGCGCTCGGATTTATCGCGCAGCTGATCGACGAAGCGTTCGACGAGTTTGGGCTGTACATGGTGCACCACAATCGCTGGGTGGTGTCGGCGACGACGAACGATGCCGGCGCACGCCTGGCGCGCGAGTTCGCGCGCGTGCTCCCGCCGGGAGTTGGCGGGCGCTTCACGCACCGCTTTGCGCAGCGCCAGGTGCGGCGCCTGCCGTATCTCTTCAGTGTTGCGCCCCCGGGGTTCGCCATGCCCGGCCTGGCGCCGGAGCTGAAGCCGCCGTCACGCGAAGGCTTCCCCGAGACCCACCAGCTGCTCACCGAGGCGTGGGCTGCCTACCTGAGCGGCATGGAGACGGTCCTCACGCACCAGCCCTATCTCCTCGGCGATCGCTTCACGGTTGCCGACGCGAGTGCGTATGGGCAGCTCGGCATGAACCTGAAAGATCCGACCGCCGCCGAAGACATCCGCAGCCGGGCACCGACGACGTACCGCTGGCTGTGCGGCATCCGCGACCGCGAGCATGCGGACGGCGGTGACGACGCGCTGTACCTCGCCGACGAACTGCAGCCCTTGCTCGACAGCATCGGACGAACATTCGTCCGTCTCATGCGTCAGAATGAGGTGGCGTACGAGGCCGCGCGCGAGCGTCGCGAAACCGTCTTCAACGAACCCGCCTTCGATCAAGGGCGGGCCCTGTACGACGGTGAGCTGCTGGGGCGGCCGTTCCGCAGTGTCGTGAAGACGTTTCAGGTCGGCGTCTGGCGGGAAATCAAGACGACGTGGGGCACGCTCCCGCCAGCGGCGCGCCAGCGCGTCGCGCCGTTGCTCGCGGCGCAGTGATACCGCTTCCGATTCATTGCACTTGCACTGACTGCGCCGTGATCCGATCACCCTGCCGCGGCCCGTGCACCGTCACAGCGGCGTTGGGGCTGAGATCCTTGCATGTTCCATGGCTGCTGCCCACGACGATCTGCGTGCTGCTGGTGAGGATCACGAGCAGCACGAGACCCCCCTGGTCGCGCAGGTCGAACTGCCCGCCGTTGGTGCGGCACGTCGGATCACCGGCGATGGTGCCGGAGGTGAAGCTGATGATGAAGACGCCGTCACTGCCGCAGCCGACCAGCAGGCACGCCAGCGCCAGCACCGCGAGTGCCCGCTTCATTTGCTGGTGATCCCGAGCGCTGCCATTGCCATCTGCCTCGTTCGCTTGAAGTCGGCTTTGCCCGCCGGCGAGCGGTACACCTCGTCGACGAATACGACGTGCTTCGGCGCTTTATAGCCGGCAAGACGATCCTTCACCATCTGCTTCAACGCATCGGCATCAACACGCTCCCGCGTCGAGACCACTGCGGTGATGGCCTCGCCCCATCTGTCGTCAGGGACGCCGACAACTACTACGTCCGTTACCGCCGGGTGACGCTTGATGACCTCTTCGACTTCCTCGGGGAACACCTTTTCACCGCCGGTGTTGATGCACACCGAGCCGCGGCCGAGTACGGTCAGCGTGAAGCCATCGTCGTTGACGACCGCCCAATCGCCCGGCACCGAGAAGCGGCCGCTCTCGGTGGTCACGAAGGTGCGCGCGCTCTTCTCGGGGTCCTTGTAGTAACCGACGGGCTGGTAGCCGCCGACGCCGACCAGACCGGTGACGCCCGGCTTGGTATCGAGCAGCTGCAGATTCTCGTTGAACAGTTTGGTCTTGTCGGTGAGCTGGAACTTCGCCGTCGCGGTCTCTCCGTCCTTCGTGGTGATCGCCATGGCCATGCCCATGGCTTCCGACGAGCTGAAGGCGTCGACGAGCATCATGTTGGGATTGTGCTTGAGCAGGCCCTGCTTTACTTCGCAGCTCCACATGACACCTGATGAGGCGATCATGACGACCGATGACAAGTCGTAGTGGCGCTCCGCCTGCTCCAACGCTTGCAGCATCGGCTTCGCGAAGGGGTCGCCGACGATGGTGATCGCGGTCGGTTTGGTGCGCTCGACGACGTCGAGGAGCTGGTATGGGTCGAAGGTCTTTGGATCATCGAGCAGGATCACCGCACCGCCGGTCATCCACGCGATCATTGCCGTAAACCAGCCGGTGCCGTGCATGAGCGGCGGACCGATGAGCGTGCGCAGGCGCATCGGCGGGGCTGTGACGTACTCTTCCAGCGCCGCTACGTCTGCGGGTGCTGGGCCGAGGCCGCCGCCGGCGAAGCGGTAGTACAAATCGTGTTGGCGCCACATGACGCCCTTCGGCATGCCCGTGGTGCCGCCGGTGTAGAGGAACATCATGTCGTCACCGCTGCGCGGCACCGTCGGCGCCGGCCGATCGGTCTCTGCGGCTGCCTCGTAGTCTTCAGCCCCGCCGGGTAGCTGGGCGCCTGCCCCCTCGGTGACCACGAGCACGCCTTTGATCTGCGGCAGCAGACCGCTGACCTTGCTGAGGAGTGGAACGAAATCCTCGTGCACGATGACGATCTCCGCGTCGGCGTTGTCGAGCAGATAACGCAGCTCCTCTTCGCGGTAGCGGTAGTTGACGTTCACCGGGACGAGTGCGGCCTTGAAGGCGGCGTACACTCCCTCCATGTAGGCGGGATGGTTGTAGGTGTAGATCGCCACCTTGCCTTGGTGCGACGCGCCTTGTGCGGACATCCACGCGGCCAAGTTGCGCGCCCGGCGTTCGAGCTGCCGCCACGAGGTGCGGTGCGCGCCCTGCACGATCGCTTCCTCGTCGCCGCGAATAGCGGCGATGCAATCGAGACAATCAGCGAGATTCCATTCCGGCATCGGATGTGCTCCTGCGTGACGTGATGCATCGAACCTAGCGGAATCGGCTACGGATCGGCAACGGCGACGGAATAGCCTTCAGCTGTCAGCAGAACGCTGACAGCCGGGCTTGACCCTCGACAGTTGGCCGGCGCATCGGCTAGAGCTGCGCACAACCCCGGCATGGAGGCGTGCAGAAGAATGACCCCCGCCGCGCACGACACCGATATCCTCGGCCTGACCTTGGCCGAGTACGCCGCTGCGCGACAGGCGCATCCGCAGGCGGTGCGTCAGGAGTATGCGCGCATCATGCGCCAGGGTGTCGGCCTGTCGCTGCCGCCGCTCACGCGACGCGACGACGACGGCGGCTTGATCAAATTCTGCCTGCCCGCCGGCACGCTGTCGGGGCAGGCGCTGGAAACCGAGTCGGTCATCATCCCGATGAACAGCTACCGCGGCACGAGCTGGTACACGCTGTGCCTGTCAGCGCAGGTCGGTTGTCGCATGGGATGCACGTTCTGCGAGACCGGAGGCATGGGGCTGCTGCGTAATCTCACCGCGGCGGAGATCGTGCGCCAGCGCGTCGTGGCGCGGCAGCTGATGCTGGAAGGTCAGCCCCCCGCGAAGGGGCATTTCCATTACTTCGCGGACGGCATTCAGAATATCGTCTTCATGGGCATGGGCGAGCCGCTCGACAACTTCGACGCTGTCGTCCAAGCCATTCGGGTCTTGAGCGATCCAGCCGGGCTCAACTTCCCGCAGGCGCAGATCACCGTCTCGACGGTCGGCCGCATCGATGGCTTACGCAGGCTAGCGGCGTTGCACTGGCCGAACTTGCGCATCGCCATCTCACTCAACGCGCCGAACGACCAGCTGCGCGAGCAGCTCATGCCCGTCAACCACGCCATGCCGCTCGCCGATCTGCAGCGCGCGTTGATCGAGTATCCGCTGGCTCGCAAAGGGCTCTTTCTCGTCGAGTATGTTCTCCTCAAAGACGTCAACGACGCGATCGAGCATGCCGATCAGGTTGCCGCGTGGTGCGGGCCGCTGCGCTGCGTCGTCAATCTGATTCCCTACAACCCGCAACGCGATGCGGCGTACGCCACGCCGTCGGAAGACAGCGTCCTGCGTTTCCTGCGGCGCCTGCGGTCACATGGCATCTTCGTCAAACGCCGCGTCACCCAGGGCCGCGACCTCATGGGTGCGTGCGGCCAGCTCGGCAACCCCGCGCTGCGGCGCCCGCGCAGCGCCAGAGCAGGTGGGACCGAGGGGACCGCAGATAATGACGCTGGCCGCAGGCCCTAGCATCCCGCGGCAGAAATGTTACTGCGACCGGTGTTGCTGACACGTACACTGCGACCGGTGCGACTGGTTGTCCTCAATCGAGAGGCGTGCTAGCGCCGCTGTCGATGTAGCGGAAAAGGGGAGCTATGGAGTATCTCGCAAGCACACGCGCGGGGCGTGAACAGGTTCGTTGTCTCAGCAAGCCGATCGCGGGTATCGCCACGGCGATCATTCTACTCGTTGCCGGCGGCGCACCTGCGTCCGCACAGGTTCGACCGCGCCCTCCCCGACCACCGAGTGTCAATCACATGTCAGGATACGGCGAACCCCTTGCGGCGCTACTGCTGCCGCAGAACGCCAGCGACCTGCAACTCTTCGTTGCTGGCCAATTCCAGTTCGCCGAGGTCGAGGACATTCCGCGCATCGGGCCAATTTTTAACAGCCGCTCGTGCGGTTCCTGTCATTTCCAGCCCGCGGTCGGGGGCTCGGGCGGGTTCATCAACGAGGTGCGCGTGCGCAACAATACCGCCGGGGGGCCGGTGCACATCTTCGCCGTCGACAACGCGCTGCGCGCCGGGCCCCAAACACAGGGAAGCACAACGATCTTCGCCAACGGGGTCGAGTCCACGCCGCTCGGTTGTCAGATCACCTCCCCCAAATGCAACAAGTCGCCGTGCCAGCGGGAAGAGGCGAGCCGCACGACCTTCAAGACCACCCTGAAGATTTGTGACCCAACCAGCGACAGCTTCGCCAAGGGAACCAATTGCGCGGCGGAGCGTCAGGCCACGCCACTCTTTGGATTGGGCTTCGTCGAGGCCGTGGCGGACAGCAGCTTCATTGCCCTGGCGGCCAGTCAGCCGTCCGAGATCCGTGGCACGGTGAAGACGGTGACCGAGCTGGGCGCCACGCGCGTCGCACGGTTCGGGTGGAAGAACGACCATGCAACGCTGCGGGGGTTTTCAGGTGACGCGTATCTCAACGAAATGGGCATCACCAACCCGGATTTCCCGGCCGAACGCAGCGCGTGCGCGCTGAACAAGACCATGTTCGGTGTCGTACTGGATACCGCCGATGAACCCGAGGACCCGACGGACGACGACGGACACGCCGACATCGACCGGTTCGCCGATTTCATGCGCGCCCTGTCGCCGTCGCCGCAGTTGGCGCAAACCAGCGATTCGCAGGCAGGCCACGCGCTGTTTGCCTCCATCGGCTGTGGCGGTTGCCACGTTGAGAGCCTCACGACGGCAGCTAATCCGGCATCCTTTGTTCCTGCGACCACGGGCGGCGTTCCAATCAGCTCGACCCTGAATGGGCTGCTGGCGAACCAGCGGTTCGAGCCGTTCTCGGATTTCCTCCTGCACGACATGGGCGCGCTGGGTGATGGGATCACGTCCGACGCCGCCGGGCCGACCATGATGCGAACGGCGCCGCTCTGGGGCGTGCGATCGCGATCACGACTGCTGCACGACGGCCGAGCGACGACGCTCACCGATGCCATCACGTTACATGCGGGCCAAGGGGCAGCCGCCGCTGCGGCCTTCCAGGGGCTGTCGGCGGCGCAGCAGCAGCAGGTGCTCGCATTTCTCAACACGATATAGGTCGCGAGCAACCAGAGCGCCGTCGGGTGCTGCACGCGATCAGCTCGCGCCTCCGGCAAAGTGCTCCTTGAGTTTGGTGCGCAGGATCTTGCCGCTGTCGGTGCGCGGAAAGTCGGTCACCACTTCGAGTTGCTCCGGCCACTTCTGCTTGGCCAGGCCGCGGGTTTCGAGGAAGGCGCCAAGCGACCCCAAGTCGATGGACCGGCCGGCGTGCAGACGCACGACGGCGCACGTGCGCTCGCCGGTCTTGGCGTCGGGACACGGGATGACGACGGCTTCGGCAACCGCAGGATGTGCGGCGATCGCGTCTTCGACTTCCTTGACACTGATCTTCTCGCCCTTGCGGATGACGATTTCCTTCAACCGCCCGGTGATGCGCAGGTACCCCGCGCCGTCGAGCACGCCGAGGTCTCCCGTGCGGAACCAGCCGTCGGGCGTAAAGGCGTCGGCGTTGAGCCGGGCGTCGAGGTAGCCAACGAAGCACTCCGGGCCGCGTCCCTGCACCTCGCCCTCCGCGCCGATCGAAAGCGCGTTACCCGACTCATCGGCGATGCGCACCTCCGCCGGCGCGATGGCGCGGCCTTCCGTATCGATGCCATGGCTGAGGGCGTCGGCCGCGTCGGTCGTCGTCAGGGTCGGAAACTCGGTGGATCCGTAGACGCGCTTGGCGACGCAGTTCGGAAAGCGCTCGCGGGCGCGCTGCATCAACGCGGGTGAGACGCCGGCACCGCCGCAGGAGAACAAGCGCAACGAGCTGGCATCGTGCTCGGGTGGTTGCGCCAGCAGATCCTGCAGGAATGTCGGCGCGCCGACCATGTACGTGACGCGTTCTCGTGCAATCAGCTGCGCTGCGCGCGCCGCGTCCCAGCGGTCCATCAGCACTGCGCTGGTCCCGAGCAGCGCGGGCGTCAGGATGCCGTGAATGACGCCGGAGATGTGGGTGAGTGGCGACGGCATCAAGGTGCGATCGGTGGGTGTCAGCTGATGCACGCGTTCGAGGCTCAGCACCTCTGCCGCGAGCGAGTTGTGCGTGTGCAGGACACCCTTCGGCTCCGCCGTCGTTCCGGAGGTGTACATCAGAAGAGCCAGGCTGTCAGGATCAAGCGCAGCCGCGGACACTGCCGGTGCGGGCGGCGCGTCGAGGAGCGCCGCGAAGCTGCGCATGCCGGATAGCGGCTCGGCGCGAACCACCAGCACCTCTGTCAAGGACGGCAGCGCAGCGCGTACCGCGGCGATGATCTGGCGATGATCGGCGCCGCGGAAGATGCCCGGAATGATCAGTGCGCGTGCTTGTGACTGCCGGAGCGTGAAGCGCAATTCCGACTCGCGAAAGATGGGCAGCAACGGATTCACAATGGCGCCGAGGCGCTGCGCGGCAAGGAACACCACCACCGCCTCCCACCAGTTGGGCAGCTGGTAGGCGATGACGTCGCCGGGGCCGAGGCCGAGGGACTGGAGTGCGCCGGCCGCCCGCTGCACGAAGCCGTCGAGATCGTGAAACGTCAGGCGCCGCGTGTCCTCGATGAGACACTCGCGAGTTGCCTGCGCTTGCGCCGTGCGCGCAAAGAGGACGGCGAGTGCCTGCTGCGGCCAGGACCCGGCGGCGCGGAACTGAGCTGCGTGTGGGTTTGGGAAGGTAGGAGAGATCTGCACGGCAGTGGTGTTGGCCACCGGCCAGAGGCCGGTGCCACCATCTCCTCGCCTCACTGCACCCACCGGTGGCACCGGCCTCTGGCCGGTGTGGTCCTACTCCTTCTTCACCGGCGCTGCGGTCTCGACCAGGGTCGAGCGCGAGATCAGCACCGTCTCGCCGCGTTGGTTCGTGTAGGTTGTTTCGAGCACCCCGAAGGTCATGGTGCCACCGCGTGAGCCTTGCTTCTCGTAGACGTCGGAGACCCGCGCCGTGCCGGTGAGCACATCGCCCGCGTAGACCGGCGCCAGGTATTCGAACTCCTGCTCGCCGTGCAGCAGACGGCGCACGTCGTACGTCAACAGCGGCTTCCGCGGCCCCTCTTCCCAGAACGCCTGGGTCATCGAGAAGGTCGGTGGCGCCATGACGCCGCCGACGGTCTGCTTGGCATACGCCTCGTCGAAGTAGATGGGATTGTCGTCCTTGATGGCGCGTGCGAACTCGCGGATCTTGCCGCGCTCGATGTGCATGCTGCTCGCCGTCCCCGTGTTGCCGATCTCGCTCTTGTTCATTGTCAGCCCCTTGCGTGTGAGTGTGCACCGGCTTAGCCGGAAAGGCGTCCCGGCGTCAAGACGAGCGGAGCAGACGAGCGGAGCAGGGAGGAGGCGGCCACGCGCTTTCTTCTTGAGCAAACTGTGCCTGCGGCTGTATGATCCGAGGGCACAGCAACCGATTGACATGAATCAAACGCTTGACTTATAAGGCCCCGAGTTTTCTCACGAAGTGAGTTCGAACCGGTGACGGGAGGACGTGTTCATGTAGGTCGTGCGACCCAATGGGTCGCGCGCGCCGCAACGCTCGCTGCGTTGTGCACGTTGGGCGTGTGCGAGGTCGCCGCGACGCCGCGTGCCGACGTGCGCATCACCGACAACCTGTATGGCACCAAGTTCGTCAATGCAGAGGACGGCTGGGCGGTCGGCGCCTTTGGCACGATCGTGCGCACCAAGGACGGAGGCAGGTCGTGGCGCCCGCAGAACTCGCATACGGTCGAACACCTCTACAGTGTCGACTTCGCCGATGTCCTCAACGGTTGGGTCAGCGGGCGCTCCGGCCTTGTTCTGCACACCGGCGACGGCGGCGAGACGTGGACGGCACAAGCAATCGGCAGCGACCGGCATTTCTTCAAGGTACACGCGATCGACAAGCAGCGCGCCTGGCTGGTCGGCGACTGGGGTGCGATCTTTGCCACCCATGACGGTGGTAAGACGTGGGAGGACCACTCGCTGACCCGCGATGTGATTCTCAACTCACAGGCGTGGCCGGATGCCGAGCACGGCTGGATCGTCGGCGAAGCGGGTACGATCATCGCCACCAGTGACGGCGGCGCGACGTGGACCGAGCAGACGAGCGGCGTCGAGAAGACCCTCTTCGGTGTGACGTTCGAGGACGCGCAACATGGATGGGCCGTCGGTCTGGACGGCATCATTCTTCGCACCACCGACGCTGGGCAGACCTGGCAGGCGCAGCACGGCGACACCCAGGTCGGTGCGCTCGAGCAGGTGGGCTTCGCCGAGGCGTTGGATAATCCCAGCCTCTACGATGTCGCCGTGGTGGGACAACAAGGCTATGCGGTTGGCGATGTCGGCTGCGTGTACACCAGCGAAGATGGCGGGGGCACGTGGCGGAAAAAGGAAGCCTCCGGCGGTTGGAGCTTGCACTGGATCCGCGGCATTTCTCTGGTGAAAGGTACGCATGGCGGCCTCGTCGGCGCGGATGGACTCGCCATGCGCATCGAGGGGGCGCAGATCAAGCCACCTGAGAAAGAGGGCAATGCTGTCGAAACGGTACATTGAAGGCTACCTCCACTTCTTGCTGCGCCACCGCTGGCCAGTCTCGGTGGTGATCGCTGCCTTCACGGTCTTCTTCATCTGGCTGACAGCGACGCGCCTGACGATCCTTCCCAACTTTCTCGACCTCTACCCGCCCGGCCACCCGTACATTCAGACGTACTTCAAGTACCGCAACATGTTCGGCACCTCGAACACCTTGGTCATGGTGCTCGAGGTGCAGCACGGGACGATCTTCGACAGCGTCGAGACGATCGAGAAGGTGAACCGCATCACGCTCGACTTGTTGCACAACGTCCCGGGCGTGAACGGCGAGCAGGTCATCTCGATCACGCACCCGAAGCTCAAGACCGCGCTGACATCCGGGTCGGGCATCAAAGTCGTTCCCCTGATCTATCCACGCTTGCCGCATGACAAGGAGGAGCTCGATTTTCTCCGCAAGAAAATCTACACGACCGAGGGCGTGCGCGGGCTGGTCGTGTCGCGCGACGACACGGCGACGCTGATCTCCGCCGGCTTCTGGGAAGAGTACCTGGACCTCAATGCCATGTGGGAGAAGATCCAGGAGATCGTCAAGCGTGAGGAGGCGGACGGCACGGTGAAGATCTACGTCTCCGGTCCGCCCATTTTGTTCGCCTACTTCGTGCAGGCGCTGGGGACGATGGGCTACGTGTTCATGGCGACCGCCATCGCCATAACCGCCTTGCTGTGGTTCTACTTCCGCAGCCTGCAGGGCGTCGTCATTCCGACCTTCTCCGGGCTCATGAGCGCGGTGTGGGGCCTGGGCTTCGCGGGGCTGTGCGGCTTCACCATCGATCCGCTGGTGCTCGTCGTGTTCGTGCTCATCACCGCACGCGCACTCAGTCACTCGGTGCAGTCGATGGAGCGCTATCACGAGGAGTACCATCTCTGTCACGACAAGAACACGGCGATCATGCGCTCGTACATCAGCCTGTACAGCCCGGCCATGGTGTCGATCGCGTCGGATACCGCCGCCACGTTGACGATCGCCGTTGCCAGCATCCCGCTGATGCAGAAGCTCGCGTACGTGGCCGCGTTCTGGATCCTGTCGATCTTCCTCAGCGTCGTGACGCTGCACCCGATCATCTTGTCGTTCGTGCGGCCGCCGGCGCACGAGCTGAAGCCGGGCCGCGTCTCCGACGCCTTCTACAATGCCATCACCCGCGGTCTGATCACTCTCGGGACCGGCGTCTGGCGCTGGGCGGTCGTTGCGCTCTTCGCAGCGACGATGGTCTTTGGCGCGTATTTTTCGCACCAGCTGAAGACCGGTGACGCCGAGCCGGGCAACGCCCTCATGTACGCCGATCATCCGTACAACGTTGCCTTCCGCAAGCTCAACGAGAAGTTCGTCGGCGTCGCCAGCCAGATGGTGATCATCGCCGAGGGGAAGCTCGAAGGCGCCATCAAGAACGCCCACACGCTCAACCAGCTCGATCTGTTCCAGCGTTACATGGAGCAGGGCGACGGCGCGGAAGGCTCGCTCACCGCCACCACGCTGCTGAAGAAGATTTTCCGCACCTTCCGCGAGGGCGACCCGAAATGGGAGATGCTGCCGACGCGTGACGACCATGTCGGCCAGCTGTTCTATCTCATTACGGCCGGGACCAGTCGTGGTGAGATGGACCGCTTCTTCAGCCCAGACTACACCAACGCGACGATCTCGATCTTCTACCGCAACTACAACAACGACATCATCCGCGGCGCCCTCGATCGCGCCAAGGCGTACATCGCCGAGCACAGCCACCCCGAGGACACCGTGCGCTACCAGCTTGCCGGCGGCCTGATCGGTATCCTCGCGGCGACCAACGAGGAGGTCGACTGGTCGTACCGCGTCAACGTGCCGCTCATTTTCTTCGTCGTCTTCCTGCTCAGCTTCGCGACCTATCGCTCCG